>Ga0100378_1002827_pt1 | contig 17041 bp, 19 predicted proteins | sample CryGeymeta201502_FD_81535 | JGI IMG/M metagenome (GOLD analysis project Ga0100378, IMG submission 81535) | Groundwater microbial communities from Crystal Geyser aquifers in Utah, USA - Crystal Geyser metaG 2015-02 | ecosystem: Environmental > Aquatic > Deep subsurface > Groundwater | place: USA...
AAAAGAATCAATCAGTTGGAAGAGGAACTGACAATTATTCACACCTAATTATAAGAAGTAAATGAAAAGACCGAGAATCTATCAGGAGAGTTGAGATGTAAATAAAGCTAAATAAACAAGAAAGACAAAAAGATAAAAAATATGGAAAGTGAGCTTCGAAGAATCAAGTAAGCTGAAAGCGAGAATGATGAATAACTTTAAAAACTCAGAGAAGAGTTAGAAATACTCAGGGGCAAAAGTAAATCAGAAAAAGATATGTCCGAATAAATTAAAAATAAGAACAGGTTAATTTAAAGATTGAAGAATTAGCTTGCCAATTTTAAATCCATGAGCTAAAATCAACAATAAAACTCTGATCAAAAGCAATCTTAATTTATACTTGAGCTCAAGCAAACCATCAAAGAACTGAAGCAGCAAATAGTTGAAAAATAATCGATAATTGCGAACTTAAGGAAATAGCTTGAAAAGAAAGGAGATAAGGGTGAAGAGGTATCATCATAAAGTCTTGAAAAACTTGAATAAGAATACAAAAGAGAGCTATTATCCCTCAAAAGACTGATTGCATACAAGGGAAGTAAAGGAGAGGCAGATACAAAGAAATTTGATCAACTGAAAATTTAATATGAATCTAAAACGGAAGCTCTTCTCAATGAGTACAACAAGATGCAGCAGGAGATGTACTTCCTCCGATAATAAGTTCTATCACGATAACATATCGTTCCACCGTTGGTCGTCAGGGATCCAGGATTTGACATTGAAGCTATTGAAGACATTTGGCGCTGCAAAGTATAAGAGTTATCTTCGGAAAGGCAAATTTTGGTGGATAAAGTGAGTTTGTGGGAGAAAAGATATGAGGAGTTGAAGTGCTTGTTTGAGGCCAAGCTGAACTCAAAGGAGGAGACCATCAATTTGATGCATTTGAAGATCAACAATCTTTAGATGGGAAGATCAAGAAACACAGGAAACTGTTGCTGTTCTTTCCAATCTATAATTCGCTGATCATCTTTTACCATTATGTTTCATTCCTTCTTTCCTTTCTATCTTTTGATTTGACTTTCTTTTTGGTGCACTATATTGTGGCATAATACAAGAATGATCTTTATAAGTCTTAAGTGCGGCACTCAAAGCTGGAAACTTCTTAATTGATGAGATTCGGCATCCTTCTCAACTACAATCATCTTCAAACTGTAAAATTTATTGACTTGAAATAAATAATGCGATGTTTAAAAAAAAATTGAAGTGAACAGCTTGAAGTGAAGAGCCCAAGAACATAAGATATAATCATTTTCTGAAGATGCAAGCAACATAACTAGAAGCCTTGGGATCCCTTGCCCAGTCGAAAAAATAAACAATAGAGCAGTCAGACTAGCCTAATGGTAAGCCATGGACGCCAACACTTGTACTCAGATCAAAAGAGTTTGCCATTCCAAAAGAGAGCTTCAAATAGAGGCACACAGCAAACAGGGCTACAATATTAGGCTGGTGGATCAACCAGGCTCGTCATACATTGGAACTACGAAACAGGACCATCGACATAGCGATCAGAATATTCGATTACTACTGCTACAAGAAATATGAAGAAAGCAAAAATAAAGGCGAAAAGAACAAACAAGGAGAGTATCTTCACATTCTTGACAGCAGATACTAAAGCAAATTGACAGCTACAACTTGCTTTTTTACAACTTCCAAATATGAGGAGATATATCCACCAGTCCTCAATGACTTTCTTTATTATTAGAGCGAGAAGGGAAAGGACAAAATCGACAGGCAGGCAGTGCTCAAGCGAGAGGTTGATCTCATCTACACTACCAATGTCAACTTTACCATCAGTCTCATTACTGACTGGTTTGACCTTTTCTCTCCTGCCCCTAAGCAGAGAATGCCGGGCTGGGGGCTTTTCTGCTATCTTCATGCCCCTTTTGTCAGCTCTGAAGAATTAGCCGAAGCCATCTTTGCAGTTGTGGAAACTACCACATGCTCTGATACTCAGAGATGCATCAATGCTGTCCTCAAAGAGCTAAGAATTGAAATTCCTTATTTTCTGAAAGATAAAAGCAGCAAAGTTACTTCCAGACTTGCCCCGAATCGGGAGCTGGCCTGATTAATCCGACATATATATTTTCAAATACTTGACATAAATATTGAGCTAATCATTGAATTATTGTCAATTTTCAAGCTTCACCTCCTGCTGACTGTCCTCTTCTTCGTCAGCAGTCACATCCTCAAATTTTGCCTTAGTCATGGACAAATCAAATGCATTACTCATGCTCTTTTGGAGTGAAAAAGCTGAAACTTCGCTCTGCTAAAGTTTGGGAAGAGAGGCATCGCTTGCCTATCCTCCATAGAGCTAGAAGAATTACCTGAGATTGTTGATAAGATCAACAACCTTCAGACTAGTGGGCTTCTTTTCAAGATAAAAGCTGTAGAGTTTGATCTTGAGTTCCATTTCATTGCTTTCCTGCAACAGTTCTCTTCTCTTGCGAGTGAAATACTTGGAGAAAACACTCTGGATGTCAACATCACTGATATTTTATATCAGTCTGTCGATTGACTTTTGCAAAAATTATCGAAGCTTGACTCTTACAGAATGGAAGGACCAACGAATATCGTAGCCATACTTTTGACCCAGATCGTCAGATACTTTATTGAAGTCCTTGTGCTTGATGAAGAGGATGATCATAGCTTTCTCTTCTTCCGTTGTCAGTTCATCATTAGTTTCTCCTACATTGACTCCTTCCTCAGCTTACAGAACATTGACAAAGGGACTCTTAATGATTTGAATGATTGTCTTGTACAGTTTGAGGGCATCTTCGAACTTTATCTCAACAGATTTATCGTAGTATCGATAAACAAACTTGTAGAATGTTTCGAGTTGCTATGGGTCTCGATTCCCCATCCATTCTCTTATCTTTGTCAGTTGTGTTCGGATTGATCTCTTTTGATCTCTGTTGAGTCTCTACACTTGAACATTACACTCGTATCGAAGGAAGTTGACAATGTCATTGACCGCCTGATTGTTTACTGCTTCCACCGTGCATCTGTAAGACTTTGGATTCATATCGGGGTACTTCTGAGTGACGTAGTGGAAGTTGATTCCATGCTAGCAAAAAGCATAAGCAATGAATTTCTGCTCCTCGTACTTCTGCTTCTGTTCCTACTTAGATATGTTGCGGACCCACCTTGTCTTTCGAGAAGGCAAAACAATCTCATGTTATGTGAACTCCCTTTTTTACACCTTTGGTTGATGCTCAAGCGCTATCTGTTGGACATCTTCAGTATATTGAGGTAATTTTGATGCATATTTCGTCAGGAGTTTGATCAGACTAGTTACTAAAACAGCAGGATTTTTAACCTTCTTCAACTCCTGGTCCATAGTATTGATGAATTAATCTTACATATTGTCAATTTTGGAAGCTTTCTTCTTTTTGAATGATGGCTTGAGCGACCTAGAAGTAGTTGTTTTTGAGTCAAGATCATCAGGATGACCATTAGAGGTTGGCTCAGTTTCCTCCTGCTTGGTTGAAGTCTGGGTGCATGTGGTTTCCATAGTTGTGTTATCGAGGTAATGGAGGCAATAATAACTGTTCGATTATAAAGTGATCCATATTGAATAATGCTCAATATTCATAAACAACACTTTATCTTTACAAAGCAATTCCTCGATCAACAAACAATAATGATTCGACTTTTTAGTCTCAACAAAATCATTAACAGTAAATAGTATTGATAGCTCGTAGTATATAAATGTCACTTCTAAGCTATGCCAATCATATTTATTAAATCTACAGTTTCCAAGATGGGCAATCTGTGCATGTCAGCTAAAGATCATCCTCAAGGGCAACCCTTGGAAGGTCCTGCGAATCGTCGCAGTCATCAAGAGCAGTAGGTTCAGAGGAATAATCCTGAAGGGTCTCAATACGATGAACTCGCAAATGAGGGCCTTCTAAACAGTTCGCAATGTCCTTCTGAATCTGAAAAGCTTAGCTAAAAAACGCCTGCGAATGAAAAATAAATATCAGATGTAGCCAGCCAAAAAGCATAGCCTTGCACTCCCCAGTTGAGCTGTCACTATCAGATAAAGAAGAGGACGTTCAGAAAACCCAAAATAGACAAACATACATACAAGGAGAATGAAAATACGACTGGAAAATCGCTGAAAGACCGAAGAGATTTTAAAGTTGACAAGGTTGAGGTTGGCAGATATAACGTAAATGTGCGCCGAGTCTGAGTATTTTTTTGATTTGTTTAATTCATTGATATTTAGTGTGTGTAAACTCTATATATCATAAATTTTGAAGGAAGTAGGATATTCTGTAAAATGAAATAATCTAGAAAGAGTTGGATGGTATGATATCACATCATAACTCTGGTAAATTAACCAAGAATAAAATATTTTGAATTATGCCCATCCTCACTGCTATCACCAACATGTTACCTGAAAAGAGGCTTAACATATTCGGAAGTGACGGACTCCTCATGACTTCGCTTCCCTATTACACCCTATTAGCCATTCTCATTCTGAGCTATGAAACGATATTCACAGAGCCATGGTTTCTGGTGGCCTTGATCTATGCGATTGTACCACTTGTCGACGAAATCTTCACAAGAGACTACCGTAATCCAACTGAAGAAGAAAGGAAAGAACTTGAAAGAAATGATGTATACTTCAAGACATGTCTGTGGCTTACCATGGCAATGGATTGGTACATCTTCTATCGGGCGGTTTTATTCTTTAGTGAAGGATAGTTCAGGCAAAGAAGTGTTTTCGAGCTCATTGGAATAGTTTTTGTGTATTCTATGCTCAATGCCATTCAATTTATGGTAGCTCATGAACTATTCCATAAAGCTGGAAGTATCAATAAATTTTTTGGAACAGTTCATATGACAAAAAATCTTTACACACACTTCACCTACGAGCACCTTTATGGACATCACAGAAAAGTAGCAACCCCTGAAGACCCAGCCTCAGCTCCCCAGCACTCAAATGTTTATAGCTTCTCATGGAAAAGTGCCAAAGGTACTTTACTCAGCGTTTACAACATGGAACTCTAAAAGGGTAAAAAATTCTATGAAAACTCAGCTGTTCTCAGTGTTGTATGGTCATTTATTTTCACAGGAATCATATATTTTGTCTTCGGAATCGAGACTACTGTATTTTTCTTGATTCAAGCATTCGTGTCGATATTTTTCCTTGAGACCATCAATTACATCGAGCATTACGGCTTGAGAAGAAAAAAGTTATAAGACGGAAGCTATGAAAAAGTAACAATCAGACACAGTTGGAATGCTCCTCATAGGTTCACCAATTATATCCTCTTTAAACTCCAAAGGCATTCTGACCATCACTAAAACGCCATGAAACCATATCAGACTCTACTTTCCCTCAAGGAGTCTCCTCAGCTTCCTCATGGGTATTCTTTGATGATTTTGATTGCTTTAGTTCCTTCAGTTTGGTTCAAAGTGATGGATCCTCTTGTTGACGAGTACAAAAAGACAGGTCATGGAGCCATCAAAAGCGAAGTAACAGAGAAAGCGATTCAAAAATCAAAAGAATTTGCTGTGGTGATGGGAGCCATTGCATTTGCATCTTGGGGGCTCGATATGCTTATCTGATTATCTATATCAGTAAATCCATATAATTATCTGAAAGTTAATTATCAAGGTATTTTCAAGCAAAAAGAGATTAACTTTTTAAATTATTGATCGTATCCATTAAAAACCTATTATTTTCTATAATTTCGAATGAGATTCGGAGATTTTCTTAGAGAATCAGTTTTAAGGAGTGACCTTCTAAGCGCTTCTCCCACATTTAGAATTCGCAAACAACCAGTTTTCGAGACAATCAGTGGTGGCATCATCTCCATGGTCATTCTTGCAGTAACTTACTACTTTCTATTTGTTCAAATGTCTTCAATGATAAACAACCTAACAATAACTTACAGTCAAGGAGTCGATGACAATGTGCACTCTACATCAGCTATATCATCTTTCCCCTTTGCAGTCTCAATTTAAGGGATTGACCTATCCATAACACCAAGAAAATTCATCATCTATCTATGGCAACACAGTACGCTTAACTATAGTGGAGGTTCTCCAGTTGAAACCATAAGTCCGATAACTTTGAGTCAATGTAATTATTCGGACTGGTCTCATTACGGCTTAGCTGTTCAGCATCAATATAACAGTTTTCACTTCGACCAGATGCTCTGCATTCAAGAAGGTCAAAACATCTCATTGGCGGGATTTGCTGGTTCAGAAGTGTACGAATACGTGAGATTAGACATTCATGAGTGCAATCAAACAATAGATGGGAACTGTGACACCCAAGCGAACATAGATGCTTACATGACAAGTTATCTAAGTGCCAACGATTATTTCAAGGTAAAGATATTCGTAATGGACACTATTGTATCTCCATCCAATAGCGCAGCTATCACACATGTTCTGGAAAAAAATATTTTTCTGGCATTTTCCAAAACGATGGGAACCGTAGGCCATATAAATATTGGATAATTTACTCTCCTCACTGATGAAAGTCTATTTCCATACAGCCATTTTTAAAAAGATACTGGCACCTATATCGAAGTTTTTGCCTCAAACGCAGTTTCTTTATCAAGCACTCGCTTCATTAACTTAAACGTTTATCGTTCAACTCAGATGAAATAAATTTCAAGAAATCTCGGAAAAATCGATTCTATTCTCAGCTATGTGGGAGGACTGTTCAGCTTGCTTTTCACCGCTCTGAGTTTCTTCTTTGGATCATACAGTCAATACAAGTATGAACTTTATGTTGCTGAAACAACTTTGACTAGCTAAGGTAAGCCTGTAAAGGAAGAAGATCTCAACTTTTTTACTTTCATTGCCTATGTTTGCTATGACTGGCTTGATGCTTTTGGTTTCCCACCTTCTTTCTGTCCAAAACTCAAACATATCCATGAAATCAGATAAGAAAGTTGTGAACAGCTTGACCCTAGATTTATTCTTCAAAGGATCAAACATGTTGAAGATATAAGCAAAATGCTAGTCACTGAACATCAATAGATGTGTCTTCATCTTTCGGAGCCGTATACTGTTGAGCAATCGAAGAAAATGAGAGGAACCTTGATGTACTACGATGAACTGATAAAATAGATGAAAAAGCAGCAATATTGTGAGTCCTAGAAATCATTGTTTAGTGCCAAAGCAAGTGCGAAAAATGCTGTTATGAATGAGTGTTTATAAAATTAATCTAATTGCTCGTTGAAAAAAGAATAAAAAAAGATCTCAGTCAAATAAGCATGTTAATACTAAGATAGTAATACTCAAGAAAAAAACTTACTTGGTGTAATTGGATCTCTAGAAAGCGATAACAGCGAAATCGCTTAGAAGATAAAAATGAAGATTGGCCAAAATATTCTTGAATACATCAAACTAACTGGTAGGTTTATAACTCCTGTTGATAATTTGCAAGAATCAAATGAGTATAAATATATTGGGATGAAATCTCCCCTTCAAGAAGAATCAGATCTTGAGACAATTATCAGATTCGAAACTGTAAAGAGCAAACCTATTGTCAGCCATAAAAATTCAAGCAAAAAATCCTCTTGATTAAGCATTATTATTATATTCATAATCATATCATTTTCTTTTATATCAACATGCACAAAAAATAACAAGCTAGCAAAAAAATCAGATACTGCGTTCTGATCTGTGAATCACTTCAGCACGACTACGACTCAGCATCAGTAGCATCTTTTTTATGTAGCCTTTCGCCTAGATCGGAAACTACCCCGCCATCGATTACTCTCTTAACTGGCTGGCAGACAATGCTATTGAATAGGTTTTCATGTTTTACTCGACCCACAAAGCTGTAATTGAAGAGTATTGTGAGACTTACACTAAAAACATCGATATCAAGTTCAGACTAAACTACATGAAACCTTCTAAACTCAAAAGGTACACTTTTATTGATGTAGTTTCGGGGATGTGATGAGAGAAGTACGATTCAGAGACCTCATATCCGAGGATTTTTTGGTACTTTATGCTGATTCGATCACAAATGTCGACCTGTCAAAAGTCACTTCGATTCACTTTGACAAGAAAACATAGCTTAGGAATGTTGTATTGACCACAGTTATGCGTCGGGGACAATCATCTGAACTAATGGCTCTTAATTCTTCAACAGCATAAATTATTCAAGTGGAGTAAAATGGCAAATCGTTCGTCTTGAATACTGAAAAAGTCAACCTGAAGAAGCTAAACGTTGATTTCAGACGAGATTTAGTGCCTGTAGATATGTTTGTCTGCACAGTCGATGTTTTGAAATCATTCAAAGAAACTGAAGAGCAACAAACCATGAACGATTTCATTGTAGGAATGTTGACCTCTGAAGTCTATGAAGAAAAAATTATCGTATATGAGCTGAGCAATAGTGAGGTAGCTCTGAGGACCAACAAATCAGGCACCACATACCTGGCCCACATGAACTATATTTGTGGTTACCTTTTTCCATACTCCTTCTACAGCGAAGACAGGCTGGCCAAAATGCACAGAAACGGTGATAAGATGTTCACTGCTGCTAAGTACCACCAAATTTTCAGAAAAGGTGCCAAAGTTGCTTGCAACGTGCGGTTATCAAATGTAGTATATCTGGGTCAAGATTCTGTTATTGAGGAGAATTGCTCGATATTCAAGAGTATTATTGGGAAGGATGTCGCTGTGGGGAAAAATTCCAACATCAGACACTGTGTTATTATGGATGGAGTGAAGCTAGCTGAAAATTCTAATTTTTAATACTGTTTATTGGAAAAAACAGGACCAACTGTCAGCATCAGATCCTTTGGCTCATAAATAGAGGTGGCTCCAATCAATCTTATCACCAAAGACCTGTTCGAAAGTGCTGTCTAATCTCCTGCTCCTATCGAAAATCATTCAACCTTCGAATAATAGTTGACTTTGTTGTTAGAAAATGAAGTTTAGGATGATGGTGTTGTGGTTGGTGAACTCAAAAAGATCAAAAACAAATTTGAAAAATCATAAGCTGAGTTTACTAAAGGGGTTATTGACATTCTAGCTCCAAAAGGCATCAAAGGGATATAAGAGGTCACAGAAGACTGGGGATAAAATTTACTGAAGGTTCATCTTGACGATCAGAATGATCTCATGGATTCCCTCTACTATGCCTGCACTCATAATCAAAATTACTAGAAAGCCTTCCACATATTTTTGCAGTATTTTTACCACTACGATGTGCTGAGTAAATAACACATAATAACATGGGTCAAGTCAAGCATTAACGATTCTCCCACCCTGAAGCTGGTAAAAATTAATCTATTTAGTGCTATTCCTTTGTCGAGAAGCTTGAGGCCGAAAGTGAAGACGAATAAGATGAAGATAGTTGATATATAAGCAATAGTCAAATATAAGTATGAGTTATCACATGGCAATTTCATCATCGATTTATTCAACGCCAAATAGCCCACTATTGTCCATGCTTGATGAACTATGCTTGAGAAGACTTGGTAGTTGTGTTGATGACTCGTCAAAATCCTTGGCTGTGTTTCTGTGCTTGGATATTTGTTTGTTCTTGTGATAGGCCTGAAAAGGTAAAATTTTGTGAGAAGATGAGTGTTTGCTGCCTTGGCGTTTGATGATTGATATGTTGGCTGGGACAATATCACCATCACTGCAATTTTATTTTAAGACTTCAGGCTCACGAAGATCTGATATGCATGACTGGAGCTCTTTTACCTTGATTCCAAGAGTTTTCTTTTCTTTTCTGAGCTAATTGACTTCCCACGTGAGACTGACTGTTTCTCTGTTTAGCTTGATCATGATCGTTCTTCGGATGGTATCATCAATTTTTCGGAGATTGTTGGTGTTAACAACTTGTTTGATAAGATAATCTCTTTTTCCCACTGCCTGCTCAGTTGTGGTTTCACATTCTCCTGAGCCATCAATGCTGGAATGAATATGCTGAGTCAGAACTTTAAGTTTCTCTCTGGCTGCTCCTTCAGCTTGTTCCTCATGATATATATTTGTGATGATATCCTTGACTTATTCAGCGTGATATCGTCGTAGGTAAGCAGTTCCCTTCTTTTCCTTCATGGCTTCTTTCAGTTTTTAGATTGTGCTACATGCTACGCTGATTTTTGTATCAAGATCTTTGGCTTTTTTGGAGGCCTGGGCAAAATCGTCATGTAAGGTATTGTATTTTCTATCCAAATCAGCTATTTAGCTTTCCAAGTATTTTTACTTCGACAAAAGTTCACCTTTGCGATGCTTAAGATATTCCTCATGCATGTAGTTATTGATATTTTTGGAAAGCAATTCCTTGACGAGTCTCTCTTCATCAAGGATTTGCTTGTCTTTGTTCAAAAGCATTTTCTGAAGTTTGTCTTGTTCAGCATACAGGGAGACACTTTTTTTGCTGGCATTTTCAATATCGATGTGGAGCTCAGTGCTTAATTGCTGGAAGTATTTCATTTTTTCCTCGTAATTATTGTTCTCATGATAGAGTTTATTATATCTTTTGCGGAGCTGCTACCCTTCTTCCTTTGCGCTTTACAGCTCATTACCCATCTACTCCAGCATCTTTTCTTTGTATATTTATCCTTCAATTACTTCCTCTTTCATCAACTCATTGTAAGTCAAAATATTATTCTTGTATTATCCTTCGGCTTCTGAGCACTCCTTCAAGAGTTTATCCACCCTGTCACCACAATCTGTCAGCAAATACTTTCTTTCCTTTTCTTGCTTCCTTTTCAGTTCTTGGATTTCATCAGCATAAAGTTGAAGATAAAACTTCTTTTTGTCATTTAGCTGATCAGTTTATTTGTAAAGTACTCTGATTTTCGAAAGTTTTTCTTCATCAAGTTTGAAACATTATGTGGATTTTCCTTCCATTACTCTCTCAACCTCATTCTTTAGAGCTAGTTTTTGATGGTTAAGCTAGTCAATTTTATTCTCAAGAGGTATCATTTATTGCTTGAGGTCTTGACTTCTATTCTCCTCTTATGTCCTCAATTTTTATTCTATATCGCTCTGAAGAGTAGAGATCACATCATTATATTCAGTATCGAAGTCAGCCTTGTCGGATTAAAGCTGATCAATAATTTCATCAAGATCGCCTTCAATAGTGGAGTTGGTGCTCAGATAGTGTTGAAGATAGTACAAAGTCTTGAAATTTTTATAGCTGCTCTTGAATGCTGAGAGAAGTTCAGGATCATTGACAGGAATACCTTCGCTAACCGCACTAATACGACTGATGAAGACACTTCCATCTTCTGCTCCTGAAATGAGGAAGGCATAATCTGGTGTGACTCTCATTTATGTTATAGCTGCTCCATGAAGATGCAATTATGTGAAATGCTTTGTAAATTTCATTGAATCTGTAAAAGGCCACTGATGAGCTCTGATTTTTCCTGTCGAGGTTCCCATGAAGATTGTTCCCACTTCATTAACAATCAGAAGCTTGGTGATGTTGTAAGGATATGTCCACATAACTGCAAACTCTTGAGCTCCTCTTTCTCTGTAAAACTTTGTGATAGACTCAGGATAACTGATAGCCATGATGTCAAAAATGGAATCATATGCAGAAGCGAGGCATTTATTTGTTTTGTTCCAGACCTCAAATATTCTATTTCCTTCACTTGTCATGACCATGGTGCTACCATTGGCAAATAGACCCTGCAAAAACATGTCCTTCTCAAGGAAATGCAACTCTTTCACCATGTATCCTGAGGGCAGTTGAACAGTGTTTATGACTCTGTTCTAATAAGGATTTATAACTACTAGCTGATTGAGAGATCCGGCCACTAGTTTGTGTCCGTAGCGGGAATAACGCACACACTCACAGTTTTTCATAGGAAATTGTAAATTAGCTGACCTCAAACCTTCGGAAGTAATGACGAACAGTTTTAATCCATCTCTGAAAGCAACAGCAACAGAAAGAGTGAGAGGATGAGTATCCAGTGAGGCAGGGTGATCGCTATTGTTGAAAGTGCATTCCCAAGCTAACATTCTCTCAAAACTAGTTGAAGCAATATGCTAATATTTGATAGCCTTGATCTTTTTCTCAGCTGACAAGACCAAGAACAATTTTTTTGTTGGAATCACACAGACATCTAAGATACGCTGGACGAAAAGAGTTGAGGTGAGGATAGATTGAATGGGAGATCTGAGAGTTTCGACAAGGGTGTCATGAAGAAGGAGGTTAAAGAGCACAGGGAACATTTTACCAGGAGGAAGAAGATGGTCGCTGAGTTGCTGCTTTGGGACTCTTATTTATCCTTTTTCCTTGAGATATTAGCTTTGAATAGGGATAGATAAATCATACCTATCACCTTCTTTGACCTGCACAATCACACACACTGCCATGGTTTCTTGAGCAAAAGTCATTTTGACAATTTTGTGAAGCATAGGGCAGCTAAACCCAATTTTTTCTATTGAACTGACACTATTCAAGGCACATACCTTAACCAAGGTGAACTATTCAATGTGCTCATAACCAATCAAGACATTGTATTCGTTGCAACAAATGCTTGAAGGTTTACGATGAACAGTTACCTTATTTCCCTTTTGATCAACAGTCTCATAGGTTCCGAGAAATTGCTTCTCCCATTTGTTGACACTACTTTGGGATAAATTTAAAGATATGAAGTAGAGATTTCCTTTTGTAGTGATAAGGTAGAAATTAGGCTCATTTTGGATGGCGCTCACTACTTCAACTATTTATTCACTTTATTTGATCAAGATCTAAGACAATTTCAAAGGGCTAGATTTGACTTCTTGACCAAGTTGAATTAAATAAAGCTCATTGACTCCATAGAGAATGGCTACTTTATCGTTTCCATAAGGGACAAGAATACCTCTAACTGAGAAATAAAGGGTTTCTGAGCAGTGAACCTCTTTGGTTATAGTATCAATCAGTGAGAACCTTTGGGCCCCTTAGAGTTCAGACAGAACTGCTATGTGCTTGAAATCATTGACAAGCTCGAGTCCGATCACTGTTTAATCTTTCTCAAGGTGCGATAACACATATCGATTGTTGTTACCTTTACTGAAGTTTTTCAGCACAAGTATGGGGTAGGTCTTGGATGGTGCGGTCAAGGCATAGAGGATGTTATCGTCAAGCATAATATTCTTAAAGTATTTGAAGCAGCTGACTTGCTCATCTTGCCCAAAATTATCAATGACTTTCTGAACTTAGGTCAACATATCGTAGAGCAGTATTTGTTTTCCAAGAGTATAGAGGACTTTATTGTCATCGATAGACTGTGCGCAGGCAAGTGAGGGATGCTGATTAAAACCGAAGCCCTTCTCGAAAGCCAGCTTTACACCATTCTGGAGGTTACCTCTCTCATCGAACATAGGCTTTCTTTTCTGAGTAATGCTACTCTTACCATTTTAGTGTTGCGAAGTTCATTGTCGTTGTGTTTTAACATGCTGCTTTCCATCAATTTCTATTCGAATAGAATAATATATATTCCTTGATAATTTTTAAAGCCACAGTATTACTATACAAACAGAAACTAGTTTCGGCCCTGAGAATTAATTCTGGCTTATAAACTTTAATAATGTTCAGAACCCTATTTCTACGAAGATTATTCTCGAGCTACAAATGGGAACACTTCAAAGATATAGAACTACAAAAACACGAATATTAAACAACATTCATGCGCTCTTCAGGACCCGGAGGACAGTCGGTCAATACCACTAACTCTAAGGCATAATTAAGACTCAAACTAAATTAATGTGCTGCCGTTGATGACAACATTCTGACTAACCTAAGAGAAAGACATGCTAATCAAATCAACAAAAATGATTAGCTTATCATTCGCTCTCAAACCTTCAAATCACAGTCTCAGAATCTAAGATAGTGCATCACCAAAGCTCAGAAAATGCTCTTTTATTGCAGCAAAGTAAAAGAGGAAAGGAGTGATGAACCTTTTGTAGAGCCAGAATAGATCAGGGAGAAACGCTTGGCCTCAAAGAAAAAGAGAAGTGAAATAAAAAGCAGTCGACAAGGTAAAAATTTATATTGATATTGATAATACCTCATGTAAATAATTGAACTACAACTCTATTGATATCAAAGTAAAGCCTGCAATTATATATACAGCTGAGTTTCTGGATCTTTTGGTGGGACTGATCTCAGCCATTTATGCTGCAGCAAGCACTTTAGAGAAGGGCGGGCATTCTGTTCTTTCTATAGACACTTCATCACAAAATCTTTGAGGTCGTCAGTAGCATCAACATAGTAAGGAATACTGACGGTTTCTTACAAAATGAGATGGAGATCAAATTCACTCCATATTTTGAATGGCACTCTTCCGACCATCAGTTCATAGACAAGAAGACCCAATGACCAAATGTCAAGTCTTTGGTTGTGTCCTTCTTTCCTAACAAGTTCAGGAGAGTAGTAAAGAGGAGTTCCGCATTGAGATTGACGCATGCTATGTCCCCAGCATTAGGCAGCCCATCCGAAATCACAAATTTTGACGACACCCTAAGTATAACATATCATGTACGAATTGCAAGAGGATATTTTAAGGCTTGAGATCCCGATGAATAAAGCCATGATTATGAATCGACATGATTCCTTCAGCAGTTTGTAGAGTATACTCTTTGACAGTTTATTCTTCTAATCTGTGGTGTTTCTTAAGTTGACCAAATAGATGCCCGTCAGTGGCAAATTAACTTACAATATAGAAGTAATCTTGGTCAGTGAAATATCCGTAGAAACTGATGATATTTTTGTGTCTCAAGTTGTTGTGGATTCTTAATTATTTTGCCACCTGATGCTAGACCTTTTCCTATCTCACCACCTGCTTGCTTATTCTTTTTAAAGCACAGACAAAATTGGTCTTCTTATGGCTGAATAGATACAAAAGTACATCGCTAGCCACACTGTGCCGAATTTTCCTTTACCTAGCTCCTTCAGCTTCATAAAATCATTGACTTCCATCTCCTCCTTGAACTATAGTTATTCTACCTCAGGAAGAGACAGAATGAAGGGATTGATTGATAGACTTCTTTGCACTTTGATCTATCCTCCAAGGCTACAACTATTGTTGAGGTTTATGTTTCCATTCCTCGGTTTGTTGGTCATCCGAGTGCTTCTCGCCGAAAAAGTAAAGTGAGGTCGACCTTGTGGACCCATGTTTTCTTTGCAGCTCATGTTAACAAAGTGATTCTTTGATGTGTTTTCAGAGTAGGTCAAAGTTTTCTTAAGCCTTGACTCTTGGGAAGGTGGCGAATTGATGAAAGATTGCCGTACCAATCTCACTGAGTTGTTGAGATCAATGGAAGCGAGTGGCGAGGCAGCTCTACGAGCAGTAAAGTGGAGTTGTTGCTTATGGATCATTGAAGACTATTTATTGATAAAATTTATAATGCAATAGTACCCTACATCTAAAATCCACATCAATCCAGGACCTTTGTTATTGAATTTACTAGCTCTTGTAAATGTGAACAATAACGCTCAATATTTTAATGCACACATCCTCGATGCATGTTGATGAGCTGAGCTATACTGTTCTGTAATAATTATCTGTCCTGACCACCTTCAATATTTTTCTTTGTGGGATCTTGACAAATAATTAATTCTCTAACTGCTTCATAGCTAGCTTTAGATTTTGTTTTAAGTTGAGCTAGATATGCCATTAACTCAGTCATTATCTGATGTTCATTTCTTTCAAGAACTACTTTTTTCTCAGTTCTTTCATAGTTGATGAACAACTTGCTCCTCAGTCTCGGAAGCTCCATCTTTTCAGAAGCTGATTGACAACTTCGATAGTTATATGATGATGGGGTATTTGGGTCATCATAATTGAACAATTAGTCAAAGTTCATAGAGTTATGACTTGTTCGAGAATACGGAGAAATGTTTTCAAGTATTGGAGACTTGATCAAGTTGTTGCCATCTGATCTGAATTTTTGCCCCAAAGCGCTAGAACTTTTTTTGTGTAGGAACTGTTTTAATCTCTTAGGTTTTTAAGTTGATTTTTTATGGAGGTTTCCTTACTGTTTTATTGTAGCTTGAATAACAGTGTCACAGGTTTACTTGAAGTCAGGATAGTTCATAGGATTTTCAATATTTTTCGTCTCCTCTTCATATATTATTCGAAGTAATTCATCCCTATTGTATAAAGTGGCTAATCTTCTTTCTTTTTTTCTTATCATCTAGGATTGCTCTTCACATCTCACATATTACTCCGATGCATCCATTTCTTTTCCCTTCTTCCGACTGAATGTCACTTTTTCCTTTATGCCTGAAAATTTTATTAATGAATTTGTGGTATCTCCAAGAGGTTCTTATAGCCCTGTTAGATGGCTGCTCCTTCTTTCATTGATGGCATTGATGCTTAAACTCGGACGTATTGGCAATGCAACTTAAAGTTCAGAATCTTCATCAACATAGTCTTCCTAAAGATATTATCTGATGGAATTTGTGCTGTTGGATGCCTTGGGATGTCCCAACAGAGTATCAGTTTGTCGGAAAACCTTGCTGGTATTTCTGCTATTCCTAAAACCAGATTTATTTTGGCTTGTACCTGAATTGTTATTCATGTTTCCAGGGGGTGTTGACTATATTTTTTTCATGCGTATGTCTCCTCTATAGGACTTTCTCTTCTTCTAATTCAATATCTTTTCTGTATCAATTTGATGTTTGATCTGCTCAATATTTTGAACTTTTTGGTCAATTTTAGGAATAGAACTCTTAGCGTTTTCATATCTCTTGGATTGCTTGACCTTTTTTGTCTTCAGTACTGTCACCTCCAGCTACAGTTCGCCATTTTTCTTTTGGAGATTTTAGTTGATACCCTTCAGTACAGTCACTTCGCTACGGAGATGACTTATTTAGTGTTGAGAACTGACTATTTTTTCTTCGAGATTTCTGATATGTCCTTTTTCTTAAGATTAGTTTTCTTTTTTTATGCTTCTCTAGGTTGTAGCATTTGTATAAGGATCTACTCCTCCAATTTTATCTTTAGCCTTGGAACTATCAACAATATTGGCTTGAACTCCAATATCAAACGTTATCGTTTTTTCTTTTCTG
>Ga0100378_1002828_pt1 | contig 17040 bp, 15 predicted proteins | sample CryGeymeta201502_FD_81535 | JGI IMG/M metagenome (GOLD analysis project Ga0100378, IMG submission 81535) | Groundwater microbial communities from Crystal Geyser aquifers in Utah, USA - Crystal Geyser metaG 2015-02 | ecosystem: Environmental > Aquatic > Deep subsurface > Groundwater | place: USA...
CTTTTTTATAAACTCCTCATCGTCAATCCAGTTTCTTTCTTTCTTATCAGGATATATTAAGAATGGAATTATATCACAGTTTCTTTTTATGACAAGCATCGCACCCGCATTACCATGTCTACTACAATAATCCGTTGCAGAAAATAATGTTATTAAATTACCCCCTGCGAACCTTTCAAATCCGTCCATTACGCATTCGTGACCTCTGATTATCATATTTAATTTATTTTGGTTAAGAAATGTATCTACTACATCTGGTCCAAATTTTACAATTGTTCCATATTTGCTCGCGTCCCGTACTACATTTGGTTGGATACCTAAGTCATTGTCGTTGTCTGAAGGATCAGACCATAGAATATCCATTATTATTTTCTGTTCGATATTTTGTGGATTATGATTAACAACAATCGGTCTACCTATTTTTTCAAGATCACTCAAATACTTAAAATTAGATCCTAACCCACCATGAATACACAAAATTTTTTCATCGATCACTGCAGCCAACGGCAAATATTCAAAAAATTGATTTATACTTTTATATACTGAGCCCTCAGCCGATTGATTTTCTATAATCCTTTGGCTACATTCCGTATAAAATCCCATATGTATATTAATTAGTGAGTCTTCATGATTTCCTCTTATTAAATGAATTTTATTAGGGTATTTAATTTTTAAAGCCATTAACAAACATATTATCTCTAATGAGTATATTCCTCTATCGACATAATCCCCTAAAAATAAATAGTCAATTGCGTCAATGTCTCCATTAGCATTTTCACTGGGTTCGCCCCATAACTCAAAAAATTTCATTAAATCCTTTATTTGTCCATGGACATCCCCGAATACTTTAACCGGCGTGCTGACTTTAAGGATAATCGGTTGGTTCTTTACTATTTCTAAGCATTGTTCGGTAAGTGCTATTATTTTACTTGAAGAGAATTTAAAACTATTAACACTATTATAGCTATTACTATTATTGCTTGATCGTCTTATCTTGTCTCTCCATTCTTTTGGATTAAGTAGTGTCTTTATAAACTGATTACAAATGGATTTGTCTGTATTTTTAATATATTTATATGATAGGTCGTTGTTTTCTATATTCTTTTTGAGTTCGATTTTCTTAACGACAACTATCTCTTCGTAAATGCTAGTATTGTCTTTAGTATCACCATTAGTATTCTTATTGGAAATTTTATTTTTAACTATTGTTGCGAAAAGGGGATTTTCGAGGATGTATCCTTTGCCGTTTAGTATTTTTGAAGTTTCTTCATTGTTATTATTTTCACAGCATTGAAAACTCCACTTTTTTCGTCCTGTTAATTTGTTATTATTATTGTTATTATTATTGTTTGTAATATTAGTATCAATTGCTGATAACTTATTGTAATGAGAATTATATTTCGCAAACAATTCTTTATTTTTACTATTTTGTAAACTCAATTGGAAGTGTTTAGAAAATGTACTATTCGAGTCTATTAATTTTAAAAGATCAATCACTATTAAATCTCCTGAAGGATTATTTTCATTATGATCGTCTTTATTTATGTTTGAACCTCCATGAATGAATAAATTATTATCAACTATAAATGAGCAAAATCTATAGTAATTAAACGTCTCTAATGTTGTCCACTTTGTTGTGGACATATCATATACTTCAATTGGGATACTATCATGATCATTATTGAAACGCTTTCCACCAAATACAAAAAGCAAACTTCCAAAGAAGGTAATATTATGCTGAAGTCTTCTTGTAGAAGTTTTATTTTTATAATATAGAGCAGGAGCTTTTATCTAAATAGATTAAATATTATTAAATATTATTAAATATTATTAAATATTATTAAATAATTACCCAATCCCAAGTACCATTTCTATGCTTTCTTAAACCCCACAAATCATCTAAACCATTTTCTTTTTCAGATTGTCCTCCATATATTACTATCATTCCCTTTGAGGTTCCTTCTGTACACATGGCCATTGCATGATACATTCTTGGACATGGACTTTCATTCATTTCTATTTTATTCCAACTCTTATTTGAAGACTTGTTAATAATACTATTTCTGTTATTAGTACTAGTACTATTAGTATGGTCTATATTAATTATCCATATATCATTTAGTAATTTATTTGAGTATCCACCAAAGACTATAATACTTTGATTCACACAAAGTATTGAATGACCGTATCGACTTTCTGGTTTTTCTCCTACTGTTTGGACTATTGTCCATTTATTTAATGCATTGTAAGAGATATTCTCAAGGTAGTATAATTCGTTTGGGCTTAAGTCTTCATCTAATAGTTTTTTATTAAGTATTATTAAAGTTATTACTATAAGTTATTACTATAAGTTATTACTATAAGTTATTACTATAAGTTATTAAAGTTATTTATTATTTATCTTACTTGTCTCGATACCTCCGAAAATATATAAATCATTATTTAATTGTGAAATTGCACAGTGTGATTGTCTAGGAGAAGGAATATCGCCAATTTCTTCATAAAATTAGATATAAAAACAAAATATACTTACGATTTAACTTAATCCATATATTTAAATTGATGTCAAATAAAAAAGCTTCATTTAATATAGAATAATTATTTGATTTGCAAGTTATTCCTCCAAATAAAACTGCTTGACAACTATTAACTTAATTATAATTAGAAAAATTAAAAGATATCCTATTCCTTACTTAGTGTTAATGTGTGTCCATATCTATTTAAGTCTAGTTCTTCTTTATTTAAGTCATCAATTATATTTTTATTTGTATTCGAATTTGTATTATCCATTAATACAAACAGAATTTATTTAAATAAAACACTATTTGTTAGTTTAGTAGAATTTAATTAAATAATTAATAATATATAATCTGTATACCGTAATATTTTTAAATAATAAATAATATAATTAATTATAAGTAATTAATAAAATATAATGAACAATGAGTAAATTTTACTTTATAGCATTATAATAGTAATACTAATTTAATCAAGATTTTAAATCTATTATTATATTTAGATACTTAAGCGACTCATTTAAAGAAATATGTAACAAAATTTAATAAATAACTACATCAATTAACTATAAATAAATTACTCTCAATAAAATTAACATAATAACATAATTAAGAAATTATATTATAAATAATAAAGTTAATACATATTATATATAAATACATTATGTTTTAAATTTAATTTAATAATTTTTTTAATACATAATCAAAAATAAATGAATTTTATAATCCAACTATTAATTCCTCACAAATGATTAATATATTTAAATATCTAAATAATATTAATAAATAAATGAACACCACCAACACGTATAGACCTAACCCACATCCAAAAGATAGTTACAATCCAGCTTCCAGAGATTATAAATTTATAAATAAACAAAAACGTCATAGAGATGAAGAAAATACCTTTAAGCACAGTAATTCAAACGAAAATCACTATGGCTACAAAAATCAAAATAACTACCCCTACAAAAACTTTGGGAAGAATAACCATCAAAATGAAAAGTATACTACATTCTCCAACAATAAATATTACAACAAAAATAGGCCTGATAACCGAAGTCATTCTAGAGAGAGAAAAGATTATTATTACGACAAAACGAAAAAAGGAAGAAATTACCAAGATGATTACTACGAAAGAAGAAATAATCAATCAAATAGTAAAGACCCAACTGAGAAGCATCATTCCAATCATTCAAATTACTCTAGAGAAAAGTCCAGAAGTCAAAGCAGTAGTAGCTCAAGCAGTAAAAACATCGAAAAGCACCAAAATAATAATTTCCAAGAAAACAACGACTACCACAAAAACAAAGGAAATTTTAGGGAGCATATATCAAAAGACCAAGGCAGAGAAGACTACCATGGAATAAAAAGTTACCAACATCATACTATGAGCTCTGCAAGTAGGAATTACTCAAACGGCTCAAATAATCCAAATAGTGCAGATACTGCTAACGGAAATAGATCACAAAATGAAGTTGGAAATAGTATTAATTGTGAAGTTACCACAAGAAATGGCAATGGCTACTATGAAGAGAACTCCAAGGACTACATTCAGACATCCTTACTCCAGCCTAGACAGAATAGATCTCCTAGAACAGAGAGCCCTGAAGACATAGAGCATGATAAAATAAACAAAAAAAATAATTATAATTTTGATTTTACTAATAATAATTCTAATAATTTAAATAATAATTTTAATAATTCTAATAATGTTTATGACTATACTGCTAAATCTATGCCAAATTCAAAGTATCCAAATACACAAAGTCTTCAAAGCTATCCAAATCCAATTCAAAGTGGCTTTAGTAATTCAAACATTGATAATAAAGATCAATCAAGCAATTCTAAACAATATCAAAATTCTAATTATAATCCTAATAATAAACCATTCTATCAATCTAGGAAGCAATCTAATCTATCTAATGATAATCAATCTCCAGAATATGACGACTATAAAGGTAGTTATTCAGCTCAGGCACTTGTTCCTGGCATTTCAAGCTCAAGTTTTCAGGGAAAAGAATCAAAAGAAATAAACTCAGCATCTAACAAAACTTATGATGATTATATTCAAAATAACGGAAATAAATTTGATAAACTTGACCTATTCAACGAACAATCAAGCAAATACGATGAAGAAACAAGCAAAAAGTACTATAATCAAATAAATCCTACTCCAAGCCCAACTCCTCATTCAAATTCAAACGGGCAATACTACTCTCAAAATTCATATAATAGTAAACCTTATTATAATAATCCCGCTTCAAAATATAATAATTATAATAATATGACTAAAAATTATTCAAATAATAGTAGTAGCAATAGTAACAACCAAAGTTATTACTACAATCAAGTAGCTAGTAATACTAATAACTCAAGTAGTCTGAGTAGTATAGGCACTGTTCAAACCAATACAAGTTTATCTAGTCAAAATAATTATAAAGGTACTCAATATAATAAGTATGTTCCTTACCAAGCCAACCAGACAATCCTTCCTAACCAGGCTAACCAATCAAGTCAGATTAGTCTTCCCAACCAAGCCGGGCAGCTCGGCCAGGGTAACCTCCCGAGTAATGTCAGTAATGCCAACCTTACTAGCCTCTCAGGTTACCCTTATCAAACAACTTCTAATAACCTACTCAATCCCTCTTCAAAGAATATTCAAATTAATATTTCACTTAATAACCAGTATAATAAAGAAATAACAAGAGAAGTCCAAAAAACAATAAATAATAACATGCCAAATATAATAAATCAACCTCAATACGACAATAGTGGATTTACTTCTAATGGATTTTCTAAAGAAATTAGCTGTGAGCTTCCAGGGTATGAAGATATACGAGTCGACACGAACATACTAACAACTCTTGTAACAACCAAAAGCAATGACAATAGAAAAAACTTCGGAAAGTTACTTAAAGAAACTCTTAATGACTATGTAATAAACAGAGAAAATAGTAAATTCACTGATTTTTTTAAAAACCTTTCAATAGAAGGAAGCCCTCAGGATCCTACTGGGGGTAAACCAGACTGCGGGGTTGAGAGTGTTCCTATATACTTTTTTGATGATAGCAAACTATGGTCACAGGAGAAGCTGAATGTTGAAAAAGATATAAAAACTATAAAGACTGACTTAGGATATTACAAAAAGAAGAAAGATGCAGAGAATGTAGAAATTAAGAATAAAAAAGAAACAATTTTGAAGATTGATCTATCAAGGAATGCAATAAAAGCAAAGCAAAATGAAATTCGTAAAACTCTTGATGAGATTCTATCAGAAATTATCTAGCACAATTTTAAGATGTTATATTAATTAATAATATATATAAATATTTGTATTAATATAGAAATTTAAATTTTTTATAATTAAATTATTATTTATAATTTTTTAGTTATTTGAATTATTTAATATATATTATTTATGATTATTTGAACATTATATATATATATTTATTAATAAATGCTTTAAATGTATTATGGGGATTGGGGATTGGGGATTGGGGATTGGGCCCAATCCCCAATCCCCAATCCCCAATCCCCTATAAAATATTAGTAAATTCAATTAACTACTTAATAATATGATTTGCACTATATATATAATTATTTAAATTTAATAATATTATTAATATTATTAATTTTATTAATAACAATTAATGATAGTTACCATATTAAAACTATTCATAAGTATAATATTCGCTTTTAAAGTCAATACACAAACATATATGTATAATTATGCAGAACCAAATTCAGATTGGACTGGAATATGCACAACAGGCCAAGAGCAATCTCCTATTGATTTTCCTGCTAATTTTACTCTTTTTAAAGAAGATAAAGTTGTAAAAGTATTAGCAACAAAATATGGTCCTTTAGCAAATGGCTTACTAAACGGAACTTTATCAGTTGTTGGAAATAGATATATCTTTACTGGTACTAATTTAGGATCAATAGAAATTGAAAAAAATGGTGTTAGATATAGTTATGATCTAGTGGATATAAGTTTTCATGTTCCTTCAGAACATACATTTTTTGGTTATCACGGAGCGTTAGAAATGCATATCAACCATAAAAAAAACACAGACTGGTTAACACTAAATTCTATTTCAAATGCAGACACAAGAGATTCAGAACTTAAAATCGCAGTAATATTTAAAATCGGATCCTACTACGAAAATCCAAATATAGCAAGATTAAATGTAGCTACAAGATCAACAGATTCAGTTCTAAATTTTAACTTAGGAGTTTTCCCTCCAATTGGAAAACCCTTTTTCTTTTACGAAGGAAGCTTAACTGAACCAGCATGTGGAGAATATGTTAATTGGTTTGTTTTACACAAAATGGAGTTAATTTCTCAAAATCAATATAATGCTTTCCAAGAATGGATCAGTACAACTTATACAGCTTTAAATGTACCCACATTATCAAATGCTAGATCGACTAAACCGATATATGCTAGAAGTATTTACTATCAAATTTATCCAAACCAACAGATAGTCGAGTTATCATCGATGAATCTAAGAACATCATTACTTTTACTTGTTTTATACACAATCTTTTTTTATTGAGATTATATAATAATATTATAATTGTGTATATGTATATAATTATGTTATAATATAAATTTAAAATTGTAATTTAAGTATAAGATTATTAAATAAGTAATAAATATGTAAGGAATATGTAAGGAAAGTAATAAAGTTGGTTAGTTTATAACTTACTCCTTTGTTATGTTGTAAGCTACTCTTGTTGTATTTGTTAATGAAATAATAGTACAATAGCCCAATAGTATAATATACGTATGTCTAATAATATAACTATTATTATACAATAGTAAATTATAATAACTTAATAATTTAACTTATAAAACTGTTTATTATAGTATTATAGAATTATATAAGTAATAAAATATATTATATACAACTTAATAACAAAATAAAATTAAAGAAATAAAGAAAAAGATTATAAATTCTATGTTTATTGTAGTTATTTGTTATTGGTATTGATATTATTAACGACATACTACTTATTTCTTTCCTTCCTTATCCTTGATCTTTTTCTTTGGTCTAATATTGGCACTGTGACCGCACTTTCTTTTTCTGCAATTATAAGCAGTGGGTGGTAATCTGGCATAACATTTTCTGCAAATCATTTTATCAACTTTATATTTATTTGCTAACATTTTTAAGTGTTCTGGGATATCAGATGCAACAGCTCCTCCAAGTAATTTTAAGTTCATGTCGAAATTCATTCCTTCGGTGACTTCGAGTGATTCTAAGGTTGATTGATCTTCTACTTCTTTGTTGTTGAATAACAATCTTTGATCTTCGTATGTAATTCCTTCTAATTCTTCCATTTGGCATTTAATATCTTCGATTGTTGACTCTTTTTCAACGTCTAAGCATAGCATTTTGCTATCTATTGACCTAACAAATATTTTCATTTATATATATTAAAAAATATATTTAATTAATATAGATATAATAAATAATTAACTTGTTTACTAAATACTTTATATAGTAATTAGTAAGTTAAATGAGTTATTTCAATTACACATATGATAATTAAGTTTATAATAATATGAAATAATTGGCTTTATTTATAATTTTAGTTAAATTTTGTATAATAATTTATGAGCAACAAGAAAAAATTTGAAGATGAAAATGATGGATTTAGTGATGAAGAAGAAGATAATAAAATACTTGCAAATATAGACGATAAAAATATTAAGGATAATAAGGATAATAACATTAAAAATAATAATATAAATGAAAATAAAACTAATATTAAAGAAGTCAGTAAAGAAGTGAGTCAAATTAAAAAAGAAGACAAAAGAGAAGAAGAAAAAGGTGATGAAAAAGAATTAGTTAATTTTGAAGAGAATAGACAGTCTTTGCAATTGGCAATGAATACTACTACTAATAATGAGGAAGTTGATGGTGCTTTAGACAATCTTTTTATTAGTGTAGGAATTAACAATGAAAAAGACAAAGTTAGTAATAATATTAACACAAACAATGCTGGTACGGGTAATGTAAAAACTAATAATGATAATAACAAATTCAATAATACTAATTTTCATAGTAACAATAACAACTTCAATAACAACTTTAACACTAATACTAATAATAACAACTTCAGCAAAGACTTTAACACCAATTTTCAAAATGAAAATTCGTTTATGAAACCAAAGAACACAAATCAAAATGTTAAAAATGAGGGTTTCAGCGGTGGGTTTTTAAACAATACTAATAACAATACTAACAATTTTAATAACAATAGTATTAAAGGAAGTATTATAAACGATCCTCGAGATGAAATAGGTGCCTTTACAAGAAACGAAAATAGAGGTGGAGGAGGCGGCGGCTATAGAGGTGGTCGCGGAGGAGGTGGAAATTATCGCGGAGGCAGTGGAAATTATCGCGGAGGCGGTAATAGAGGAAGAAATAACAATTATGATGATAGAAGTAAGTGATAACTATATTAAAACATTATCAATAACATTATAATATTAACCTAAATTTTAGATAGAAACTTTAACTATAATAATCAAAACAATGATAATCGTAATGATGATACTCGAAGTAAGATAATAACTTAATAATATTATAATTTCTTTTTTAGAATCAAGTTATTCTTATTCCAATACAAATTCTTTCAATAACAGGCGTGAACACATTAACGACTTTAATTTTTTCAGAGATCACGAAGAACTAATAAATATAATAAAAAAAGCTTTCTCAGAAATAGGAGAAAATAAACTAGTCGAAACAATAAAAGAACTTCTTACAAGCCGAGCAACTATTTTTGAAATAGCTAATGAACTGTTTACACAAAATATATTTAGCAAACAGGAAAGAACCAAGTACAACAATAGTAATATACCACTCGAGGATAGTCCTGAATTTCATGTTTTAAGCAAAGAAGTTGGGAGAATAATATCAACATATAAGGTAAGTACAAATGATCAGGTAACAGAAGAGTTTCGGATTAATAATGCTTGTGAAAGACGAAGATTACTTATGAAGGGTATATTAGGTTTTAATTACATTCCAATTAAATGTGAAATCAGCGATCATTACAACAAAGAAATTGATGACTGTATTTATGCACATACTAATAATGAAATTAGTTACCATATCTACTATTATAAATTAAGATTTTGCAAGAATTTAAGTTGTGATAGAGGTTTATTTTGTCCTAAGGCTCATGGTAATAACGAACTAAGGAAAATTTATTATGATAATAATAGATCAACAAATCAAAATATAACTGATGCTTTGATTTATATTAGTAAAGATTCATTATTTGCTTATTTAAATACATGTACTCAAAGTATTGAATTACCAACAGAGTTTAGTTTAGACACGTTTAAAGTTTATAAATGCCCAAATGGAACTGCATGTCCGATTGATTATCACGATTGTTATAACTATCATTCACTTCTTGAAAGACGAAGAGATCCAAGACTATATGAAATTGATTTAAATTTATCTTGTAGTTTAGCCTGTCTAGATGGAAAATGGATCGAACCACAATGTCCAAAAGTAAACTAGTTTATTATCTTAATATAAAAAATACTATTATTAACATTATTGTAATCATTTTATTCATTTTATAGGGAGACTTCTGCGACAAATTTCACACAAGAAATGAACTTAATTACGATAAAAGAAACTTTAGACGTATTATGGTTTGTGAACGTGAACGTCGAGATGGTAAATGTAATTTTATCGAAACTTGTTATGGAAAACATAAAAAAGATGGTTATTCCCAAGATAAATCAAAAGAAAAAGAAGATATAAAACTTAAGGAGATTACAAAAATGAAAGAAGAATTAAAAATCCTAAGAGAAGAAAAGAAAACTTTAACGTCTGAAAATGAAATAATAAAATCTGATTTAAAGTCAATTTCAAATGAAAATAAAGAGTTGAAAGAAAGAATGAAAACTATTACAAATATTAGATGTTCATGTTGTAAGGAAATTCCTAATATTCCATTTAAGTTTCTAAAATGTGCACATTTAATATGTAATAGAAATTGTGATAAAATATTAAGTGATGTAAGGACAAATATTAATTATATAACAATCAATTATATAAATTATATTATATATTAAATTATATTAACTTATATCATAGGAGCTTAAGTGTCCAGTGACTGGTTGTGGACTAGAAATGACTGACAAGAAATATATCACAATTAATCCAAAAACTAAATAGATTAAATAATTTAAATAAATAAATGAATTAAATTAGTTTAAATAAAACATTTAATCATATAATATTATTATACTATTTGAATAAACTTAATAACACAAATACAAACGTAAATAATAACACAATTATAACCTAAATAAATCAAATTAATCTAAATAAACACTTATAATATTATTACAACTTAAAAATATGAAAATAATTGATTAAATTCTACTATTAATTTAATATTTAAAGCTTATCCTAATTTTCTTATAGTTTGTTAAAACTGACAATATCAACTGATTGTACATCATCTTCCCAGGCTTGAATATCATCAATAATATCATCAACTGATACTTTTTCATCTTCTACGACACATCCCATTCTGACTTTTTTAATTCCGAAAGCAACGTCTAAGAGTTGGAATTCAGTTTTCCAGACTAATCCGTCTTTTTTAATCTGAGTGAGGACTTTTTGTGCTAAGGCATTTAAATCTTGTTCAATTTCAAATACTTTAATGTCTAATAAAACAATTGATTTAGCAATAAGGGCTGGTTTTTCTTTTTTGGCTCCTTTGTCTTTTTCTTCTTTTTCTTTCTTTCTTTTAGCGTCTAATTCTTCTCTTTTTTTAATTTCTTCTGGAGTTTCGTCAGCGAATAGGTCATCGCATTCTTCAGCTTTCTCTTCGTGATGTTTGGGTTTAGTATGGTCGACATTTTCTTCTTTTCCTTTTTTTGGTTCTTTGTGGTGATCTTTAGGTTTCTTGTCATCAGCTGGTTTAACATTCTTCCATAATTCAAGAACTGCATGGTTATAAAGAGAGATTAATGCATACCAAGCCCATAAAGCTGGGTATTTCTCTTGACATGGTTCAGTTTTAGTTTGGAACCATTGGTAAAATACTAAGCTATCTTCACATCCAGGTTGGTGACCGTGGATGTACATTTGGTTGGTTAAAGTTTTTTCTAGATGGTCTAGGTCTGCGGTGTTGGAAATAAGCCACTTGGAAACGTTTGTCATTTTTAAGATAAATATATTAATCTGATATAATATATATTAAATAAAATAATTAAGTAAAGGTAAGTAAAGTAAATTTAAATATATTAAACTGTAAGAATTAAAGTTTAGTTTTATATAAATTATTAAGAAGAAAACTGTTAAAGAGTAAAATAATATAATATAATAAGAAATACTTTAAATTTTTTAAAATCTTCTTCTTTATCTTCACTTTTAAATATTATTTAACTATAATTTATTGACTTATAAAATGTTAATTAGAAGTTTATTATTGTAAATAATCATTATTTAATTTAAATTTGTTTTATTTGTTTTCGCACATAATATTATTAGTTTTATCATAAATAATAACAAATAAAATTTATAAATGTTAGAAGAATACTTAAAACGATTAGAAAATCTTATAACACCAAGAAGCTTTTCTCTAACAAACTTTAAAGATCAAAATCAAATCTCTAATAATCAACAAAATCTTTCAAAACCAATAATAACAGAAACTCAAGATATTAATAATCAACTTGTTAATCCCAACCTAAGCAATAACCCAGGAAGTAACACTGATAACTCAAAACAAAGACTTAATACAACTGAAGGTGAAATACTTCCTGAAAATTTCAGAGAGATTGTTCACCAACTCAAAATAAAAAACATGAATTATAGACATGATATCCATCTTTTAAAGCAAAAAATTGAGGATTATGAAAAACAAATATATCAAAAGGACAACATGATTAAAAAGCTTCAAAAGCAGAAAGAGGATGATAATAAGTATCTACTTAAATTAGAGGGGGTCCGTGCAAAAGATGGGGTCTTCGTAGATCCAGTCATGAATACTGTTGGTAAAAAGTCTGAGACTCCTTTTATTGATAAGTCAGATAAGGAAAGAGCAGAGAAGGATAAAGCTTCTAATAAAAAAGAAGGACCATTATCTCAAAACTTCTTTTCAACTACAAGCGTTAATCCTTTTAACGATTCAAAAAATAATTTTAACGCAGTAAATGAGTCTGGAATAAGTAATCTAAACAATGTAACTGGTTTCGAAAACTTAAAAGGACTTAACTTGAATGATAAAAAAGCAGTAAAGGAGTTTGCTCTTAAAATAATGACTGAAAATAAAAATTTAAAAGGATTTAAGGCTAAAATATATGAAGTGTCTAAAACCTATGATACACTTAATGAAAAAATTACCAACGGATTAAGAATGATTAAGAAATACTTCGAAGAAATAGCAAATTTAAATTCAGTTGAAGGAGGAACATTATGTAATCTTGCAAGTAATTAATAACTTATTTATATTTTAATTGCATTAATAATTATATTACTTAATTTACTAAACTATATTATTTTTAATTTTCAGAGGAGTACGATGGCATTCTAGAAAACTTAAACCAATTGATAGTCTCTAAGCAAAATGAATATAACGTTTTAATAGAAAATAAGTCAATTGAAGCTAAACTATATGCAGATGAATTGATTAAATTTAAACATGCATTAGAGTTTAATAAAAAGGACAGATTTAGAGACCTTAAGATGATTTCTGATTTAGAAAAGTCAAACGAGTATTACATAGGCCAAATTGACAAGTTAGAAAAACATGAAAAGGGAGATAGAAAAGCAATGAAACTAGTCGATATTGAGGTAAGTTATTGTTTGTTTTATTTTTAGCATAAAATGTCACCTGTCAAAGAATCTATGAAGAAATTTGTAAAGAAGTTTGAAGAAACATTTGATTTACAAGACAGAAAAAATGTTAAATTTATGGAAAAGCTAACTGAGACTTTGAATCTCTAAATTTTTAATATTTGTTTTGCTTATTTAAGTTTTTATATCAATATCATTAAATTTAAATTTAATTATTTATTAGTTTATAATAATATAATAAGTTAGTTTCTGGAATATGTCAGTTATTTATAAGTTATAAATAGAAATATAATATTTAAAATATAAAAAATATTTTAATTAGATAAAATTTAAAATAGTTTTGTTTTATTAAATTCATAGAAATAAATATTCAAATAGTTTATTTCAAGTCAAATCAAATATGTCTACACCACAATAGGTCTCATAGAATAGCTTCTATGATTGAGCATACACGAATAACCATTTGTATCTCCAGTATCTTTAACTTTGAAATACCCAATCACTCCCCAGCTACTTCCCCAACTATTTCTTACAATAAAGTATTTTTCACCCTTGCATGCGTCTTCGGCCCATCCAACTATTACAATAGCATGATGACAGACAGTTGAACAAACAGGTGCATAGAGACCATCTTTTAAATAATAAAAATCATTTTGAACGTTGACACATTGAGAGATAGGTCCTTTGGCAAGTAAATTATAAATACCATCTACGGAATTTAATGGAACTTCATAACCTGTTACTTTAACTGGAGATACTGCGATATTTTTACAAGTATTTTGCATAGCATTATAAGAATATTGAGATTCTAAATAAGTTCCTTTAGATTTTAAGTAGTCGTTAGCGTGTTTCATCCATCCTCCGCTACATCCCCAGTTTCCTCCACCATTTGGATTATAATCGCAATCTACAAGTTGTTGGGGGGCTAATTCTATCTTCTTGTTATATTTTAAAGCATAATTTCCTTCAACTGCAGCTATTGTCGAAAATGCATAACAGGATCCGCAGTTTCCTTGGTTTCTAATAGGTGTACAATTATTTCTATAATCGAGATTTGAACGTGAAACTCTTGGTGTCTCTGTCTGGGGAGGGTTGGGATCGAGTATTTGAATGTCTTGTGCATCATCGTAGTCATCAAGACTTAGTAGACCTCTTTTAGAATTTTTGAATGTTTGTGTCATATCATGAATGTTAAAGTAGGCTTCAAGCTCTTTAGGAGTTTTGTCAAAGAATTCATTTATTCCTAGAGTGTATCCTAAGTTTTTGCTGTTATGTTCTTGGATCATTTTGAGGTTGGCCTTGAAAACTTTGTATCTATTGATGCCTTCTTCAGTGTTGAAATCATATTGAATGTTGTAAACTGCATGCCATACTTTAAAAAGTTCTTTTGTGTTTCCTTTGGTTGAGAAAGTGTCTATAATTGAGTGGATTATTTTTTGTTTCTGGACTTGCATATTAATTTTTTTGTCTACTTTAGTTAAAACGTTTGATAATAAAATTGTGAAGAATAAAAAAGTAAAAAGGTTGTTCATCTTGAAGTGTTAAAATTATAAAAAAATATTTAAATTAAATATAATTTTGAAATTAATTATAATAATAATTCAGATTAATATAATATATAATTAACTGCTAACTAATTAATTAATATTATTATAAATAATAATAATTTTGAAATATTTAGATATTTCAAATGGAATTTTAAGCTTTTTTACTGGGTTGAATAATTTTATTTTGTTAATTAATTGTTTAAATTGTATAAATGATGTTTATTAATTTTATTATATAATACTAAACTGCGTTATTATTAAATTTTATTATATTACATTAATTTATTGTAAATTTTATTATTGACTATGCATAAATTATATAATTTATTTGTTTTGTTTTATATATAAATAATCCATTTCAATTATTTCAATTATTAATATAAATACTAATTAAATTATTTTAAAAATAAATGTCGAGGTTGAATGAAAACCAAAACCCTATTCAACCAATTATTTATAAAAAAGGTTATTCAGGGGATATCAATTTTATATCACCAAATATAAATGGTATAAATATTACTGATAAAAATTATGATAAAAATGGGAAGTTAATTATGGATCATTCACCTGAGAATGTTATTTTAGTTAAATATAAACGAAATAATCTGCCAAAAAAACATAAAACAAATGCAATTAAGTTAAAGAGAAAATTAACCAATATTTTAAATACAAATAATAAATCATCTTCTAATGACATACTGAAGCTAAATTCTTTTAATAATTCTTCTTCAAATAAAATTAATAATCGCTACTCATCTGATACTGAATCAAAATCAATACTTATAGAAACCCAACGAAATTATAAAAAAATTGGATGTGGGTCAACACTTGCATCAGGTTTAGTATTAGAAAATGATCCAGAACGTATTGTATTAATAATATTTCTTAACATAATTTACTTAATTTAGAATAGTGTTAAAAAAAACAAGTCAAGCTTATTCGCAAACAACGGTCAAAATAGCAAAACTGATATTCTTTCTAAAAAAGAATCTAGGAAATCGCAAATGAGTTCTGGTTCTCGAAGGGCTTTACCCTTTTTATCTGTAAAAGAAAATACTGAATCAACTTCTTCAATAGTATTTCAAATAAAAAAGGAAAGAAGTAAACGTAGGTATAACTCATTTAAGGAAAGTAAATCTGAAATATCGAATAATTTAACAATAAAATCAAACTCAAGTTCAGAATCACACTATACCAACAAGAAAAAAATTAGTTCCCAAAATATCTCCTTAGTATCTCATGTTAACAATCTAAATCATGCCAATTCTCCAAAAAAATCATCGCCAAAGTCTCAATATAAAGGATATATCAAAAAAGAAGACACTGTAATAAGCCAACATAAAATAAATCAATTTAACAAATTACACAAACCAAAAAAGTCCCAATCATTTTTTGAGTCAATACGTCTAAATGACTCAATTGATGACCAAAATACTAAAAAGATTGATGATGAATTACTAGAAGATATAGAAATAGAAGAGCTCTTAGGGAGTATAAAAATATCAGACGAGGAGAACATAACTCATACTATTCATCCTGAATCAAGCTTTAAAATCTTATGGGATTTAGTTGCAATTATGTTTATTATGTATCACGCCATTGTTACACCGTATAGAATATGCTTTAATGACTTAGCATATGGAGATTTGGCTATATTTGAAAATGTTATTGACCTGTTTTTTATTATAGATTTTGTTATTGCGTTTAATACTGGCTATTATGAATTTGGTAATTTAATAATGGAACGAAAATTAATTATTCAAAGATATATGAATTTCTGGATGTGGATTGATTTTATTGCGTGTTTTCCGTTTTTGTTAATTGTAGATCCAAGTTTATATTTTAATACAGAGAAGAAAACAGATAAGACTAATGAAAGAGTAAGTTAATAACTAATACTTTAATTATTATTATATAACTTTAATTATATGTATATGTTTTATATATTATGATAAATCTTGTTAATCATTAAACTTTATTTACTTATTTAGTTTTACAAAGTTCCTATACTACTAAGACTGTTTAAGTTTTTCAGGATTGTTAGAATACTAAAACTCTTGAAAGTGTTGAAATATAATAAACTAATGTCAAGAGTAAGATTTAAAGATAATTTAAATAAAAATAATA
>Ga0100378_1002829_pt1 | contig 17040 bp, 36 predicted proteins | sample CryGeymeta201502_FD_81535 | JGI IMG/M metagenome (GOLD analysis project Ga0100378, IMG submission 81535) | Groundwater microbial communities from Crystal Geyser aquifers in Utah, USA - Crystal Geyser metaG 2015-02 | ecosystem: Environmental > Aquatic > Deep subsurface > Groundwater | place: USA...
TGCCTACGAGGCCGCATGGGCGCCCAACGGCTCCGGTGCGAACACTACTAACGAAACTGTAGTAGAAAACATAGACAGACTGTTCGACGACCTCGTAATCGCAGAAAAAAATAGAATAAAACATATAATTGAAAAATACAAGTGCGAACAAACACAGGTGTTTAACAACAAACGCAATGGTATTATTTGATGTTTATCTATAAAAATAACGAAGACAAATGGGCAACATCTTATACGTGGAAGATAACGACTATGGACCAGACCTACTTGACTCCTTTAGGCCAGCGCCACCTAGTATATGCAACAGTAGTTGGTTACACCTACTGGCTGGCTGAACCAGGCCGGCCCGTCAACAACTATGACTGCTGCAAGTCAAGATGCATGTCATGTAAAGCCATTTTAGGCACATCTGTGGCAAACTTACCCGTATTTCGCCTAAGAAACTATTATTAGACAGGAAACCGTAATGTTTATATACGAAACCACGAGGGCAATGGCTTATATGCTGGAGATGCCACTGATAAACCAACGCTACCGGACGCTTGCAAAAGTACGTACCTACAAACTTGTCCGAGTCCAGCGACAGTACATGCCGGGCAGATCCAACAACTATCATAGCGCCTGCAAATCTAAATGCGCATCATGCCATGCTATTTCCGACTGCGGAGGAACGAATTTCCTAAAAGGCTATTATTAGACAGGAAACCATATGGTATGAAACACTATAGATTGGTTATAACACATAATGTGGTATTTTTACTAAATGGGAGGGCTCTCCTGGATACCCGATATATTAGAAAATGGACAGTCTGGAGGACAAATGTTTATATTTGGCGAAACGACACTATCGCTGCGGTTTAAAGAACGTATTCCCGAATTGGTGTATTATAGCACATTTCCGAATCTTAGAATAATATACATAGAAAAATCCTCGTGGGGGCATTATGCGGCCTATCCCCACACACTCCACTGCTTCAGTGCTAGCGGAGCGGCCAGACCTCGCAAGTGTACGGGCAGTACTGGCTGGCACTGTCTGTCTGTGGCCTGGTAGGCGCCGAAAAAAACACTCGCGTATTGACTTGGGAGATTAAATATGTACATATATAGCAAGGGCAGTTGTCTTACGGCGAGTGTAGCCTTATCTGCACATTCCGAAAACATCGAACGTAACATCGAGACTGAGGTTAATACAAGCCATCCAGTTATAGATCACATATACTCAAAAGTGTGTCGCATCAGCGCCAATTGCATACACAAAAATGGAACTCATTGTATGAGAATGTCATGTTGCGGTAATGTGGTGTTCGGTTGGGATGCGATAAAAGCTTATTATTAGGAGACTACGTGGAGGTTAAATATGTTTATATACAAAAAATCATGTGTATCATATAGCTCGTCTGCATTAAAAAGGAATCTGTTGAATTATAATTTGTACGAGTATAATGTCCACCGCAGCAATCTTGTAATATTGCAAAAGACACATTCTTGGAGGTACGGCACATGTCTGCGTATTCGGCTACGGGCAAACTGCCACGGTTATGATAGAATAGTCCCTTGTCCTAACATTTGTCAGTCGTCAATGTCCCGTTCATTCGTTAACCAGCGAGGGGGGTATTAAAACTTTGGGAAAAGCAAAACGCAAACCTAAAAAATCAATAAAGTTCGATAAAGATAAGCTCAGGTACGACCTTGTGCCCGTGGCCCCGCTCGAAAAGATTGTAAGTGTGCTGACGTTCGGGGCAGGAAAATATGACGACAGGAATTGGGAGAACGGGTTTAAGTGGAGCAGGGTATACGGCGCCACGCAAAGACATCTCAATAAATGGTGGGGAGGAGAAGACCTGGATAAGGAGTCGAGGGTAACGCATTTAGCGCACGCTGCGTGTTGTATATTGTTTTTGATGGAGTATGAAGAAACACATAGAGAACTTGACGACAGGGTAAAACCTAAAAGAAAGGTAAAAAAATGAATTGCGCTCAGAGAAAAGCTGTACAGTCATCCATTGAAAAAAGCGGCCAGTTTGTAAAATATTTCTACGCACAAAAGACACACAAGAATGGCAGGACAGACGTGGTTACGTACTGTTTTATAATATCCGGCAACTGCGAAACCATAAGAGTTGGAAAAACAAGAAAAAGCAGAAAAGACAATCACAAAAAAGAGATTGGCAGGGCGATCAGCCTGTACAGAGCAACCGTCTGCAAGGAAATTCCGGTTAGCTCGATCCAGAGTCTTGGCATGGACGCACGGGCTGAACTGGCGCTTGTCGAAACTATTAACCACATACGCTTAACAGCTCAAACGATAAGTTTCAACAGCAACAGATCCTCCGTAGGCACACTAATCAATAACGCATAGGCCTCCAATGTTTATATTTGACGATTACCACCTCAAAGACGCATGTTATGGGTACTCCGCCAACATATCGAAGATGGCGGCATCGGTTATGTTTGTGACTAATTTTTACACGTATTACTATTTGTGCGCTATGGAGGAACCGTGTATAAATTGTCATTTCTGTGTAGCTGACTGCGGGGCTACCAACCAAGTATTTAGGAAAATCCCAACGCGTTACTAATCTGGAGGACAAATGTTTATATTTGATGATTGCCATGCTGAAAACTTATATGGCAAATTCTCTAACAAAACATCAAGGATGGTAATATCAATTCTTCGTGCACACTCTGCTATCGTTTTAAATCACAGGAAAGCTTTTTATACGTATTACCGCTTGTGTCATGCGGTCAGCAACCATATTGAAATAGCCGGCTATGGTTATCCATGTGCATCCTGCCTCGATTAGGAGACTGCAATGTTTATTTTTGGATACGTTAACAATACCGGTTATCTTGACGTTTTGCCAGATTATGCACGTGCAGCACGTGAGAACGTGGAGCTTACATATCGCCATGAAGGCGCTGTATGGGAGTATTTTTTCGCTGCCAGCTTTTATTGCCCTCGTGATTGTGCACGAAAAGGGAGGTGCCCAAGCTGTATGACCTGCACGATTTCAACGACAAGATTGCTGCCAGCAAAAATATTTTATTGATTAAACATGTGGAGACAAAGTGAAAAAGAAAAGATTTCTTCGAAAGAAAAGATTACTTCGCAAGAAAAGATTGAAGACCGCTGCGCTGCTTCGCAAGAAAAAATTGCTGCGCAAGAAAAAATTGCTGCGCAAGAAAAGAAAAAAGAAAAAGATCATCAGCAGTATGCATAAAGAGTTTTTTGCCGGTGGTCTAGCAAGAAAATGCGGCGCACATAAAAACAGGAAAAAACATAATAAAAAATGCGACAGAGATTTTCTAAAAGAGGCCTGCGATGACGAAAATGTCTAGGAAAAACAGCTCTGCAAATATAAGAAAACACCGTGACAACATAGTATGCGCGTTTAATATAATAAGGCCCATGCTCGTAAAAAAACTGGTTGAAACATGCGACTACGATATAGCCGAAATACTTGGGATTTTAAATAACGCCATATTGACAAACAACAAAGAAAAAAAATATAAACCATAGAAAGATGAAAGTATTATTTGTAGACGACGACAGCTCCATCATCGATATGTTTAAGGACCAGGCCGAGGAATACGGTATAGACTCTGTTTTCGCGGAAGATGCAGTGTCTGCGATTGCGGCAATAGATAATCATGATATAGATTATCTTTTGTGCGATGGGTCTATCCCGGCAGGGCATGGACGCCTTCCGTTGCAGACAAACGGCAGACAGGTTATGTTTGGAGCCTGTGCCAGATATCATATAAAAAATATCTGGTGCACATCGTCAGACGATGTTTTTGCAGAAAAGATGGTGTCTGACGGATATGCGGCCAGGAGTGTGGAAAAACAGGACGCAGTAGAGTGTCTTGCGGTGGAGATGCAGGAACAAAAACAGACTGCGTAAGCAGTCTGTTTTTATCAACCTGCGATAACCGCATGTACATATTTTCGGAAACCGCATCGCAGTTCAGTGTGACAAATGATGGCGAAATATTTGCCGGCGATTGGGACATGCCGGACCGTCAAAGAAAATACAAACAAATAATTACAGACCATAACATAAATGCGTCATGCCTTAGTCGCGATACAGAGTTTGAGCGCTACCTTGTTGACACGTCGAGCTCATGCGACTACCATACAGGCAAGTGTCTTGTTTGCGATAGCGCGAAAAGGTTTATGAATATAGTTTCCTGTCCCGGCAGTTATAACGAGCGTAACTATTACTAAAAACATTAGAACGGAGAGTTATCATGGTTACTGTGTTTATTTTGGGAGTATTGATCGGCGCTGTTATCGGGTTTGGGATATGCGGCATGTTCGCCTCTAGCAGGTGTATCGACTGCGAATACAAAGACCGCGATTGACCAATGTACCTGTATCAAATAAGTAAAGAAGAGAAAAAACAGATAAAAGAAAATTACATAATAACAAGGAGCGGACAGTTTTACTGCAGGATAGCGCGAACATATGACAAGAAAGGCGGCGACCGTTACGTGTTCTACCGGAATTTAGAGAATAGGATATGGCGCCTCTGCGGACAATGGCATAAAACAAGAAAAAACCCGACACCATATTATTGGTGTCTGTTCGATGTATGTATCAGCAACAGCGATTAGGAGATTGATATGTTTATATATGAGGCAGATCCGGACTTTGTAAAAGAAAGAACAATATACGCCAGCACAACCAATTATTGGATAAGGGCTCACAAGTTTAACGTCGGGCACTGGAAGACGTGTGTATTTTTAAAAACGTTGGCACTTGTAGAATGGTACCAATGCTGGGGATACATGTGCCAAAATCCTGACGCCGGAGATAACGGGTAATGTTTATATATGAACGTGGTAACAAAAACAATAAACATTTCTGTTGTTCAATAGAAGGACCGGGACTTTCTGACATACGTTGGAAAACAGACGGATACACAAACTTAATCCTCACTAACTACCACTGTTATGCGTATGGCCACGACAGATACTTGTTTGTAGGATGCGTCGATCGGTACTGCTTTGCGCAAATGTCCAGAGAAGCAACTGCAGAAGCAACTGTAACTGGGGCAAAGCCTAAGATGGCAGAATATTACTGAAAGGCTTTATAATGCATATATATAGCGAATTGTCAAAGCGGGAAAGGACGGCCGCCCAGAGCTGGGTAAACGATGTGCCAGGTAGCGCTCTCAGCATCGAGCGCGGCATGATGATCGGGCATACGCCCATGCCCTGCCGGATTAACGCGTGTCCCCAAAAATGCTTTCTCATAACGTTCCTCGTCAGGAATACAAAGAGTGTGCACGCGTCGTTTACAATCACCGTGGCTGATATGGAAGCAAGCTACTAATCAACAAACGTAATGTGTGTTTTAGCTGGTTGTTTCATTTATCATAAGCGATTGGGGTTTACTGCCATGTTTATAATTATGCCTGAAAGAGTACAGTACGCACAAAAATATGAACGCACAAGTAAAGCCAGGCCGGGATACTACCGGGGCTTCCCGCTGGTACTGGACTATAACCAAATGAGCGACAGCGACACTGCAAAGTTTTACAGTGGGACTCTTTGCAACTATTGCGCGACTGGAGCCGCAATGTGTCCGTATATGCTCCGCAGCGGGGACAGCGTGTCAGGCAGCAAACCATATACTTATTAGGAGAAAAAAATGTTTATATATCCAGATGTGCGTATGGCTAAAGACGTGCTGTGCAGTGACATGGTCATCGCCAACCGCCATCAAGCACAACGAAGAAAACTTTCGTATAAAATTTATCAGGTTAACCAGGAGTTCTACGCCAAACACAGAGATGGTTGGCGGGTAATGTTTTGTGCTCCGGACAGCATACTGTGCGGGACACGTTGTTCAGTAAACAATTCTTACCTCGACGATAAAGAAAACAGGTTTTAAAATGTTTATATATAAAGCAACAAAACTGGACCGCAGGGTGACAGATAAGATAAAACATATCGACTTCAACGGCTGGATTAAAAGGTCCGGAAACCATATAGTGCTTGCCAGGCCATCGGCCATAGACATGTTTTTCAGTGTATACCACCTGATCGACAAAAACAATCTAACCCACTGCCAATACGCTACTAAGTGCTTTCCGTCCTGCGTGCCCTTAGGCGGATATTAAGTTGAGGAGACATTATGTTTATATTGTCAAACCTGAATATCAAGAAAACTCCGGTCTTCCAGGCCGGAGATGAATTGTATAATTTTATAGGGTGAAAAAGATATATAAATACCGAATATATCCGACGAAAGCGCACATTGCCAAAATGGAGAGTGCGCTTGCGGCGTGCTGCGGGTTATACAACGCGTGCCTGGAGGAGAGGATAACCCTGCACAAGGAAAAAGGCGTTTCGGTGTCCGGGTACGACCAGATTGGCAGGGCTTACGCATACGGCGTCAATGGGCTAAGGGACGTCTATGCGCAGGTCGTACAGGATACGGTATTGCGGCTCGACAAGGCGTTTAAGGCCTTTTTCCGCAGGGTAAAAAATGGCGGGAAACCGGGATTTCCGAGGTTCCGCAGCGTTAAACGCTACGACAGTTTCTGTTACCCGCAGAGCGGATTTAAACTTAATGACGAAAAGCACCTGAAACTCTCGAAGATAGGTATCGTGAAAATAAAGCTGCACCGTCCGATACAGGGCACCGTGAAACAGTGCACTGTCAAGCGCGACGGGTGCGGACACTGGTACGTGTGCTTTTCGGTGGACACAAACAGGAAACCCAGGAAGAGCCGCAACAAGAAGGTAATCGGCATGGACCTCGGCTGCGAGTCGTTTGCGACTCTCAGCGACGGCACAGTGGTAAAACATCCGCACTACTACAAAGAGACCGGAAAAGAGATAGGGGTAGTGCAGGCGAAGTATTCGCGGACAAAAAACTTAAGACACAAAGCGAAACTTAACCGCCTGCACACAAAGCTGGTTAACCAGCACAATGACTTTCTGCACAAGGAAAGCAGAAAGCTGGTTAACAAATACGGCGCCGTCTGCGTGGAGAAGCTCGACGTGGCAGGTATGGTTGACGGCGGACACAGGTCTCTCAACCGGTCGATAATGGACAGTTGCTGGGGGAAGTTTGTGTTTATGCTCGTTTACAAAGCGGAAGAGGCTGGTAAACGAGTAATCGAAGTAAACCCGGCGTACACTTCGCAGCGATGTTCCCGATGCGGGACCGTCGCGGAAAAAAGCCTTGGCGACAGGACGCACCGATGCGGGTGCGGACTCGTTACGGGCAGGGACGTGAACGCCGCGTTAAACATACTCGCTTCCGGAACGGAAGCTTTGCGCCTTGAGCGCAAGAAAGCCGTGGGCTTAAGCCCACGGTAGTTCACTTGACAAAACAACGTACATGCGTATAATTTAATAGACATGGAAACACATATCGCCATAAGTCAGATGTCACGCCGGCGAGGCTCTCCTGAAAAAGGGGTTTCCCGCCTGACGCGGCCGCAGGGCGTACCGAAGGGGCCAAATGCCGCTAGCCGCACAGCGGACAAGGCGCACGCGCCTGTGGGTCTTATAGCCGGATTTGCCGATACTTTTCCGGTGCGTCACAAAGAAGCTGTTGTTGGGGAAAGGGCAAACCAAACGCATAAGATAGCGGACATATGCGCACAACAGCAAAAGTGGTCAAAAAGACCGACCGGGATGACCGTAGTCCAAAAGACTGTGGTGGAGGAACAAAGCCGTATGGGAGGTGCTAGCATCCCCGCCAACCCGATTAAGGCTTTGTTACAGTATCGGCCTGGCAGAATTTTTACACTACAGGAAACAACTTCCTAAAAGACGTCTGAGCAGTATGGCTTGTTGGTCCCCCGATTTATAGGGGGAGGTCTACCTGGCGGATGCCAGGAAACCCCAATAAATATAATAAACTAATAAGCTCTTACTTTAACCAAGTTAACCTACCCATACTCAATGAGTCCAAGACCAACCCCTGCCGGCCAGCAGACCAATCCGGAACGAAGTTATACTTTTAGCTAAAAAATAGCCATAATGTGTTATAATAAACCAATATGCCTATTTACAAGTAATACAGTCATGTTTATAAATTAATGATATAACGGTAGTAACATTTTTACCACTGAAAGGAAAACGGATATGGATACGTATACAGAAAACAAAATACATGAACTTATTATCTCTGTTATATGTATACTAATATTTACCGCACTCTTATTTATCTGCCGGGAAAAATACAGCAGAGAAAAACCGGAGCCTGTAATCACGGTTGACGACATTATTCCGTTTCTAATTTGCAAAGAAAGTCATGATAATCCCGATGCTGTAGGCAATGCCGGTGAATTTGGCCTATGCCAAATAACAGAGGCGGCGGCTGAGCAGGTTGGCTATGACTTCGCACGTGTAAAAACAGAACCGGCTTACAACATAGCCTGCGGACGTGATTACCTCCGCTGGTGTTATGACCGATTCCCTTATCGGCAGGGGCTTGAGCGGTGGAAATATGCCCTATATGCCTATAATTGGGGCATAGGCAACGTCAGAAAGTATGAACGGGGAGAGTTAATTCTCCCCAAGCAGGTGGAAAATTATGCCTCTGAAATACTCAAACATTCTTACGGAGAGGAGTAAGCCATAAAAGTTGTTTCGACTGTATTTTACACAAGTATGGCATGAACTGTAGCAGCCGTCCATCCCCGTGGCGGGATGTGCTTCATTCTCTTTGCAAACCTACAGAGCTGCTTGACGCTGTATGCACCATGTGCCTGTGCCTTGAACTAGTTTACGAAGCAGAGAAAGGATAGAGCCGATTATAAAACTATGTAAGAGAAACTTAAAGGGTAAAGCCAAATGTTGTGCAAGTTGCCCATTTAAAGAAGAAATATTATCAATATATCCGGAATTACAATCATTGTTTGCTGCTAAAAGGAGAGGAAAATGTGCACACGCACCGACTATGCTATTATCCCGGGGAAGACGTTGAAAGACGAGATGAAAGCAGTTGGCATGACCGTATCGGAACTTACCCGTAAAACCGGCTATAGCAGGAACGCTATTTACAAAATCGTACGCGGCAGGTCGCCGATAACTGCCGAAATAGCTCTTTCTCTCGAAATGGTACTTGGGGTATCTGCAAATTTCTGGAACAATTTAGAAAGAAACTATCGAGAGGATATTGGTCATATAAGTGAAGGTAAAAAACGATGAACATTGATTTGGAAAAAAAGCTGGTTGCAAAATATCCCGATATTTTTCAGGACGTAGATAAATCGCCTGGACAATCATGCATGGCATTCGGAATTGAATGCGGCGACGGATGGTATAAACTTATCGATGAATTGTGTATGAAAATAACAGAACACGTAAGATGTAACAATATGGAGCCGGTTGTTGCAAGCCAGATAAAGGAAAAGTTCGGAGGCCTCAGGTTTTACTATTTCGGAGGAGATGACTTTATCTCTGATTCGGTAGACGATGCCGAGGAAAGGTCGTTTAAAATATGCGAGGTATGCGGTGAGCCGGGGATTATCGAGAAGGCCGGATGGCTGAGATGCCTATGCGATAAATGCAGGAAGGCAGGACGCAGCGAAAAGACGACAAAGGAAAACATTTCTTCGAAAGGAACTTGACAATACCGCAGCAAGCATTATAATAAGCTGAAAAACCGAAAGGAAAAAGCATGGAGCAGATAACTGAGTCGGACAAGAAATTGTTGGAAGAAATATTCGGAACACCGGAAGAATGTCTGAGCCGCTATATGGAAGAAAATAAACGTTTGGAAGACTGGACTGACACCCTCGAAGCCGAAAACAGACGTATGAGAAATGCGCTAAAACGCCTATTTGACTTTACTAGAACTATCCGCAATTGCCAGACTATTTCTGATGTCGCATCAATGGTGCTTAGTGGCATGGGGCCGATGGAAGAAGCGGAAAAAGTATTAAACGAAATACCGGGAGAGAGGATAAGCCATGTGTAATATAGTTGACAAAGGGTGTCATGTAAAAAACTGTTTGGTGGTTATCAATACTCACATTGGAGACTTCAGCGTTGCTCCGCAAAACGTTGTGGTGTTTTGCAGACGACACAGGGCGGCAGGGCTGCGTTATATCGCAGACCACGCTCCCGTTATCGTGTTTGCAGATGACTGGGAGAAATTCGGAGATCGTAAGGGCGAATTGTTTATAGTCCCTCTGCCAAGAGATATTGGCCATAACGGATGAAAGGATAAGCCATGTACACGTCTGAAAGAATAATATTATGCCCAAAGTGCAACGGGCAGAAAATCGTGTCAACTCCGCCATGGTTACCAGGGGATGTTTATACCTTTACCTCATCAGGTACCGAGATGTACACATGCCCAGTTTGCAATGGCATCGGGTATGTTGTGTTAGTGAATGAACATCCGGAGAAAGGATAAGCCATGACAGTAGAAGAAATTATAAAGGAATACTTGACAACAAACGGATACGACGGGCTGTGCTGTGAGGACTGCGGGTGCGGTATTGATGACTTGGCCCCGTGCGGTTGATATGCGATTAGATTGTGTACCGGCATATAAAGACAATTCTTGCCCTGATAAGGCCATCTGCGAATACGCCCGTGAAGACTGTTGCTGTTACCGGGCAGAGAAAGGATAGAACATGAGGTGTGACCATTTATTAATCTGCGCTCTGTGCGCAATAGGCATGATACTGATTTCTCTCTGGCTGAAATGCCAGTGAAAGGATAAGACCATGACCGAAGAGGATATGCGTAGGTATGATGTCGTATTAAAGATGCCGAGAAAAGTAGTGACTGACATAGAAGCAGAAAAGCCAGCCAAAAACAAATGTTTTCAAAGTTATCAGGCTGGATTTTTGGACACATCTAGAGCAATTGTGATTGACCCAGGCGATGTATTCCTGGATGCAGACTTTAATTACCCCGGCGAAGACGAAGAAGAGTTAGACACACGGGAATATATAAGAGGCCAAATTAATGTTATCATCGGATATTTACGGGTGCTGAAGGATAAAACGTGAAAACAGACGGCACGGAAATGTCAAATACTCAAAACTGTCAATACACCCCATCGCTCCACAGCGTAGGCGGTGTGTATTGGGTGGTATGTGCGTGGTGCGAAGAATCGAAAGGCTACGGTAACCCGGAGACATTTTGCAAAGCCGTGATGCAGGCATCAAAAGGCGAAGCGCTTTTTTGTTCAGATGAATGCAGGGAGCAATGGATAACGGGTGGACCGCCCGGGGAAAACATTCCTCCGGAAGAACAGATTCCTCCGGAAGAACAGATTCCTGCGGAAGAAAACATTCCTCCGGAAGAAAAGGAAAGCGATGTATATACATGATTCCGATGGCTGTTATTATGGGCACAAACTTACTGCTGTAAGCAAGGCAAGAACAGGAGAAACCAGAGTGACAATCCTAAACAAGCCAGATGGTGTGTTTCTTATTGTTGGCTGGTGGAGCTGTCTCTACCCACAAGACGCTATGGATTTAGTAAATAACCCTAGTATGGTTGTGTGCTGTATGGGGCCGTCTTCTAGAAATTTTGACGGAATAATATATTATTGAAACTATTGCGGGCCGGTTAATTACGACTCGCTTTTTAACTAAAAAAGTTGATTTTATGTTATAAAACAAAGATGTGATTATTTAGGTAATCATCAAATTTTAAGCTGTTGCAAACGTTTAAAGGGAGGACTAAAATGATTATATATCACCATAACGACCTGGATGGCAGGGCAAGTGCGGCAATTATGCTGCGATGGGCGAGAGAAAAGGGCGCAATTCGGTCTAATGTAAAACTGCGCGAAGTTGGCTACAAAGATGTTATAGACGTAAATGAGGTAACGCTGCTTGACAGGGTGGCGATCCTTGATTTCAGCTTCAAGCCTGAGGTAATGGCTGAAATACAAAAGCGCGCACTTGATGTGATATGGTGCGACCACCACGTTACGGCAAAAGATTATGGTTACACAAATGTTCCCGGTTATCGTGATTTCAAGGAAGGGGGCCTGTCCGGATGCGAGTGCACATGGAAGTATTGTCATAATGATATATATATACCCCGGGTATTCAAGCTTATTGGCGATTATGACGCCTGGCGGCTGCAGGACCCGGCCAGCAAGGCGTTTTATGAGGGAATGAAAATGGAAGATACATGCCCGTCCTCTTCAATTTGGAGTTTACTATATAAGCCGGACCTGCCAAACAACCTGCAAATAAACAAAATAATCGAGAATGGCGTAGCCGCGATAAAATACAGGGATAGCTACTGCGCATCCATGGCCGGCAGTTACGGATACGAAACAATTATTGATGGGCATAAGGCTTACGCCCTAAACATATACAGGTTTGGGAGCGGCGGGTTTGGCGAACGGTTTAACAAGTACCCGCTTTGTATTGCTTATATCCATGACGGGAGCAGGTTTACGGTGTCTCTGTATTCCGAAACAGTCGACGTGTCTGTGATAGCGCGCCATTACGGCGGCGGCGGACACGTGGGGGCCGCCGGTTTTGTGTGCCATGAGCTTCCGTTTAAGAATCATGACACCGGAAGTGATAGTTGAGATGTTTCGATAAAATAAACGATGATATTTGAACAGGAGTTGCGGAAACTTATCGGCGACAGGCCGATTGTTTGCGATACGTGCGGGAGCACGGATGTTGTTATAGACTTTGACAAGTTTTATAAATCTGCTGAGGCAGTCGGCTGTAAAAGTGATTACTGGCGTGTCCGCCGTGCAAACAGGATTTGCCCGCTTGCGTTTACGCGAGAATGGTAAAGGCAGAAGCTGAAAACAAGCAGTTGCGAGAAGCACTGGGAAAGAAAGGATAAGCAATGTGTGATGAACCTAAACGCGAGTGTTATAATAATGAGTTTGATTATCTTAAGGCGTATAAAGATTGGCTGGAAGATGTAGAAGATATTCCCGAATACGATATTAATATAAGGGTGCCTTATCCTAAAAAAGTGATATGCAAACTTGTCCCGGCGACTCTGCTGGAACGATATAAAGCCGCCAACACACTATTACTCACATACCTGGGGTCAAGGGGCCATTGTAAAAGCGACATCGTATGTGATGACTGTAATCCACTTAGTTCCACGGAAAGATCTGAATGCAAGCTCATAAAAAAGATACATGCCGAATTGACATCCATACTTGAGCCGGGAAAGAATAAGGCATGATAGAAGGTCCGTCGTTTAAGTTTGGCGACATGTTCTCGACACTTGGAAATGAAAACTCATTATTTGTCGTAACGGCAAACTCTGATATCAAACTTAACGGTGAGCTCGTTATGGGCGCCGGTATAGCCCTGCAGCTCAGAAATGCCTGCAGGGAAGCTGGCTTCAATATCTGTTCAAGAGCTGCAAAGTACATTCGGCTGTCGCCGGAGCCAGTAATAATGACAGACGAGGGCCTGTATTATGGGTTTGTGCTGGTGCCTCCATACAATGCAGGTTCGCAAAACAGTATTTTGCGGCAGTCAAGAACCCCGGCTTTAAAGCCAGGGCATGTTAGGAGTAGCAAGGCCGATGCGAAACAAGCGTGTTAAAATCAAGACTAGAGTGGCCAAGATCCGCAAGGGTCGTTTGAAGGCAGCTGAACCGTCTGTGCGTGGCGGCACAAAGGATGTTGGAGACGCCTCCCTAATCTCCGTCCTCTCTGACGGTCAGCCTCGAAGGGATACACATACTGGTTACGGTTCCAGGCTTAACGCAACAAAAACCGAAGTGTTTGTTCCGGTGTTATCTGCAGATGGCGAAACATTAATGCCGACTATCCCGTCCAGGGCCAGGCGCTGGACAAGGACAGGTAAAGCAACCCCGTTCTGGAAGAAAGGTATTTTTTGTGTTAGACTCAATGTAAAACCAAGCGATAACAAAAAACAATCTATTGTTGTTGGAGTCGATCCTGGAAGCAAAAAAGAAGGGTTTACCGTTAAATCAGAGTCGCATACGTATATCAATATACAGACTGATGCGGTAACATGGGTAAGGGATGCGGTTGAAACAAGAAGAAATCTACGTAAGACGAGAAGATACAGAAAAACACCGTGTCGTAAAAACAGAACAAATCGTTCTAGCGGTACGCTTGCACCATCGACAAAGGCACGCTGGCAATGGAAATTAAGGATATGCAATTGGTTAAAAAGTATATTCCCAGTTGATTGTTTTGTTGTTGAGGACATAAGAGCAAAAACTAAAAAAGGACAGAAACGTTGGAACACTTCATTTTCTCCGTTGGAAGCTGGTAAGAAGTGGTTTTATTCCGAACTTGGTAAACTATGCGATGTAAAGTTAAAACAGGGTTATGAGACAAAAGAGCTTCGTGACATTGCCGGATTAAAGAAAACCAGTAAAAAGATGTCTAATTGTTTTAATGCTCACTGTGTGGATTCATGGGTATTGGCTAATTCATGGATAGGCGGGCATATTAAACCAGACAACGAAGCTATTACATTAATAACCCCACTTCAATTTCATCGTAGACAACTACATGTACAGAATCCGGCTATTGGCGGCGTTCGTAGAAAATATGGTGGTACGACAAGCTTAGAATTTAAGCGTGGCAGCATTGTTAAACACGTATGGCTTGGGTTGTGTTATGTCGGCGGAACAAGCAAAAACAGAATATCGTTACATAATATACAAACTGGTGAAAGAATATCGAGAACAACAAAACCGGAAGAGTGTAAGTTTTTAACATACAATAGTTGGCGTCTCCGCCGCGCATTAAAATGCGTGGTTCCCGACGCCTAGGAGGTAACAATGGAGATGTTACAGGCATTGGCAATTATACTCGGTACAACTGTGGAGAAGTCGTGTCCAGTATTCGTGCACAGGCAGTACAAAGTTGGCGAGAAAGATCCGGATAAGGAATTTTTGTGTTTACATGCAGATTCTGACTCAACGCTGCAAGAGACATATGCGTGCAAATATCGCGACACGTGTCGTAAAGCGTATGACTTTAAAGGAGTAATGGGATAGAAAGGATAAACAATGAAGGTAAAATGTGATGAAGCGATGAGTATGTAAAGAAAAACGCTGGTCTGGGTATCGTGACTTGGGCCCAATTTAGGCCGGATAAAAAAACAATTGAGGCTCGAAGGAAGGTTAGGTTAGCGAAAACCTGAAGTCTATCAAGAGACAGAGAAGCGGAGGCAAAATAATGAGCCGATCCTACGGTATGCGGGTTAGAATAGTGAAGCCCAATACAAGGAAACTCAAGGAAATTCAAAAAGCAATGGATGAAATCTGGCAATTTACGGACCTTGAAACCGTGAAAGGAAAAGGCCGGAGCGTGCAGGCAATAGAAGCGTATGGCGAAAGCAGCCTGTGCGGTGGTGAAAGCGAGGAGGAATTCGCGGAGCGTTTTGCAGCGGCAATCTGGAAAGCCAGCGGCGGTTACTGCGAAATAGAAATAGATGCAACCTATCTTGAAGACTTGCCCTACAGCACGCATGTGATGGGGCATGACGAATATGTAGACATAATAGTAAATAATAATATCAAAAATACATAATTCTTAACTTGAACTTTGCAGATACAAGTGAAATGTAAAAAGACCGGAATAAACCGGTCTTTTTTTAATCTATGTTTCCGCCTCCCCCAAGACATCTTCAGTGATCTTATTTGTAATCTTGTGAAGAAAACCCAGGCTCTTCTGCAGCGCATTTATGATTTTTACTTTTGTATCATAACTGTTTAACACTGTCTGGGACAGGATCTTATCTGCCTGTTCGGTAAAGCCTATCATGTCACTTCCGTACTGCGCCGTCTCTTTCTGGTCCAGGACTGTCCTGCCGGAATATTTGCCAAATGTCTTCCTGGACAAGTTAATTACCTTCATGGCGAGAAGTCTCTCGTGCCGGGCTGGCGACGTAAGCAACTTACGGACCTTGGCCTGTATCGGCGCAAGGGCGTACCTGTATTTGTCTTTGGTGGCCACCTCTAATGCGCCACGCGTATCACCCGGGCCCATTCTGCCGGTCATGCCGCTGCGGTTACCGTACCCTGAGTCCCAGACCCTGGTCGTTTCCAGTGAAAGGTCCGGCATTGCCTCTGAAGCCGTTATAGCCTCCTTTTTCGTCAGCGGCCTGTTAAACGCATGACCCACAAGCGAGGCCGTCGCCGAGTCTATAGACTTGTCATCTTTTAAAGATGAGATTGTCTCGTTATATTCGTAGGTTTTCCGCATCGTATCTATAGTATCATGTGTCATACTGCCAAGTGTCCCGGTCTCAACAGCATAAGCCTGGTATGCAGCCTGGAAATTTTTATACTGCCCCGACTGCATCATGTCGAACAGCGTTTCCTGCATTTCGCCTGCGGCCCTGCCACCGGATAGCGATTCCATGGCCGCAGCCCGCCCGCCCGCCATGCCCATTATACCAAGCCCGGCCCTGGTCCTCTCCATGTACGAGCCCGTCCCCATGGTTCTTGCCTGCAACAGCACGTCTGTGTTGAACATGTTTGCAAACGATCCGGCCATACGCTCCGTGTACGCAGCGCCTCCTGTCATAGCAGAAACGGCCCCGTACAGCATTATTCCTTCCCTTGCCGGCCTTGACAGGCTTTGTGCATATTGCGAGCTGAAGCTTAATGCGCGTTCCGGGGCGCCATACCTGAAATCCGGAAGGTCCATTACGTCTTTCATGGCCTGCCGGCCGTATTGAGCCGATATACCGGCAAGCATCTCAACAGTCTTGGCCTGGGTCATAAGAGAATCAGCCGACTTCTTTTTAATTAAAGGCATCAGTGTGTCTTTAAGTTCTGACAACAGGTCTTTGGCGCTGCCGGCCAAATAGGCGTAAGCCACTTCCTGGAGCTGATTAACGTCCGCCTTTGATGAGGCTGCCCATTTGGTTGTTTCGGCTGCCATCAATTGCGCCGTCCTTACGGAAGGCATTCCCGGTTTCCCCAGATTTAACATTAAATATTTCTGTGTCTGTTCAAAATACGGGTCATACCCGCCGCCCAGGTATTTGGAACCTGTGTATTTAATCCAGTCACCAGCGTCCATCCCGGTCGCTGCACTGAGACCCATGTCTGCGGCAAACA
>Ga0100378_1002836_pt1 | contig 17016 bp, 9 predicted proteins | sample CryGeymeta201502_FD_81535 | JGI IMG/M metagenome (GOLD analysis project Ga0100378, IMG submission 81535) | Groundwater microbial communities from Crystal Geyser aquifers in Utah, USA - Crystal Geyser metaG 2015-02 | ecosystem: Environmental > Aquatic > Deep subsurface > Groundwater | place: USA...
AGATAAAGGAAAAGCAGCTAATAGCAAGCTAACATTGTAGTATCTCTTGGCTAAGTTAGAGAAAGGCAGCTTTAAATTTTGACTGCAAAAACAAAATTACACATACAGTGCCTTTTAGACGCAGCAGCAGGAGGAGGAGCAGGAGCAGCAGCAGCAGCAGCAGCAGCAGCAGCAGCAGGAACAGGAACAGGAACAGCAGCAGGAACCACAGGAGGGGAGCAGCAGCAGCAGCAGCAGGAGTAGGAGCAGGAGCAGGAGGAGCAGCCGCAGCAGGAGCAGCAGCAGCAGGAGTAGGAGCAGCAGTAGGAGCAGGAGCAGCAGCAGCAGCAGGAACAGCAGCAGGAACAGCAGCACCAGGAGCAGCAGGAACAGGAGCAGGAACAGGAGCAGGAACAGGAGCAGGAACAGGAGCAGGAACAGGAGCAGGAGCAGCAGGTGGAGCAACAGCAGAAGGAGGAGCAGGAGCAGGAGCAGCAGCAGTAGTAACACAACTAGTAATACTAGTAGTTGTAGCCTGAGCAAAGCAACCACACGACCGTTCTTAAATCAATACTAGTACTAACAAGATCAATGTGGACTGCTAGCTAGTACTAACTAATAGCTAGGAGACCACTACTACTAGCACTAGCCAGCAGCAACAACAAGAGGAGGTTTGATGCCACCATGACATTCTTGGCTGCTGCACTGCTGTCAATGATTGAAATAACAAGCAAAATGGTCAAAGAAGTAAAAGTTAGCATTTCTTAACTAGTAGCTGCCCAGGCAGCACTTTAGTAATTCAATTGATTCCAATAGCTACTACTAGTAGCTACTAGTAAAAAATTCGGCACAGGGGGTAAATACCCCCTGAAAGTGCAGGGGGCAAATACCCCCTCCCCTGCAAACACACAAATCGGAAACGCAGCCAATTCAAGAATCTATCGCACACCTGCTCGACGTACTAGTTCGAGTATCTACTAGCTAGGAGTACTCTTAGATAGTAGTTGTACACCCACAGCCACGACCAGTGTATTTGTACTAGTCTACTAGCGAATAAAAGACCGATGGGCGACCTGAAGACGGGGTCGTAGTACAGTACCTGGTAGCTACATTAATGACCGACAAACTCATAATTAGTTCTCACCCTATGTCAACTATAACAGGAGATAAACCTGCTGACAAGCTTCCTCCATCCCCAATAATAAGAGATGGTAAGAGATGGAAAACTTTGAATGACAGTCATTTTGAAATTGAGTTTTAGTGCTCCTAAGAGGAAAGAAACGCTCGGCGATGGTCAACGATCAGGAGGACGCTGAGTTGTCCTTGGAGGAGGTGTTTCAACGAGGCGCCAGCAGCCACCGGGGTAATGGCGATGGAACGATTGCAGCTGGGTGGAGCGATGGAAGTTGGGGATTTGCTTCCGTGGAACGCCACCTGGATTGTAATGAAAGTCTGGATTTGGGACGCCAGCAATATCAAATGAAAGTCATGCTACAATCTCTGCAAGAGGAGCAACCTGAGGTGGATTGCGACAACAACAACAATAACAACAATAACAACATTAACAACAACACAATTGATATGAATACTACACCAGAAAAAAACGGGGGAGAAGAGAAGCATGTCCATTTAGAATATGTTGCGCCTTCACACGGGAACCAAATCATGGTGGCTGGTGGTATCAGTTTGGCCAGCAACAGCACTTTGAGTCTCGGCAGTGGTAACAGTACAAGTACCAGCCCGGTAGACAAACGGATACCAAAACGTTTACGCAAGATATCACACCAGCGAAAGGAACTGAACGAATGGGTGATTTATGTCGAAGAAGAGGTGGCGAATGCCATAGTGGAGGTGAGACATCTCTGTGCAAAAGTGAAGAGCGAACGAAAACGCGCCAAGAAAGAACGAAAGAAATTATGGCGGGACTTTCGGGCATCCATAACTGCAGCAGTCACTCAACAGGAAGAAACCAGCGATGCTATCGTTAACAGGATAGACACTACCAACACAGAAATTTTTGAAGAAGTGAAGCCCAGTCATATCAAAAATGATTCTGAGTACGATTGTAGCTCGAGTGTTAACACAAAAGATGAAATTCCAACCATCACGACGGTTAGCGGAACAATTAGTTCTACAGGTATCAGCAAAAAGCGAAACGAGAATATAAAGAAGCAAGCCGTCACTCCAGAAACTGGGAACATTCCGTCAGATTCTTTCAGAGGAGGCAATCGTCCACCGTTTAATTGGGAGAAATGGAGGCGTGGCAATAAAAAGGAAGGCTGTCAAAAACTTCGTCAACGACGACAGAGCCTTCAGTGCGGGGAATCATCGACAAGAGGAAATCTAGAAAATTATCAATGTGTTGCCTTTGACTGGGAAAAATATCGACGGGAACAAAAGAGGGAAAAGCAGGAGTCGTTGACTGCACAAGCATTGACTGTCCCATGGACACTGTTTTCGACATTTGATAATAGCTAAAACATTTTCCCCCCAAAAAACAATACTACACTTTTTTTAAACAATTACATGACTGCACTCTTAGCAGAAAGTAGAGCACAATCCGCCCTTGCTCAGATTTTCGCAGAGACTCCTCGTTTCAATTCCTTACGCCGATCCTTTGCCCAGTGCTTCCAGTCAAACTCTGGTTCAGCACTAAAGGAATCACAGCTAGCTTTCCAATTTTCCGACTTTGAACGTAGCATCGCCTTTCTTTCAGATTTATGTTCGACTGCGGCAGGCTTCCAACTCTCTGATTTACTCCTTTCCTGAGAAATCCTTTTGTGCTCTTTCCGGAATGCGTCCCAGTCAAAGGAAGCGATTTCTTGATCTCGAGTCGGCGTATGCAATCTTTCTGACTGAGTCCGCTGCATTTTCTGGCGTGGATTGGTCGGAAGGGAACTATCATCTTTTTGACTCCATCGTTCCGAACTTGATTGAAGCAGTGCCGTTTCAGAGCCAATTTCAGTATCGCTAGCCTTACCGGTATTGCTATCACCAGCAAAAGGCAATTTCCACATGTCACGACCAGAGGCACTCTTCCGAATACCAGATCTCCGCTTATCTCGCTGCCAAGACCTCCAAACCTCCATGTTTTGCTTTAAGGGAGACTTTTGAATTGGCGATTTGGCATTAGGGGATTGCATCTTCAAAGAGAAGGATCGGATCATCCGACCAGGGCGTGCAGTCCTTGGACTTCGTCGACCGGGGCTCCCGGCAGAAGGCGGTGACTGCATTCGTAATGAATTACATCGAGCAAGCAGACCAGGCGGCGACGGATTGGGACTTGGGATAGCGGAAGGGACCGCGGAATTGTTGGCGATGCTACTTATTGAAACAGTTTCACTCTGATTTTTGGATTCAACTGTATCTTGTACATCACCAATGCTGTCGTCGTTAACGGTTTCCGTTGTCGCATCGGCATCAGGTTGCTTCAAAGTATGGCTACCCTCACATTCAACTGTACTTCCCAGGTCTGTGGATGATAGATTTACTGCAATGTTGGACCATGATTTGCTCATACGACGTTTTCGCTGCGTACTTTGCCACTGTTTCCAAGTATCACCAGTTCGTTTGTCTTTCGTGGGTGGACTAGCTTGGTATCTCAAACCCTTGTCGGAGTGACAGCGAAGGTCGGCCATCGCTTCGCGCTTTCCAGTGTTCAAAACTTCCGAATTTCCTCGAGTTAAGGATGCTCTCGTAATACTCCTTTTTGTTTCAGAAGTAGATGCACCCGACATTTCGGACCCGCCAACGTCCCACGGCGTATTTATTCCACTGCTGCTTACGGAAGCATCGTTCTGAGAACCTTTCCCACTTGTCGTGGATTTGTCGTCGTCGTCGTCGTCATCACTAGAGCTTTCGCTGCTATTGCTAGCTTCACTTCCACTTTGCCGACTTGCACTGTCTTCTTCCATATTATCGTCCCATTCATCCAGCTTTGCTAGTACCGATGTGACATCAAAATCATCGTCATCATCAGATATAGACATGGACATGGAAAAGGAATTTGTCCTAGAGGAACTTGATTTCTGTCCTTCCCTTCGTCGTTTCCAGGCCTGCCAATCAAAGAATTCATCGTCTGAAGCATCTTGACTGTGGACTGAATCTTTCCGAATGTGACTTCTGGTACTACTGCTGCTATCTCTTCGAGCAGGCAACGTCGGTAGTTGCAAAGACGAGTCTTGCATCGACTCGTTGCCCCATCTCTGCGATGATGAATCAAGCTCATTGTTATCATTATCGCTGTTGTTATCCCTATCATTTGTTATTGTTAGTTCTTTTGATTTCCAAGCTCGCCATAAATCCCAATCGCAAATCAGTGCTTCATTGTCAGACGAGGAATCCATTCGCAAGATACCCTTTTGTAATGAAAGTTCCTCGTGGACTGCAGACACCAAGCTCCCAGCAAGAAAACTGTCTTCTCTACTATTGTTGTTATCATAAGTATTATTATTATCCCCATAAAATTGCAGCAAAGAAAACGATTTTCCGCTCTCCATAGAGCTGGCATCATCGACCAAAGAAGCTGCAGCAGAAATGGGTTGTTGCTCAGAGGATAAATCAGAAGATGATGATGAAGAAGAGCTGCTAATGTCATCTTCGCTCCTATCATCATTGCTGTTGGTGTTGTCGCTCATTTTTTCTTCGTCGGCCGTTTTTGACACAGCGTTATTGTCGTTACCAGTATCTGGTAGATTTTGATTCACCTCCTGGGATGTTTCTGGATAAATGACTTCATTCAGATCAATAACATCATCTAGATTGGCCACGGATATTCTAGACGTTTGAGTCCACGCAGCTTCTTCGTTTTGTATGTCTGATGTTGTTGACTCCAAATTCGATTCCATATCTGCCATGAGCCTGTCCATTCGTGCGGCCTGGAGAGCCATTGCTGCAGTATTCAACGAGTACATGTTATTGTTATTGTTGTTGTCGGCCATCTTGATAAACTCTTATTGTACCTTTTTTTCGTACAACCAAATTCGTTCGTTTCTTGACCAAGTGTTCCTAAAGTGCACCTGATCAGGTCTTCATGATAGTAAAGAAAGATGTCTTGGATTGAAAGTGAAGACTCAAGGCCTGGTACTACGTATCGGGTAGAGTGATTAATGTGTATCAAGTAAAATGATTCTTCTTCAGCATTGCTGCGTTGCTGATCTGAACCTGGTCTATCTATAGATAGTTGAAGCTACTAGTAGTAGTTGCACTCGGGGAAGTTGTAAAATTGAATACAGTAATAATTGAGAAGATCAGAGGAGTTGGTGTTTTGAAAAAAAAATAATGATGATGTCCGTATATTGTAGTCTACAGTACTACTACTGTAGCTAGTACCTGGTAACACGTTTTCTGCCAGTTTACTAGTACGCGGAAAGACTACCTGGTACCAAAAGATCACTCTACTAGTAGGTCTGCATGTCTACTACTAGACTACTACCGTAGAACTACATATACTTGACTGGTGGGTGCTCGCTAGTAAACTACAAGTCTACTCTACCACTGTAATCAGTACTCTAGCTAGAGTAGGAGGGACCTACCACCAGTACTACTACTAATACTACTCTACTATTGGAGTGGTAGCACTGAAAAGTAGCTACAGTACGTAGTACAATAATAATACCACAACTACTATCCCGATAGTAGTACCAGGCAACATGGCTTCTTGTGTACCAGGAAATACAGATACTGTAAAAGTAGTAGTGGCAGTTGACAGGCAGTGGTATCCTGCTTACTACCAGGTACTACTAGACCTACTACTCTAGTAGTAGTAGGAGACTACCGTACCACTACCGAAAGACTGATATTTTTTTTAAATAATGCACGGTACTACTACTACTAGCTAGCTAGACCACTAGGTCTACCAGGTAAAAGTGAAAAAATTAATGATGAAATCTACTGTAGATTGCTGTGACTCAGTGACAACGTGTCGAAAGAATGACCGAAGGGAGTATCTCCGACACAATTATTTTTATTTACAGTCTATTTATTTGTTTACTTTTACACCTCCAAGACGGGACTTGACAAATGACAAAAATTATTCGCGAGCTGAGCTTGTTCGCACAACCAGTACTACTACTAGAAGAGAACTATACTATTTTGGAGCATCATTATTCAACTACAACAGAGCCTGCAGCTTTAATTGATAAAACCAAACTGTACTGCAAATCCCTTCTAGCAATTGTAATTTCATTTGTACAAATTCGACTACCGGCTTGGTTTTACTTTACGGCGTCTTGCTTGTTGGCGGCAAATTTCTTCCAATCAAAAAATTCTTCACCCGATCGTCGTTGTTGTGAATCTGGTGGAGCCGTGTTGCAGCGTTTCAGTACTCGCCGACCACTCCTCTTTCCACTTTTGGACGTTATTTTCGGCATTTTCTTCTGGTTGTCGCTTTTCCGCGATTCTTTTTGTTGTTTGTTGGACCCATCCAAAATTTGCAGAACAGCTGATCCGACGGTTGGGTCGTCATTGTCCTGTTCGTGTTTCTTTTGTTCTGATCTATAAGTGCCAAAATCAAAGGCCAACTCATCACCACCACTACCGGTGCCATCGCTTGACTTGTTCGTTTGGCGCTTAGTACCACTGCCGCTCAATATCCCCCCGAGATATCCTCCCGCACTCGCAGCAATGGTTTCTTCGTCGTCCTCGTGGTCTTTTTGACAGGACGTTCTCTCCAGCGCCATTGGTGGCTCTTTTGCTGTCTCGGGAATCATTTTTGGAGCTGGAATATTAGTAAGTGCGCCAATGCCACTATCATTCTTGTCAGTTTTTGCTAGTTCTGGAGTTGCTGCAACTGCATTATCGACTTTCTTTTCTTCTGATTGTTGCTGGCGACCCCTGGCGAATTTACCCCAATCAAAAAAATTGCTCTCTTCGCCGGGACGCGATGGCATGGATCGATTTCGTTTCAAATTTCCTCTGCTGGGTTGCCTCTTGCCATTTACCAGCGTTTCCAATTGAGACTGTCCAGAAACTCGTTTATTTTTCTTTTGCAGAGTCTTCTCTACTTCCGTCTTAAAACTGCTAAAGTCCGGAAGAGCACTGGTCATGGTTTCTTCTTCTCCCTCGCTGCTACTATGGTCTTCTGCCTTGGCCAATAAAATATCTTCTCCAGCGTGATCTCGGACCATCCGAGCTAAACTGGCTTGTATATCTTCTTCTTTTTCTACTTTGTCTTCCTCACCATAATCTCCGTCTTCACTAATGATAGGTTTGGTTGGACCATTATTGATGTCCCCATTTTTCGGATCTTGCTTGTCGTTGATATGTTGAGAATCTTCTCCATCTTCTTCTGCTTGCAATTGTTTCCTGATTTCTTCGTGGTGATCCTCATCGTCCAATTTGGCTCCGATGGCGGCAAAATTGGCGTGCAAATTGGCCAGCATGTCATCCGTATCTTGCATTTCAGCGTTCAGGCTGTCAATAGGATGAGCCTGTTCGTGCTCCGATTCCGCAAAAAATTCATCCGTCAGTGGATCCAAAGCCTTGCGTTTGGTAAAAATAGTAAAGGGCAGCATTTTTTCTCCCAGTTTAACTATTTCTTCTTCGAGGGCATCCAAATCGACCGTGCCTTTTTTATCCTGAGGCTCACCCAACGGTGCGTGTTCGTCTGGTGTTGGCGGTAATGAGATCTTGTCTTGTTTCCCCCCATTGGACGATGCCCCATTTTCACTACCATTGCTGTTGTTCGATGGGGCACCTGCACCACCATCCGATGTGTTTTCGTCTTTCTTTTCACTACCACTACTACAGCTACTACGAGAGGAAGAAGCCGATGCCTCGGAGGCTATTGATTCATTCTCTTCATTAGAACTACTACTACTAGTAGTAGTGGAAGAAGACGAAGACATTATTTTTTACTACCAATATGTACAAGAGGTAAAACGAACGTTTTCAAAATATTATTATAAACTACAGTATTAACTCAGCGATGATAATGACCAACCTGTTCCAAAGGGCTAATTGTCAATTTCCAAGTGTGTACTACCAGTACTACGTAGTCTAGTAGCTAGGTACGGCTATACTAATTCTACTAGCTACTAGACTAGAGTAGTACCAGGTACTCGTACCTGGTAGGGTCTACTGCTAGCTAGAGTAGTACATACCTGTACCATAGTAGCTAGTTTTGCTTGACGTAAATACTAGACTACTAGAGTAGTAGTAGTAATAATAATAGAGTTGTTAAAAAAGAATGACTGGGAAGTCAGCAGCCGAGCAGTTGAACAATTATTATTATCATCAGCCTTACCACTCGTACCAGGTACCGGTACCTGCTACTGTAGTAGCTAGTCTAGCTAGTACCAGGTACCAGGTACTAGACCTAGTACCCCACTGACAAAGTGATTATAATTATTTTGCAATGACTGTGTCGACTACTACTAGCTAGCTACATATCGTAGTACTCAAACTACTCCTAGCTAGTACTCTACCTGGTAGACTACTATTACTGCTGGTAGTAGTACGTTACGCATAAATCCAGCCCCCAAAAATTGAATTCTGCTTTAATAAATAATGGCTCAACGAAGAACATCCTGGATTTATGAAATGGAAACAATCATCAATGGGTTTTCTGAGTGAACCTGTGTGTGTGTGTGTTTGTGGCGGATTGAATCCTTGGGTTTTCTATTGGCATTTTCCTCGTGCTTCGTGACTGTACAGTACAAACTTTAGTAGGGACTTTTAAAAAGGAGGCGAATGAACTCTTTTTGAGTTTTTTATTGTAGTAGCAGTAGACTAGTACCACTACTACCACTACTACCACTAGAGTGCTACTAGCTACTCGGCTACCTAGTACTGTAGTACAAGCTAAACTACAGTAGTAATAGTAGTACCAGGTACCAGTAGTAGGAGACCTACCAGTAGTAGTCTAGTACTCCTTGGAGTTCTCAGTAGAAGATGATAACTTCTTTGCTGGTTAAAATGAGCTCTCCTTTTAGCAATTATCGATCGAAAAAAATTCATCCGGGAGCAGCAGTTAATTTCTTATCCAGAAGCACCATAATCCAAAACATAGTACCAGGAGTACAGTGATAGAGGATAGAGAATCTTTGAAAAAGATCTCGCCTCCATTATTCATTATGGAGGAGTTCTTTTGGAACAGCCATACGCATCCATCTAGCATCCTCACTCCATCCAATCCTCCTGACACCGAGACCGAGACCGAGACCGAGACCGAGTTTGAGACCAGAGTACAACAAGGCATTGTAAATGCAGTATCATCGCAATCCAAGAGACGGCAGGGACCAGAACAAGAAGAGGATGCGTTAATACAACCAACAGCAGTAGTAGTCGAAGCAATAGAAGATGGCAGTGGTGGAGGTGGTGAAGGTGGTAGTGGTGGAGGAGGAGACGAAGATGATGATGATACCGGAGCAAGTGCTATTCGTTACGTTAACGATGCATTGACGGCTGCTCGAAAACGAGAAGGTCACTTGATGGTTCTTTTGCCGCTCTCGCGTCTCGAGGAGGAAGAGAAAGAACGTCGACGACAGCTTATTGAATTTCGAGTCTACGTGGAATTGAGTGCGTTCTTAGCCTTTAAGCATATTCAACAATCCAGTGGTAGTGTTTTGCCTCCTTTGACGCGTCGACTTGAGACTTGTGATTTCCAATGGACCTATGAACATCACGATACCGGTTTCAGTCCGATTCAGGCAGCTTCGGCATTAATGAACAATGGATTTGGTACAGTCGTAGCTCAAAGTGCAACAAACAAAACAGCTACCGGCAACACTGCACTTTCTGGAAGCCCCGTAACACAACAACAAGTACCACCTACCACCAATCAAATTGAGAATAATGATGATGCATTGCCAGAGATTGTAACCATTATTGAAAATGACGATGCATTTCTAGAGGTCATTGGTGACAATGACGATGCAGCTATTAGGGATGTCACTTCCGTTAATATGACTGCGAGAAATTCGTCTAGTACCACCACTCGAGACCAAAATCAACAATTTACCCCAAAAATTGCGCATGATCGTTTGGATGGCACAAACCTACAGCAAAAAACACAGAAACAAAGGAAACAACCTTTTGCAATAATGGGAGCAGCGCGATCCCTCGTTTCTCAAACAATTGGATATTTGGGAGAAGCATTGGATTTACCACAAATATCGTCCAGTTCGACGGCATCCACACTGAACGATTTGTCCTTATTTGCTCGAACAGTTCCTACCAATTCTGGAGATGCACACACCATTGTGGCGTATTTGAATAGTTTGGGGGTGAAAAATGTGGGTGTGCTGTACATTAAAGATTCTTGGGGGGAAGCGTACGAACATGATATACAAGTCTTTGCTCAACATTACGGAATCACCGTTTACTCGGTTGCCTATGACGAGGCAGGAGGAATGGAAAGTGTCATGTTCCAATTAAAGCAATCACGTATACGCTACTTTGTAGGCATCATCAATCCTGGTTCTTGGAAAAAAGTTGTTCGTGCTGCTTATCAAAATGGATTGATGGGAACATCTGATCATCAATGGTATTTGGGGGATCTTGTGGAACTTGTGGGAGATAATTTTGCCTTGGATCGCAGTACGGAAGCCGACATTGCCGATGCCCTTCACGGGACTGGAGTGATACTCCTCAAAGTCATCCCTCATGAAGCTTTTGACCAAGCCGTGGCTGCCTTTGCCGACAACCGAACGCTGCAACAAGAATTTATTCAATCTCATGCGGAACCATACTTATTTGACAACTTTACGTTTTCATCAGATCCGGGAAGATCCCTATTTCAATATTTGACGTATGATGCCGTGATTGCACTTGGCTTGACTGCTTGTGACACGCCAGGTCTTTTCACAGGTCAAGAATTTTACAATCAACTAGTTCAGATTGATTTTCAGGGAGTATCTGGTCGCGTCCAATTGGACGAAAAAACTGGTACGCGCCTGGCGGAAGGTATGGACTATGAAATTGTTAATTTGGTCTTGTTAAATCAACCAGCATCGTCGTCCAAATTCATTTTTGACGCAAGAACATCGATTACTGTGGAGTTGTCATCGGATCTTGCCGACGACGATCTAGTGGTCTCCCTTCCGGCAATTCAGGTCAATACGCCCTTTCTCTACCACAACAATGCTACCGACCCACCCATTCCTCTGCCGGAGTTACAGGAGGATATGAACTTGATACCGGACGGGTTGCGTTATTTCGGACTATCGCTGTCCTTTATGATCATGGTCTTCTCCATAGGATGCGCCGTCTTCACCTACCTTTACAGAAAGGAATTTGTAGTCCGCGCAAGTCAACCTATCTTTTTGTTGCAAATTTGCTTAGGGACATTTATCCTTGCCACTACCATCATTCCCTTGTCGTTCCAAGAGGATATGCCAGGATTGGATATCGCTTGTGCTTTTTTACCGTGGTGTTTGTGCATTGGCTTCACGGTAGCGATTGCAGCACTTTTTACCAAGGCAAAGCGAATCAATACCGTCATGAGATCGGGGACGTCATTTCGGAGAGTTGAAGTGAAAGCAGCTGATGTCATGAGGCCATCTCTTTTTTTGCTGGGAATCAACATTGCCCTGTTGATTGGCTGGACTGCCTCGCCGTATCGGCTTGGATGGCATCGCGAACGACTAGCCAACTACGATGAATTTGGGCGCAGCGTCGAATCTTATGGAATGTGCCAGGCGGCAGAGGGAGGTCTCATGTTTTTAATATTTTTTATCCCATTGACCATTGCTAATTTAGCAGTAATGGCCATCGCTACCTACGAGAGTTATAAGGGTCGAAACTTGCCTTTGGATTTTTCGGAAGCAAAGTATCTTGCGGTTTCCATGATCTTTATCTGTGAAACAATTGTTCTTGGAGGAACTACGATGGCCGCGGTATGGAATATACCTCCTGCATTTTTTCTGGTTGCTTCGCTGGTTTTATCGATAGGGTGCCTGTCGATCTTGCTGCCTGTGTTTGTCCCAAAATATTTACAACGATCCAAACGAGAGCAAACGACGAGAGTGGCAATATCAGGTCTCTCTGTTTGTTCTCGGTCTCAACAAATCAGCGGAAACAATTTGGTCGGGAATCAAAATAGCGATGAAGACCAAAATTCTTCGCGGCTCTCTTTGTTTAGCCGATCAAGTACTCTTCTTGCTTCCCAACCCCAAGCCATTCGTCGTATAACCAACGACAAGGCACAAAACGAGCAACGGGCCAGTGTATTCTCTCAAATCAATACGCATTCATCTCGATTAGGCAACAGGCACTCGAGTATTCAGCAGGGTGAGCTATCCAGCCTAAGTCTCCATATTAATAGCCTACCTGGCAGCGCCAGGTCAAGTGTGCGGACTAGGATGGATACAATCGGAGTTTCAGGATCGAAAGCGACAGGTTGTTGTCAGAAAAATGAGGAACATGTTTGCGAGGCAAGCAGTAGTCTGCACACTCGCGGTACCGGACGAGAATCATCAACGGCTAAGCTGTCGTCTGTTCACGAGGTTACGAGCAACGTGAAGAAATGTTGTGATCAGGAGTTCGGCGCTGCCACCGAAGTTGGTCATGTTGCTGCCATGGACGACGTAAGTAGTAGTGCTAATAGCATCGACAACGACACCGTTCCGATGAACATGCCTACTGTTTTGGAGGATGAAAGGAGCTGTGTTAGTAGTAGCGGTGCTATTGCGAAAGACGACAACACGAAAGATTCCGCAAAAGATACCAATGCTTCCATGGAGGACGAAGAAGTAGCAGTTGTGTTGCCGTCACCAGCGACAGCTGGAGTTGGGGAATATCATTTCCGGCAACAAAATGACCTGTTCAAGGCAGCTCAAGACCGAATATGTAGCAGAGGAAGACAAACAAGAGCAAGCAAAAATGAATAAATAATAATACTGTATGTACTCTACAAACTAGGTTACTTTTTCTCCGTCGTCAAGGAAGGACGAGACCAAAATAAGACGTGTTACTTTGGTCAAATTTTGTCTGCTCGTCAAAATCTTCGAGAATTTTTTTGACTAACTACATAATAAAAATAATCATTTGTGTCAACAGTATGCAATAGAAAATTGTGTGATGGAATGAAGCTCCATCGGCGTGCACGGATCCAATAAATCTTTCAGTAAAAATTCCTCTTTGCTTGCAAAAGAGAGGGAGGAACGAAGGGCTTTTCTAAACTAAGATTGGCACAACCATAACAACCGGGTTTTCAGCTGCTGCAGTTAAAGTGATAATAATAACATAAACGATAAACAAACTTTTACAAGAAGACACCGTGATGACCATAGAGCTGACCCAGAATTGCTTCCATAGAAGGTTCAGAACGAAAAAATCCCAGCCAGATATTTCGCAGTTACAGAACTAAAGAGATTGGAGGTGCACAGCAATTGAATTTCTTCTGTAAAGACGGACGAAAGACACCATCAAACCCAAAAAACAAATCAGTCTGCCAATCTCCCTTTTTTCTCCACCACGGAGCAAGTCAAAACTATACACAGGATTCTACCATGTCTTCTTCGTCGTCATCGTCATCTTTTTCAATACCAACAGCTACAACAATACACAATTTGTATCAATCGCACTGTCCTCAATCGGTACGAAATGTCGTCCAACTTGGCACTGATGAAGTCAAAACGTGTTGGTACCAGATGCAACACGGTTCTTTGGCAACATCTGTCACCGCTACCGCTGCTGCTGCTGCTGTTGCTGCTAGCAAAGGAAATGATGGCAGGAGTCCTTATCAACGTCGAAGACGGATTTGTCGTTGGATATTGGTAGTTCTTTTCCTATTTGTGGGATATCGATTATTAGTGGTACATTTTTTAGCAGGTTTGGTACCGGACATTGAAATTGATCCTACGACGGGACGGAAACGCATTCGTCGACGTCCGGAACGTACTAAAAAAGTTGATGAACACGGTAATGTCGTTCCTAGGTAAGATTTGGACACTGACAGATGCAGCGAAGTACCGATTGTCTTTTTTGTCTTGCTGTTGCTAACGACATACATCTTATTTCTTACCATTTCACGAAACCAGAACGCCTTTGGACGGAATTGTGGAAGGTCAATTGCATTTGATAGATATTGTAATCCCTGATGATGACAGTCTTTTTACCGTTTCTAGATATAATGTCAAGGGTATCTTTTGTGCTCTCGAATGGAATCAACAAACCAACAATCCTTCCGGGGTTCCCCTTTTCGAGGATGTTATTCGTGCCTCTCGATTGTGTGGTGTGACCAGACACCAAGCGGATTTGTTTACCGTGACACAAAATGCCAAGGCCTGGGACTTGCATTTTCGTAACGTAACACTCGACCAGAAGGAACAGAAACGACAGCGACAAAAGCATCTGCCACAACCCAAAGCACAAGCCATCGAACGATCCATTGCACCGACGGCACTAATTTTTCACGAATCGCGTTGTGGTAGCACTCTGGTTTCCAACGTACTGGCATCATTTGCGCCAGATGGATCATCACGTGTGTACAGTGAAGCAGCCGCACCGTTGAAAGCCTTGGAAGCATGTCTGGGAGTACCACAATCCTCCAACAATAACACTACTGCCACTACTACTAACAAGGACGAAAACGAAGAGAACGAAGATAGTAGTAACGATAACAATGAAAATAATAGAATTCGACGAAAGCAACGATGCTCCAAAAATCCGAACATGCATCAACATTTGATTCGGGACGTCTTCTACATGATGGGACGAACGCAGTTGCGAGGACCTGATCATAATTACGTTTTTTACAAATTGCAAGCCACGGCCGTGCACCATTTAGATTTGTTGGAACGGAGCTTTGGACCCGACAACATGCCACCCTGGATGTATTTATACAGAGATAATATTCACGTCATGCAGAGCCATCTGGCAGGAAGTGTCGTCGATCCAGCCTCGGAAGAACGGAACGTATTGGGACAAAAGACGCTCTCCAAGTGTTTAGAGGGGTTTTCATCTGCACGGAAGCGTCCAAAAGAAGTACCACAATCATTACAAGATGTGGTAGGAGCGCAAATACGAACGATCGAGTCGTTGACGAAAGAGGAATACTGTGCAGCGAATTTGGTACGTTGTTCATTACGTTTCGATATTAACGAAGCACTCAATTCTCCTAACCGTTTTTCCTATTTTGAACTATCGACAACAGGCAAGCTTGTCGGAATCTGCCATGGCGTTTTACCAGCACCAAAAATCCAACAAACGTCAAAAAGCAATTCCCCATTTCTTTATTAATTACAAACAACTACCTGATATTATTTGGGATCATGTCCTTCCAAATTTGGGGATTGAATTACGAGCCAAAGATGTACATCGCATGGAAAAGGTGGCTGCGATGTATACGCAAGGACGCAAGGGTGGCGGCGGAACAAACAAAGTTTTTGCCGGAGACAGTGAAAACAAGGAAGCGAATGCACCCTTCGATGTGGCGCAAGCGGCACAACTCTTCATGGACTTTACGTATGAAAAGTTGGAACGCTTGTCTGCCGCGACACTCAAGTCGCCCATTTTGGAAACGGCTCCTTCTGATTAAGATGGAGAAGAAAGATGAGATTGATGATGATGAAAAGCTGGCACTCCAGATAGAACTGGTATTCTGCGCAAATAATTATGCCTTGGCCCGATCCAATCGAGTCCCGAAAGGCTTCAACAACAATATTATATACTCTAATCCAGTGATGTCGCTTATAAGCAACAAGACAACGTACCACAGCTTCTCAATAGTTGCTGAAAGAAATTAATTTCGACTCAAATTGGGATGGTATTGGTCCTGATATTGGCTTGCCATTGTTATCGCCTTGAATCGTCCGGCTCCTACTACAGATTTTTCCAAAATAAGTGCTTCTCTCTCTTGTTCCCATTCTTCCCGTTCCAATCGACGCCTCCGTAGTTCATTCAAATCAATAGCAAAAGCGCGGCTGCTGGATGCTTTATTATTATTTTCCGATTCATCCTTCCCACGTTCCTTACGTGTCTTCTTTCGTGAACGCTTTTCCTTTTGATTCCTCTTTTTTCGCTTTCGATGCCGGTAAGTATCATCACCGTCATCATCATCGCTGCTGCTGCTGTCACTGGATGCATCGTTTGGTTTCTTGGAATGGAGTTTCCGGTGTCTCTTGCCATCACTGTCCTGTTGTCGTTCCACATCTAGATCCCTCTCGCGTCTGACGGTGTTATTCTTTTTAATCTCAGCAACACTTGCATTAGTACCTGTGGTAATAGTACTGCTACTTCTACCGCCGCCAACGCCACCACCATTTCTATTGAGGAATTGTTGCATGGGATCTAAATTCATTTTTTGTTTCGCATCCCTTTGTTCCCTTTTGGGATCGTTCGTGGGTTGCTTGTCTTCCCATGCGGCTTTTTGTTGTTGTGAATTCTCCTGTACCAAATAGACAGGCTGGATACCCATACCCTTCCTATCATTTTTGTTCCCGTTCTTTCCTTGTTGTTGCTGTTGCATCGAGCTGCTGCTGCTGTTGTTGCCGCCTCGCAGTATTGCGTCTTGTTCTTCCTTTTCAAACAAATTAAAGTGTGGAGAAATTTCGTCCACAGTAACTGTACTACCATTCCCCAGCTGATTTTTTCCGTTATTATTATTATCATTGTTGTTATTGATTTTTTGGTTTTGTTGCTGTTGTAGAAAAGCCCATCGTGATCGTGATTCCTCGTGTTGTTGTTTTTCTTTTGCAACTTGTTGACGTTCTCGTTCCAATCGTTCATCGTGCAATACTCGTTCCACATTCTGACCATTCCAAGGACAGTACGTTTTCTTGGAAGGAATTGTTAGTCGACCCGACATGCTGTCTCTGTTCTTTTCTTATTTATGGGTTGTTGCTGGTGTGTTGTGAGCTGTTTTTGTTGAAACATTGCAGCAGTCTACTCCACTGCACCACTGATGAGTACTACTACTAGCTAGCTAGTAGTAGTAGAGTAGTAGTAGTACTACTAGACTAGTACTACTAGTAGTGCGTACCAGTACTACTACTACTACTACTACTACTACTACTACTACTACTACTACTACTACTACTACTACTACTACTACTACTACTACTACTACTACTACTACTACTGTACTACTACTAG
>Ga0100378_1002847_pt1 | contig 16986 bp, 15 predicted proteins | sample CryGeymeta201502_FD_81535 | JGI IMG/M metagenome (GOLD analysis project Ga0100378, IMG submission 81535) | Groundwater microbial communities from Crystal Geyser aquifers in Utah, USA - Crystal Geyser metaG 2015-02 | ecosystem: Environmental > Aquatic > Deep subsurface > Groundwater | place: USA...
TTGATCGAATTGGTGGCGAGCTGGACGATCGTGATGATCCTGACCGGGCTTTACCTGTGGTGGCCACGGCCGTTCATAGCCGCGGGCACGGTCTATCCGCGGCTGGCTTTGAAGGGTCGCCCGCTGCTCAAAGACCTGCACCGGGTAACCGGTTTCTGGATTGCCGGGCTGGTGCTGGTCATGCTGGCCAGCGGCCTGCCATGGGCTGGCACCTGGGGAGGTGCCTTTGCGTGGGCGCGCGCTGAACTCGGCTTGATTCAAGGCCCGCAGCAATGGAAGGTCGGAGCTGGCGACAGCGCTGCTGATGCTTCCGCGTTGACCCATGCCAGTCACCACCACACAGGCCGGGATATGGCTGAACCAGAACCTGATATGTCAGCTGCCTCCGCTGGCCCAGCGCTAGCGCTTTCGGTGTTTGTGGCAAAAGCCAAAACGGAGGCGATGGCCTTTCCGGTTCTGGTCGTTCCGCCCTACGCGCCGCAACGGTTCGGCCCCCCGACCGGTAACGTCTGGACGATCAAATCGGAAGCGCAGAACCGGCCACTCATCCGCAGCGTGACGTTCAATCCGGTCAGCGGCGCCGAAATCGGCCGCAGCGACTTTTCGGACAAGCACCCGATTGATCGGGTCATCAACTACGGGATCGCATGGCACGAAGGCCAGCTGTTCGGCCTTGCCAACCAGATCATGGGTCTGATTATTGCTGTGGCTGTGATCGGCCTTTCGGCGTTGGGCGTAACGCTGTGGCTGAAACGTCGTCCGGCTGGACAGCTTGGCGCTCCGGCAAGCGCGTCGGCCGGGCTGAAGCCCCCGATCATCCTGCTGATGGTCGTCCTTGGCATCATGCTGCCGCTGTTCGGCGCCTCGATGCTGGCCCTGCTGCTGGTGAACTTCATCGCATTGAAATTGGCGAACCTTCGCGTGGTAAACTAGGGTCAGGATGGGCTTTCCCATGGGCTGTCCCCTACGCTTTCTTTACATCTATCTGCCATCGGCAGGTGGTGAGCGAATCTGTCCGTCTTGATGCAGTGCGCAGGCTTGGGTTGGAGGAAATCTCCGACCGGGACGTGTTCTCGCGCATCACCCTCCTGGCCAGCACAATGCTTGATTGCCCGATTGCCTTGCTATCGATCGTCGAGGATGAACGGCAGTGGTTTCTGGGGCGAACCGGCACCGAGCTCAACGAAACCGCGATACGCGCGTCGGTTTGCATCATTCCCGTGCTGGAGGAACAACCGCTATTGATTGCGGACGCCCGCACTGACGCGCGGCTGTGCGATACGGCGCTGGTCACCGGCGCAACGTTCATCCGATCTTATCTGGGGGTGCCGGTGCGGGCCGAGAATGGCACAGTGCTGGGCGCGCTGTGTGCCATTTCGCCCGAACCAGCAGCGTTCCATTGCGACCAGATCGCGCCGCTGGCAATGCTGGCAGAGCTTGCCGAACAAAGCCTTGCGCTGCACGTGCGCACCCGTGAACTGGGCGCTGCCAACGCCGCCTTGCGCCAATCGAGCCAGATTTTCCGCCAAGCCGAACGCGCCGTCAATGTCGGCAGTTGGCGGGTGGATATTGCGACCAACCGGCTGCACTGGTCGGATCAGGTCTATGCCATAACCGGGTTGGAGGCGGGGCGGTCGGTCCAGGTCGAGGATGCCGTCAACCTCTACCACCCCGATGACCGTGCGATGGTCGGCGGCGCGCTGCGCGAAACGATCGAACTGGGCAAGCCATTCATGTTCGAAACCACCATCCGCCGCGGCGATGGCGAACGCCGCCGCATCCGGGTCGTGGGTGAACGGGTCGACGCCGACGGCCAGCCTGACAGCGTGGCCGGCATCATTCTTGATTGCACCGAAGAACATCTGCGCAATGTTGCGCTGAAACGCGCGGCGGAACGCGACCGGCTGACCGGCCTGCACAACCGTGCCAGCTTTGACAAGCGGTTGGCAACGGCGCTGCAACGGGTCGAAACGGAGCCAGTGACGGTGGCGCTGCTTGATCTTGACGGGTTCAAGGATGTCAACGACACGCTCGGCCACCTGGTTGGCGATCGGGTGCTGGAAGCGATTGCGGAACAATTGCGAACCAAGACCGCCAGCGACGTGTTCCTCGCCCGGTGGGGCGGCGATGAATTTGCGATGTTGTTCCCGCCCGCCATGTCGCAAGCCGAGGTGACGACGTTTCTGCACGACTTGCTGATCGAATTTGACGCAATCACTCCGCTTGGCAGCAGCCTGGTCAGGATCGGCGCAACCTGCGGGCTGGCGCGCATCGAAAGGCCGGCCAGCAGCGAAGAAATCATACGCCGGGCCGACCTTGCGCTCTATCGCGGCAAGGAAGAAGGACGCGGCGCGGTGGTGTGCTGGAACCAGCAGATGGAGGCCCGCCAGCTCGAACGCCAGCAAGCCATGGCGCGGCTGCGCGGCGCGCTCAATTCCGGCCGTGCGCTGGCCGCCTACCAGCCGATTGTGGAACTTGGCACCGGTCGGATCACCGCGGTCGAGGCACTGCTGCGGCTGCGCGACGAACAGGGCCTGGTGCTGGCGGCGGGCGATGTCTTTGCCGCGCTGCTCGACCCTGAATTGTCGCGCCGGGTATCGCGCGTAATGCTGGATCAGGTGGTTACTGATGGCCCGGCCATCCTGGCGCAGTTCGGGCCGCAGTGCCGCATCGCGCTCAACCTGTCCGAAGCCGATCTGCGCCAAGGCGATTTTGTGCGCCACCTGATCGACGTGATCGACGACAGTCCGCTCAGCCCGACCAACATCACCATCGAGGTGACTGAGACGATGCTGATCGATGCCGGCGGGCAGGTGCGTGGGTCGCTGGCGATGCTCGATCAGTGCGGTTTCACCATCTGCCTCGATGATTTCGGCACCGGCTTTTCATCGCTTACGCACCTGCGCGCCTTTCCGATCCACAAGGTCAAGATCGACCGCGATTTCATCGCCGGGATCGCCCAGGATCACCAGTCGCGGCTGATTGTTCAGGCGATCATGCAGATGAGCCACAGTCTTGGCCTGCGGGTGGTGGCCGAGGGGGTCGAGACCGAAGAGCAGGAGAATTTCCTGCGCGGTATCGGCTGTCAGCACGTGCAGGGTTACCGCTATGGCCGACCAGCGTTGCTGGCGGATCTGTGCACAGGCCTGACCGCGCCCGATCGTGCCATTGGCGCTGCGGATCAGCGCCAAAGCGCGTGATTACCGGTTGATCGACGCCTCACGCGCGGCATCGCCGGCGCTGAAGATAAAGGTCGTTACTTGCGTCCCGCCGCCGATATTGACCCGGTTTTCCTGCCGCGCCCAAACATCGGTGAGAATTTGCGAATTGACCCGGATGCTGGAACCCGGCGCTGGCGCGGGGGTGTCCTGATACACGAACACACTGCCGCCGATGATCTCGCTGCCGACATAGTCCGGGATGACCGCCTGCCCATCAATCTCCAGCAGGAACCGCCGGGTGATATAACGCGCGAATGCCTCACGGCTGTCGGCGCTGCCGATGATATCGGGGACTTTCATCCCCTGCACCTTGAGCGCGTGTTCGGCATCGTGCGCCGGCACCTGATGCACCAGCTCAAGCCGGGCGGTGTGCGGATTGACCGACACGGTGCTGATCGCGATCTTCTGCTGATGCGCCAAAGCCGAAGGGGCAAATGGCCCTGCCAGCAGCAGCGCGATCAGCACGAACCCACGGCGCAGCATCACTTGCGGTCTTTCACCTTTTCGGCCCCGGCAGCCTCGCCCATCAGATCGCGGTTGACGCGGGCCTTGCTCGCTTCGTCCTTGAACGCTTCGACCCGGCTGGGGATGATACGGCGCGGATAATGATTGTTCTCGATGTCGGCATCACCCGTTTCCCAATCGGGATCGAGCACCACCTGCACCAGTTCCTGGCCCTTGGGATAGACCAGCAGCTTGGCCACTTCGCGCGCGTTGCGACGCCAGATTTCTGCGGGAATCGTCAGCTTCTCTGTCTTGCCGTCCGCAAAGGTCAGGCCAAGAATGATCGGCATCACCAGCCCGCCCCTGTTGGTGAAGTTGAGCACGTAGTAATTCGCGTCCTCTTTCACCGCGCGATCAAACGCCGCGCGTTCCCAGCGATCCAGCCCTTCGAGGAACTCGGCGTACGCCTTGGTATCTTTGGGGGTGACGGTGAATTCGTCATTCTTGTCGTAGAAGTCGGTCACGCCGGGGTTTTCGAGCACCCAGATCGGCAGACGTTGCTGTTGATCCAGGCCGACGCCGACCAGATCCGGCTCCTCGGCGCGCTCGGCCCGACGGCGCGGCAGGTCGATGTCAGGGTTTTTGGTGTCCATCTTGAGCCGGTAGATCGAATCGAGCGCAATATCGACATGGTCAGTGGTGTAGAACCAGCCCCGCCAGAACCAGTCGAGATCGGTGCCCGATGCTTCTTCCATGGTGCGGAAAAAATCGGCCGGGGTCGGCCGCTTGAACTTCCAGCGGCGGGCATATTCCTTGAACGCAAAGTCGAACCGTTCACGCCCGATGATGGTGTCGCGCAGCAGGTGAAATGCGGCCGACGGCTTGCCATAGGCGTTGGCGCCCAGACTGGTGATCGAATCCGACTGCGTCATGATCGGCTGCTGATCGCTGGAAACCATGTAGCTGACCATGTCGCGCGGCAGGCTGCGGGTCCACGGCATATCCGGATCCCATTCGTAACCCGCCACCGAATCGAGGAAGGAGTTGATCCCTTCATCCATCCACGTCCATTGCCGCTCGTCCGAATTGACCGTCATCGGGAAGTAGATGTGGCCCACCTCGTGGATCACCACGCCCACCAGGAACATCTTTTCCGCCAACGAATAAGTGCGGCTGCCATCCTTGTTCAAGGTGGTGCGCGGGCCGTTGAAGGTGATCATCGGATATTCCATCCCGCCAACCGGCCCGTTGACGGATTGCGCGGTGGGATAGGGATAATCAAAGCTGAAGCGCGAATAGACCTTCAGCGTGTGCACCACCGCGGCGGTTGAATATTTGCGCCACAGATCGCCGCCTTCCTTGGGCCAGAAGCTCATCGCCATCACGGTTTCGTTGTCTGCGCCGGGCTGCTGGTGGCCTTGCGCATCCCAGATGAACTTGCGGCTGGAGCCCCAGGCGAAATCGCGCACATTGGTGGCGGAAAACCGCCACGTCCTGGTGCCGGTCGGGCCACTGGCTTCGTTGGCGGCGGCTTCTTCGGGGGTGACGACAAACACCGGCGCAGCGGCGGTTTTGGCCGCTTCCAATCGCTGACGCTGGGCGGCGGTCAGCACTTGATCAGCGTTTTGCAACTCTCCGGTGGCAGCGACGATGTGATCATCCGGCACGGTCATTTCGACGTTATAATCGCCGAACTCCAGCGTGAATTCGCCGCGGCCCAGAAACTCCTTGTTGTGCCAGCCTTCGTAATCCGAATAGACCACCATGCGCGGGAACCACTGCGCGATCAGGAAGATGTCGTTGCCGCCGTTGCGCGGATCATCGGGGAAATGTTCGTAGCCCGACCGCGCGTTGACCGCGTCTTCTTCGACGATGTTGAACGCCCATTCGATGGTGTATTCGGTGGACGCGCCGGGGCTGAGCGGTTCGGACAGGTCGATCCGCATCAGCGTGCCGACAATGGTGTGCGGCAGATCGGCCCCCGCCAGCGTCTTCACCGCGCTGATATCGTAACCATAGGTGTTGTCGGCCATCGCCTGCTGACGGCGCAGTTCGTCGAGCGACAGCTTGGTCGGCTCGCTCGCGCTGCCCAGCGTCACTTTCGGCCCACGCCGACCGGGGCCGCCGAACACATCGGTCAATTCCGCCATCGAATCAGTGCGGAAGATGTTCTGATCGAGCTGCATCCACAACCACGGCAGGCTGTCGGGCGAATTGTTGGTGTAGCGGACGGTGGCGCGCGCGGTCAGGCGGCGCTTGGCTTCGTCGAGCGTGGCGGTGATCGTATAATCGACCTTTTGCTGCCAGTATTCATGACCTGGCGCACCGCTGGCGTTGCGGGTGCTGTTGGGGGTGGGTAGCACTTCATCAAGCTGGCGGAATTTGTCTTCATAGCTCCCCTTGGTCTGCTGCACCCCCTGCGCGTGAGCGGGAAGGGCGAACAGCAAGGCGAACACAAACAGCACGAAACGCAAGGGCGTTCTCCGAAGCAAGGTGACGAACCAATCGGCCGCGAGAAAGCGCAAAAGCGTGACACGCGCAAGCGGGTATCTGGCGCATCGCGGCAATTTTGTTTCGTGCATGGCATTGCGAGCACTTTCTCCCTATCTTTCGCCCACGATGACCCAGCCGATCTGGCACGCCTTGCACGAAGCCGCCTGCGCGCGCGGGGAAACGACCTATCGCGATCCCGAAACCGGCTACACCGTGTTTACGCGGGCGGGGCATCTGAAGCGCGGCAAGTGTTGCGGATCGGCGTGTCGGCATTGCCCTTACGACCACCAGGCCGTACCGCGCCGCGACTGACAAACCGGAGATCCGCCCGATGAAAACCCGCGCCGCCGTCGCTTTCGCTGCCAAACAGCCGCTCGAAATCGTCGAGCTTGATCTTGCAGGCCCCAAGCCAGGCGAAGTGCTGGTCGAGATCATGGCGACCGGCATTTGCCACACCGACGCCTATACGCTCGACGGGCTGGATTCCGAGGGGATTTTCCCCAGCGTATTGGGCCACGAAGGCGCCGGGATCGTGCGCGAAGTTGGCTTGGGCGTGACCTCGGTCAAGCCGGGCGATCACGTGATCCCGCTCTACACCCCGGAATGCCGCCAGTGTAAATCGTGCCTTTCGGGCAAGACCAACCTTTGCACCGCGATCCGCGCGACGCAGGGCAAGGGATTGATGCCCGATGGCACCACCCGGTTCAGCTACAAGGGTCAGCCGATCTTCCACTATATGGGCTGTTCCACCTTCAGCAATTTCACTGTGTTGCCCGAAATCGCGGTCGCGAAAATCCGTAAGGACGCGCCATTCCAGTCGGCCTGCTATATCGGCTGCGGTGTCACCACCGGGGTCGGCGCTGTGACCAACACCGCCAAGGTCCAGGTCGGCGACAATGTCGTGGTGTTCGGGCTTGGCGGGATCGGTCTCAACGTCATTCAGGGCGCGCGCCTGGCCGGCGCAAACCTGATCATCGGGGTCGACATCAACCCCGCGCGCGAAGACTGGGGCAAGCGGTTCGGCATGACCCACTTCCTCAATTCGGCCGGCTTGAGCCGCGAGGAAACCGTCGCCCGCATTGTCGCAATGACTGATGGCGGCGCGGATTACACTTTCGATGCCACCGGCAACACCGAAGTGATGCGCACCGCGCTGGAAGCCTGCCATCGCGGCTGGGGCACCAGCATCATCATCGGCGTTGCCGAAGCGGGCAAGGAAATCGCCACCCGCCCGTTCCAGCTCGTCACCGGGCGCAACTGGCGCGGCACAGCGTTTGGCGGGGCCAAGGGCCGCACCGATGTGCCCAAAATCGTGGATATGTACATGACCGGCAAGATCCAGATCGACCCGATGATCACCCACGTGATGGGGCTGGAAGACATCAACACCGCGTTCGACCTGATGCACGCAGGCACATCGATCCGCAGTGTGGTGGTGTTCTGACCGCACGCGCCGTCCCCCTCTGTCCGTGGTTAACCCGGTGGTTACGCCGACGCCCTAGATGGGGTCATGGCCCGCAATTCGCCGGTCGTAGCAGGTGCGTGATGTCTCAAGCCAGGATTGCCGCGATCCAGCCATCTCCCCACCCTGATCGCGCGCTGCGTGCAAACTGGTGCCATGCCTGAAGCCGACCCCCTCGCCTCGCGCACGCCCCGCCCCACCACGCTCGCTGCGCAGGTGCGCACGGCGGTGCTGTGGCGGTCTGGCAGCCAGGTGCTGACCCAGATCGTATCGTGGTGTTCGACCCTGATCGTGATCCGCCTGCTCGCCCCGCAGGATTACGGGCTGTTCGCGATGGCACAGGTGATGCTGGTGCTGCTCAGCACGATGAACGGCTGGGGGCTGGCCAGCGCGCTGATCCGCGAAGACGAGGTGAGCGAGGAACGCCTGCGTCAGACGCTGGGGATGCTGATCCTGCTCAATGGCGGGCTGGCGCTGACGCAGTTTCTGGCCGCGCCGCTGGTCGCGCTATGGTTCGATCAGCCGATGGTCACCAACCTGTTGCGGGTGCAATCGCTGCTGTATCTGGCGGTGCCGTTCTGCGCCCTGCCCTATGCCATGCTCAGCCGCCGGATGGATTTCCGCCGGTCGGCGCAGGTGCGGCTGGCCGCAGCGCTGATGGGGGCGGGCACCGCGCTATCGTGCGCGCTGGCGGGCTGGGGCGTGTGGACCCTGGTGGCCGCGCCGCTGGTGATGATCGTGACCGAAGCGATCGGCATGACCTGGGCCGCGCGCGCGCCGATCCGCCCGATCTTCCGCTTTACCGGCGCAGGCCATATTGCCGGGTTCGGCGGGGTGATGACCGCGACCCAGTTGTTCTGGTTTGTGCAAAGCCAGGCCGATGTGATGATCGCAGGCCGCGTGCTCGATACGCATTTGCTGGGGGTCTACACCACCGGGCTGTTTATCGCACAATTGCTCGCTGCCAAATTCGTCCCGCCAATCAACGAGGTCGCCTATGCCGCCTATGCGCGCCAGCAAGGTGCGGGGATTGATGGTGGGGTGGCGGAATCGTTGCTCGCCACGATCCGGTTGGTGATGCTGGTGGCGCTGCCGGCCTATGTGGGGATTGCGGTGGTAGCCCCGGTTCTGGTGCCGGTGCTGCTGGGCGATCAATGGCTGGAGATCATCCCGTTGTTGCCAATCTTGTCAGCTGCGATGGCGATGATGACCTTGCAGATCCTGTTCGCCCCCGCCACCAATGCACGCGGAGCGCCTGGCATGGCGTTGCGGATGGCGATGCTGGGCAGCGTGGCCATGCCGATATCCTTCCTGATCGGATCGCAGTGGGGGGTGCTGGGTTTTGCCTGGGGCTGGGTCGGCGGCATGGGCGTGCTGACCGCGGCAACGGTGCGGTTTTCGGGGCGCCTTGTCGGGCTGCGGTTGAACGGCCTGGTGGGCGCGCTTGCGCCGCCGCTGGCTGCGGCCCTGCTGATGGCGGCGAGCGTGGCGGGGATGCTGGCGCTGCTGCCGGCGGACGCGGCACCGCTGCTGGCGCTGGGCATTACCGTCCCGCTGGGCGCGGCGCTGTATGGCGCGGCGCTGCACCTGATCGCGCCCGAACGGCTGGCCGAAGCGCTGCATTTCGCGCGGCTGCGGGGCGAGGTTGTGCCGGTTGCCCCTGCGGCCCATTAAACCCCCGGCGCAAACCCCTGCCAAAAGCGCGCGATTGACACCCGGCACGCGATGCGGTTGGGCAAGCGCATGACCCGCCCCGCCCCCGTCACTCGCACCTATTTCGTCAACGGCATCGATCTGGCGGTGCACGAATGGGCCGCGCCCGATAGCGCGGCGACCCCGCTGGTGTTCGCCCATGCGACCGGGTTTCACGGGCGGGTGTTCGATGCGATTGTCGAACACTTCCCCGCGCACCGCGCCTATGCCATCGACCTGCGCGGGCATGGCGGATCGGGCGGCGGGCCGATTGACGATTGGCGGGTGGTTGCCAATGATATCGCCGGGTTCATCGAACAGGCGGGGATCAGCGGCGCGGTTGGCATCGGCCATTCGATGGGGGCGCACACGCTGTTGCAAGTCGCCGCTGACTCCCCCACCGCCTTCAGTCGGCTGATCGTGTTCGACCCGGTCATCCTCGCGCCCGATTTCTACGCCCCCGGCGCACCGCTCTACACCGCCGAAAACCCCCACCCGGCGATCCGCCGCAAACACGATTTTGCGAGCGCCGACGCGATGATCGAACGGTTCAGGGATCGTGATCCTTACAGCCTGTTCGACCCACGCGTTTTCGCCGATTACTGCCGCCACGGACTGACCGCGGCCCGATCGGGCGAGGGGATGGAGCTGGCCTGCGCGCCCGAAGTCGAGGCGAGCGTTTATGCCTCCAGTCGCAGCAATGCAGGCATTCTGGAGGCGGTCAAATCGGTCAATATCCCGGTGCTGGTGGTGCGCGCACAGGCGACCAGTCTCAATGATTTCAAAAGCTCGCCAACCTGGCCGCAGTTGGCGTCGATCCTGCCGAACGGCACCGATCTGCACCGGCCCGACCACACCCATTTCCACCCGTTCGAAGACCCGGCCGATGCGGCCCGGATCATTGCCGACTGGATCGCCTGATGTTCGTGCAATGTTTCACGTGAAACATTGCACGAACATCACCGCGCCGCGTCAAGCAGGTCACTGATATCGTTCAATACCCGTTCGATCACGGTGCGGTCGGGGTGTAGGATATTGGCCCCGATCTGGCCCGCCAGCCCGCCATAGAACTGCTTGAGGCTGCTGTGCAGCGGATGATCGGGCGCAACCGATTGGGTCAGCCACACCATGATGCTTTGCGCCCGGCCAAGCGGCTCTCTGGGCGCACCCAAGCCCCGGTCTAAGCCGATCAAGGCCTGGCCTAACGCGGCCAGCGCTTCTTCGAGACAGATGCGGGTCAGATCCGCGCTGCCCGATGCCTCGATCCGGGCGTCGAGCTCGACCCGGCGATAGGTCGCCGCCGGATTGCGGGCGAGCAGATGCATGGCGCGGGTTCCTTAGTTGTTGGTATCACGCGGCGCGAAATTCGCGCGCACAAAGTCGAGCGTCGATTGCGACGCCGCCACCCGCCGTTCGGACACGACGAATTGCCGGGTCAGGCGCTCGCGCAGATTTTCCTGCTGCTCGGCAATCGCCGCCAGCCGTTCATCAACGCTGGCAAGCTGGGTTTCGAACCGCCGCTGCGATCCGCCCAGTGAACCGGGATCGGTGGCCAGGCTGCTTTCGCGCGAAAACCGGTCGATCGTGGCAAACACCCCCGTCGCCCCAACGGTGAACATCGCCGCGACCGCATCCGGGGTGCGATCAAGCGCGCGGTTGAGCTGCGCGCTATCGAGCTGAAAGGTGCCGTCGCGCTTCAGTGACAGACCCAGCTCCGCGAGCGTGCGCGGTTCGCCGTCGGCTGCGTTGGGCATCACCCCCCGCCCGGCCAGCCCGGCCAGATCGCGGCGCAGTTCGCGCGCGCCCGGATCGTTGGCCAATTCACCGCCAAGCGGCGCGGCCAGTTGGTTGACCTGCGCCACGATGTCATTCAGCGCGGTAACGAAATCACTCATCACCCCGCCAATGGCAGCAATGTTGCTGGCAAAATCAAGGGTGGTGGGCGCGCCGATATTGGTGGCGGTCAGGTTCAGCGTGAAACCGCCCGGCAGATCGGTAACCCGGTTGGTGGGGCTGGTGATTGCGACCGTGTCGAGCAGGAACGCCGCGTCGCTGGCCGTGCTGCGCAGTTCGCCGGCATCGCTCGCCGGGTTCCACGCCAGGTAGCTCAGATCGCCCGGCGCCGCCGCGCCGCCCGCACCCGCCGGTTCGATCACAAAGCCATTGGCGGCCCCTTCGGCACCCTTCAACACCAGTTGCGCGCCGTTGGTGCCCTGCGCGACATAGGCGTTGATCGCGCCGCCGCTGGCCTGCGTAATCCTGGCGGCCAGGGTTGCCAACGTGTCATCGGCCGCCACCGTGATCGCCAGCGGTGTGCTGGCCGTGTCTTCAGTGAAGCTGGCACCGCTGACCGTGCCAAACCGGACGTTGAGCGTGCCTTCCCCCACCAGCGCATCGCGGCTGGCATAGGGTTTGGCCACCAGCGTCTGGTTGTCGGCAAGCTGCGTGACTTCCAGCGCGAAATTGCCGCGCGGGCTCAGCCCGGCGGGCACGCTGACGCGCGCAACCGCCGGATTGGCCAGTTCGCCGCGCGGCGCCAGATCGCCGCTGCGGATCCGGTCGCCCAGCGCGCTGGCAAGGGCGGTGATGGATCCGCGCAGCTGCGACACTGCGGAAACCTGCGCTTCGATTGTTGTGCGCCGGTTGGTGACCGTTTCACGCTGAAGCGCAAAGGTGGCTGCGGATACGTCGGTCGCCAGCGCCCCGAAATCAATGCCGCTGCCCGCGCCAAGCGCCGTGATGATTGATGAGCCGGGGTTTTCCATGCCAATCAGAACGGGCACTGCGCACCGGCTTTAAGGCTGATTCTTGCGGATCGGCCGCGCGCCGTCAGACCGATCCTGCCACCTTGCCATCGCCATCAAACCGCAGATCGGCGGGCACATCAATCACCGGGCGGCGCGGGTGCTGGCCGCGCTTCACCGCCATCACAAACGCCACCAGCGCGGCGATTGCGACATACAATTCTTCGCGCACCATCTGGTTTGGGCGGGTGGTGAAATAAACCGCCCGCGCCAGTTGCGGATATTCGAGCAGCGGCACCCCTTCCTCGCCTGCAATTTCGCGCATCGCGAGCGCGGTTTCGCCGCGCCCTTTGGCCAGCACCACCGGCGCAGGCGCGAGCGCGGGATCATAGGTCAGCGCGACGGCGAAATGCAGCGGGTTGACGATCACGAATTGCGCGTTCTTCATCGCCTTGGCCACCCCCCCGCGCGCCAGATCGCGCTGGCGCTGACGCCGGGCCGACTTCATTTCGGGTGAGCCTTCGGCCTGCTTGTGTTCGTCCCGCATATCCTGCAGGCTCATTTTCAACCGCTTGCCGCGCTGCAAGCGTTGCAGCGGGTAATCGATCGCGGCGATCACCAGCAGGCCGAGCAACAGCGTCCCGATCAGACTGCTGAACGCCCCCTGCGCGAACGCCAGCTGGCCATGAAGCTGGCTGCGACCAAGGGTGAACAGCGCCGGCAGATGATCCGCCGCCCACCACCATCCAATCCCGCCGAGCAAGCCCAGTTTCAGCAAGCCCTTGCCCAGTTCGATCAACCCCTGAATTCCGAAAATCCGTTTCAGCCCCGACAACGGGTTGATCCGCGATCCCTTGAACGCGGCATTGCCCGCGTTAAACCGGCCCTCGCCCAGCAAGAGTTGCGAACCGACGGTGATGATGATGACGCACAGCCCGATCGCCATCACTGGCGGCAACAGCGCCAGCGCCGCATTGGCAATCGCTGTTCCCGGCGCAAACCCGTCGAGCGCCGTGCGGTCAAAACTGAACCCGGCGCGCGCAACCTGCGCGATGCTGTCATTCAGCCACCCCCCCAGCCCCATCAGCGCCAGCGCGCCCGCGCCGGTGGCGGCCACGGTCGCGACCTCGCGCGAGCGTAGCACATCGCCGTTCTTGGCGGCATCGGACTTGCGCTTTTCAGTGGGATCGAAGGTCTTTTCGCCCGGCGTTTCTTCAGCCATGATCCGTCGCCTCAGCCATCAGCGCGCTGTCGGGGCGATCAGCGCGGCCGACTGATCGAGCGCGGTTTCGATCACGCCTTCGAACTGGCCGACGATCACCGGCATGGCGATAATCAGCGTGGCGATCCCGGCCAGCACGCCGGCCGGCAGCCCCAGCGCGAACAGGTTGAGCGCCGGGGCCGAGCGCGCCAGCAGACCGGTCAGTACCTGCACCAGCAACAGCACCAGCACCACCGGCAGTGCAATGGCGGCGGCGGTGGCAAGGCCATAGCCCATGAACATCACGACATTTTTCGCCTGCCACGCGCCGAACCCGAATGCGCCTGCGGGCAACAGGCGGTAACTTTCGATCAGCAGTTCATACCACAGCAGATGCGCGCCGATGGCGTAGAACAGCAGGCTCAGCACCAGCCCGAAAAACGTGCCCAGCGCGCCTGACTGCGCACCGCTCGACGGGTCGATCGAGGTGGCAATGGCCAGCCCCATGGTACCCGAAATCTGCTCGGCAGCGATCAGCGGGATGGCGAATGCCAGTTGCAGCACAAACCCCAGGGCGGTGCCCACCAGCAGTTCGTGCAGCACCGCCAGCACCGCGGCAAAGCTCAGCATTTCGGGCGCGGGGGCCAGCGGCACCCAGGTCGCGATGAAAAAGCCGAGCACGATGCTCAGCAAGATCCGCAGCGGGGCGGGCACCGCCATCCCGCCGACCATCGGCGCCGCCAGCAGCGCCGCCCCGCAGCGGAGCGACAGGAACAGGATCTGCCACAGCTGCGCCTCAAGACTGCCGAGGCCGAAATCGAGGACGTTCATGGCCGCACGCTGACCCGGTCAGGCCGACAGGTCGGCGACCTGCGCCATGATTTCGCGGGTGAAATCGGCCAGCAGGCCCATCATCGCCGCGCCCAGCACCACGAACACCAGCGCGGTAATCGCCAGTTTGGGGATGAACGACAAAGTCTGTTCATTGACCGACGTGGCGGCCTGAATAATCCCCACCACCAGACCCACCACCAGCGCTGCGATCAGCACCGGCCCGGCGATCAATGCCGTCACCCACAGCGTCTGATCCGCCAGTGCGAGCAATTGTGCATCTTCGCCCATCAGACCAAACTCCCGCTAGGAAAAACTGAGGGCGAGACTGCCCATCAACAGCGCCCAGCCATCGACCAGCACGAACAACAACAGCTTGAACGGCAGCGAGATGATCGTCGGCGACAGCATCATCATCCCCAGGCTCATCAACACGCTCGCCACCACCAGATCGATCACCAGGAACGGCAAAAAGATCATGAACCCGATCTGGAAGGCGGTTTCCAGTTCGCTGGTGACAAACGCGGGAAGCAGGATCGAAAACGGCACGTCCTTGCCGCTCGCAAAGGTGCCTCCCCCGGCAATATCGGTGAACATCATCAGGTTGGATTCGCGCGTCTGGTGCAGCATGAAGGCGTGAAACGCCTGACCCGCCTGACTGATTGCAACATCGGCGCTGATCGTGCCGGCCGCATAGGGGGCGACAGCGTTGGCGTTCACCAGATCCAGGGTTGGCGCCATCACGAACAGCGACAGGAACAGCGCGAGGCCCGCCAGCACCTGTCCCGGCGGCGATCCCTGCAGGCCCAAGGCCTGCCGCAAAATCGCCAGCACCACCAGAATGCGCAGAAAGCTCGTCATCATCAGCACCAGCGACGGCAAGATGGTAAGCAGACCCATCACCACCAGCAGCTGGAGCGACATACTCAGCGGCGTATCATCGCCCGCCTGGCTGTCGCCCAGCGCGCGTTCGATCGCGGTGCCGACCCCGGCGGCAACCGGATCGGGGGGGGCGGCAGCGGGGAGGGCGGCAAACGCGACATCGGGCGCGAGCCACAACATGGTTAACGCAAGCAGGCCCGCCACGGCCGTGCGCAGGATCGGGGTGACGCGCATCATGCGCTCTCGGTCTGCGCGGTTGCCGGTGCTGCGTCGGGCCGCACCTCACCCAACCGCACCAGCCCTTGCCGGGTGCAGCCGAGCAGAATTTCGCGATCATGGAACCGCACCACGGCCAGTTTCATGCCCGGCGCCACCATGCTGGTTTCCACCAGTTGCAGGTGCCGCCCGTGGCCTGCGCCGGGCACGCCATTCAGGCGGGTTTGCAGCCAGCGGGTCAGCCACAGGCTGCCCCAGATCAGCCCGCCGAGCAGCGGCAGCAACAGCGCCAGGCGCAGCAGATATTCGACCATCGCCCCGCCCCGGTCAGAGCGCGTCGGCGGTGCTGACCGCCGGATCGGCGGGCGCAGCAGCAGCGCCAGCAGGCGGAACATCCTGCCCATCTTCGCCGACCAGGGCCACGATCCGCAGGGCAAAGCGGCCCTTGTCCGCCACTACCTCACCGCGCGCGATCACCCGGCCATTGGCGGTGACATCAAGCAGTTCGTCGGTCAGCCGGTCAAGCGCCACGGTGCTGCCTTCACCCAGCATCAACACATCGCGCAAACACATTTCGGTGCGGCCCAATTCGACCGAGAGTCGCACGGCCACATCGCCGAACCGATGAAACGAAGCGGGTTGGAATGCACTCATCGCGCGACACCTTCTAAGGACGAGGGAATGGGAACGGGCAAGCGGGTCAGGCGGATTGCCATGTGATCTTCGGCGGTGCCGATGCTACCGTGAGCGATCAGCTTGTTGCCGACCATCAACGGCACCTGCCGGCCCATCGCCAGCGGGATCCGGTCGCCGGGGGCAAGCGTCTGCAGCCGTGCCAGCGACAGGTCGAATTCGGCCAGCACCACGTGCAGCGGCAGCGGCACCGTGGCAAACGGCGCGGCCATGCCGGTGGCGGGCGAGCAGTTGGCGGCACGGGCTGGACGGGCGGTGCCGGGCAGCAGCCGGTCGAGCCGTTCAGCCGCCAGCGCCAGAGTGGCGCGCCATTCACCGCCCTGACGATTGGCAATGATAATGGTGAAGACAGCGCAGGGCGCATCAAGCCCGAACGGCTTCAGCCGCGCCGCGCTGTCGCTGCGAATAATCACTTCGCCATTCGCCGCGCCGCCTGCCGGGGGCCGACTATCGCCGTAACTGACCCGCGTGATCCCGCCAGCGATCATCGCTGCGGCTTCGTCCACCATCAATGCGGCGGACCGCGGCAGCAGTTCGGGCACGCCGTCAGCCATCCGCCCATCGCCGCCAAACGACCGGTCGGTCAGCGCCAGCGCGGTCGCAAAATCAAAGCTGAGCAGGGCGGTTTCGCCGCCCCCTCCCGCCGATCCGCCGCACCTGATCAGGCTGTTGGCGGCCATCGGCCCGATCCGCCGCAGCGCATCCGCACCGGACAGCGGTTCGGGTTCGGCGATGGTCACATCCAGCCGGTCGCCCGACAATAGCGGCGACAGATCATCAGCCAGCACCAGCGCCAGATCGCGCCGCCATGCGGCGATGATTGCGGCGCGGTCTTCGGGACGCAGGCCGCGCGCCGCGCCGTGTCCGGTCAGTTCGGCGCAATGCTGCGCAGCGGCGCGCGCGGCGACGAATTCATGGGCCATCCTCATTGGACGATGAACCCGCGGAAATGCACCGAATCAACGCCGCCGAAGCCTTCGTTTTCCTCCAGCACATCGTTGATCGCCTTGGTCAGCCGCTTGGCGAGCCGTTCCTTGCCAGCGACGTCGTAAACTTCGGCTTCGGGCGTCGCGGCGAGCTGCGCCAGGATTGCCGAACGGATCGCAA
>Ga0100378_1002854_pt1 | contig 16964 bp, 12 predicted proteins | sample CryGeymeta201502_FD_81535 | JGI IMG/M metagenome (GOLD analysis project Ga0100378, IMG submission 81535) | Groundwater microbial communities from Crystal Geyser aquifers in Utah, USA - Crystal Geyser metaG 2015-02 | ecosystem: Environmental > Aquatic > Deep subsurface > Groundwater | place: USA...
AACCGTATTCTGTTCCGTTAGGAACTGTATATTGGTAGCATTTTACAATATTTAATAAAAAATACTACCAACATTAAACTCCTACGGAGTAAATAAGACCTAGTTTTCTGTATTTTATTACCACTATGCAACTCCTAAAGGAGTAAAAATCACAATTTCTCAATATCTTAATGAATTTGGTTTTACGACTAATAACTTTCACAAAAATTGTCAGATAACCTGATTTTTTATATGAAAATTATACGTTTTTCTTTTGAAGATAAAAGTTTAGAATGGAAATTAAAAACTGAAACTGTTTGAACTTTCATTTTTTCCGAAAAAACTTTGTCAGTAGTTTGCCTAAGCAAACTCTGACAATAGTTGAAGAAAATAAAACCTGTAATCTAAACTATTGTCAAAGTCTGATTACAGACTATTGTCAAAGTTCAAATAACTTCAGTATATAGAAAGGAAACAGAAAAGTAAATGAAAAACAAAAAAATAATTATAATTGGTGGTGGTGCAGGTGGATTTTTTGCAGCCATTAATTTAAAAGAAAAAAATCCGAATTATAACGTTTCTATTTTAGAACAAACTAATACACTCCTTAAAAAAGTAAAAATTTCGGGTGGTGGACGTTGTAATGTTACGCATGCTTGTTTCGAACCTGAAGACCTTATCAAAAATTATCCACGAGGAGAAAAAGAACTTGTAGGCGCATTTTATCAATTTCAACCTCAAGATATGATAGAATGGCTCAAAAAACGAGGTGTCAAAACCAAAACAGAAGCCGACGGACGCATGTTTCCTGTTTCTGATGATTCGCAAACGATTATTGATTGTTTTTTGAAAGAAACTAAAAAACTAAATATTGATATTCAAAAAGGATATGCAGTTGAAAAATTGATTCCTCCAACAGAAGAAACACATCAAAAATGGCAAATTCAAATAAAAAACAAATCGAATTTAGAAGCCGATGCGCTTATTCTTGCAACTGGAAGTCAGCCAAAATCTTGGAAAATGCTTACTGATTTGGGGCATTCTATTTCAAATCCTGTTCCTTCGCTTTTTACAATGGACATAAAAAACGACGCTCGTTTGAAAGATTTGGCAGGTGTTTCGGTAAGTAATGGAGCAGTTTGGGCAAAAGATACAAAACTAAATATTGAAAACGGAGCTGTTTTGGTTACACATTGGGGCCTTTCTGCACCTGCTGTTTTGCGCCTTTCTGCATGGGGAGCGAGAGAACTAGCCAACAAAAATTATAAATTTGAAATGGGCATTAATTGGATAGAAGATACTCAAAAAAATGCCTTGAAAATATTAAAAGCACAAAGAGAAGAATGGCGCAAAAAACAAATTGGAACACTATCTCCTTTTGATATTCCGAATCGCCTTTGGAAAAAATTAGTTGAAGCTGCAAACATAGACCTTACTACAAACTGGGCATCACTTTCTAATAAAGAGTTAGAAAATCTTTCAAACGAACTTACACAGGGAATTTTTCATGTAAATGGAAAAAGCACTTATAAAGATGAATTCGTAACTTGTGGTGGAATTTCTTTGTCAGAAGTGGATTTTAAGACGATGGAAAGCAAAATTTTACCTAATTTGTATTTTACAGGCGAAGTCTTAGATATTGATGCCATTACAGGAGGTTTTAATTTTCAAGCAGCTTGGACAACAGCTTGGATTGCAGCACAAAGTATTTAGTAGCCTTACTCTTTAGAGTGAGAAAATGTATCGTACCTTTTAAGGTGCGAAAAACACACACATAATAAAAACACATTTTTTAAACTGCCGTTGTTGGTGTCTCCACTAACGACACTCTAATTTTTTTATTCAAACTCTATAATTTATGAAGTCATTTGTTAATTGGATTGGTACAAAAATATTTTCTACTCGTTTAGAAAAAATAGAAAATTTCAAAAAAAATCCTTTTCAGGTGCAAGAAGAAGTTTTTAAGTATTTAATTGCTTCAGGAAAAAACACAGAATGGGGTAAAAAATTTGATTATTTTTCTATCAAAAATCAAGAACAGTTTGCTGCAAATGTTCCTATTTCTAGCTATGAAGAGTTTTATCCCTACATAGAAAGGAGTTTGAGAGGAGAACAAAATTTACTTTGGAATAAGCCTATTATCGGCTTTTCAAAATCTTCTGGAACTACAAATGCACGAAGTAAATACATTCCTATTTCAGAAGAGTGTTTGGATAACAATCATTATGCAGCAGGAAAAGATTTAATAGCCATTTATGCCAATAACAATATAGGAACAGGCTTTTTTACAGGAAAAGGACTTGGAGTAGGTGGAAGTATGCAGCCAAATCCAGTTACAGGAGAAAAAAATTGTGGCGATGTTTCGGCTCTGATTATGAACCATTTACCTGCGTGGGCAGAATATCTCCGAACGCCTAGTTTAGAAATTGCTTTGATGGAAAATTGGGAGGAAAAAATGGAGGCCATGGCAAGAGCAAGTTCGAAAGAAAATGTAACAAGCATTCAAGGCGTTCCGACGTGGACACTTTTTTTAATCAAAAAAATACTAGAAGTTACAGGCGCAACATCAATTTTGGAGGTTTGGCCCAATTTAGAATGCTTTTTTCATGGCGCAGTTTCCTTTACGCCTTATCGTCAGCTTTTCAAAGAACTTATTCCTTCTGACCAAATGAATTATATGGAAGTTTATAATGCTTCTGAAGGATTTTTTGCGCTGCAAGACCAAAAAAATAGCGAAGATTTATTATTGCTTTTAGATTATGGAATCTATTATGAATTTATTCCGATGGCTGATGAAGCTAATAGGGACAAAGAAAATCCCAAAACCATAACGCTACAAGAGGTAGAATTAAATCAAAAATATGCGATGATTATTTCTACTAATTCGGGTCTTTGGCGATATACTATTGGTGATGTGGTAAAATTTACGTCTTTAAGTCCCTTTAGAATCCGTATTGCAGGACGTACAAAACATTTTATTAATGCTTTTGGAGAAGAAGTTGTAGTAGAAAATGCTGATAGTGCCCTGGCGTATGCGTGTCAAAAAACAAACGCAAAACTAAAAGATTATACAGCAGCACCGATTTATATAAAAGGCGAAGCAGGAGGAAATCACAAACAAGGAGGACACGAATGGATTATCGAATTTGAGAAAAACCCAGAAAATGAAACTCTTTTTGTAGAATCATTAGACGAAAAACTAAGAGAAATAAATTCGGATTACGATGCCAAACGAGCAGGAAATATAGCTTTAGTTATGCCAATCGTTCATTTTGCAGAGCCAAATACGTTTTACAAATGGCTACAATCAAAAGGAAAACTAGGAGGACAGCACAAAGTACCACGTCTTTCGAATGATAGAGAATATGTCGATGCGATTTTGGAAGTGATGGAGAGGTGAAAGTAGAGTGTAAAATTAGAAATTGATATTTTTTTTAGCAAATTTAGTCTAAATTGTATGAATAGTAAGCACTAAAACGTATCTTTGAGGTTTATCTGATAATTACGATTTACTCAATAAATGCAATTAATAATGAAAGATTTACAATCTAAAGTTTGGCAAAATATAGAATTTGGTATCAAAAATAAATTATTTTCAATAGATGAAATTGAAAATAAAATAACTTATTATTGCACAAGAGATTATACTATAACTTTTAAGAATCCTGAAGAAAAAATTAGAGCAGCTTATTTTGTCGAATTGATTAGAGATTATAGTTATCTTTCAACTAGAATTGATATTGAGGTAAAAGTAGAACGTCGAACGCCTGATGATAGAGCAGATATAGTTTTGTATGAAGACGATGAGTGTAAAAAACCATATTTGATTGTTGAAACAAAAAGAGATGGAATAACAGATGCCGAATTTAAACAAGCTATTGAGCAAGCGTTTGGAAATGCAAATAGTAAGCGAGCAAAATTTGCGATTATTGTAGCAGGAAATACAAGAACTGCCTTTGATGTGGCTGGTTTTAAATCAAGTGAAAGAGAAAAAAATGTAATTGCTGATATACCTGAAAAATATGGAAATGCTCCTAAATTTAAGTTTATAAAAGGAGACGCAAACAGAGATTTGAAAACAGTTTCAAGGCAAGAACTGATTTCTGCACTTTCAAAATGTCATACAACAATATGGCAAGGTGGAAAATTAGCTCCTACGACTGCTTTTGATGAAGTTTCAAAACTTCTTTTTTGTAAACTCAAAGATGAAAAAACGAAACCTAACAAACAGTATTATGATTTTCAAATAGGAACAAACGAAACTCCAAAAGATGTTTTTGAGCGAATAAATATAATTTATCAAAATTCTAAAAAAGGAAATGGAGAAGTTTTTAGTGAAGATATAAAACTATCTCCCAAAATAGTATATTCTGCTGTCGAACATTTGCAAGAAATATCTATCAATAAAACGGATTTAGATACAAAAGGAGTTGCTTTTGAAAAGTTTATGGAAGACTTTTTTAAAGGTAAAATGGGACAATTTTTTACACCTAGGAATATCATAAAATTTATGGTTAATTTGGTTCAAATTGATCATTCAGATAAAATACTTGATACTTCTTGTGGAAGTGGAGGCTTTCTATTAAACGCAATGGATTATGTAAGAACGTATGCAGAAAAGAATTATGATACGTTAGAAGCCTATAAAATTTGGCATAATTTCGCAAAGGATAATTTGTATGGCATAGAAATAAACGATCAAATTGCTAGAGTTTGCAAAATGAATATGATTATTCATGATGATGGACATACAAATGTGATTGCTTATGATAGTTTAGAAAAAATTGAAAAGATAGAAGCACAACACAAAAAGTTTGCTTTCAATTCTTTTGATTTTGTTCTTACAAATCCTCCCTTTGGAGCAACTGTTAAATCGTCAGAAAAAGAAGCTGGTTTTGTAGAACAATATGAATTAGGCGCAAAAAACACAAAACGAAAAAATCAAAAAACAGAAATATTATTTATAGAAAGATGTCTTGAATTTTTGAAAGAAGATACTGGAATAATGGCGATAATTCTGCCTGATAGCATTGCAATTAACTCTTCATTACAATATGTTAGGGATTTTATACTTGAGAAAACTCAAATTTTAGCTATCGTTTCGATTCCAGATATAGCTTTTAGCCATTACGGAGCTACTGTCAAATCTTCACTTTTATTTGTGAAAAAAATAGGGAAGAAAGCAGCCAATTTAGATTATCCTATTTTTATGGCAATAGCTGAAAAAATTGGCTATACTGCAACAGGTAAAGATGAGAGTACAAATGACTTGGACTTTATTTTACAACATTATAAAAATTTTGAAAAGTTACAAAAGAATTTAGTTATAGATAAAGATTTTGAAGAACAAATATTTATTGTAAATGCAAGTGAAATTCAAGGAAGAAGAGTAGATCCAAAAGGATATTGTCCTAAATTCAAAAAAATAAAATCAAAAATTGAAGATAAAAAAGAAAATAAAATTAAACTTCAAGACTGTGTTCTTTCTTCTACTTCTGGAGAATGGGGAGTAGATCCAAATACAGAAGGTATAAATGAAGATGATAATTATGAATTATGTTATGTTCTTAGAAATACAAATTTTGATAATAATTTCAATTTAGATTTGAGTGATATTGCTTTGAGATATATTCCTAAAAGAAAAATCAAAAATTTACAGTTAAAAGAAAATGAAATTCTTGTTGAGAAATCAGGAGGAAGTCCAATTCAGCCTGTTGGTAGAGTTGCAATTATTAAAAAAATACCAACGGACAAACCTGTTGTCTTTTCTAATTTTTTACAAAAAATTACAATTAATGAAGATATAGCTGATGCTGAATACGTATATACCTACTTGCGAACATTATATCACTTGGAATATATGGAGTTTATCCAAAATCAAACAACAGGAATTAAAAATTTGTTAAGTAGTGATTTTTTTGAAATTGATATTATTTTACCTTCTAAAGAAAATCAAAAAGAAATTGCACGCAACTATATTAGTCAAATTGATAATTCACTTATTACAATTCAAAAAGCATATTCAGATTTGTATAAATCAAGAGTAGATATTCAAAATAATATTTTCTAATAATATCCTCAAAAAAAACTAAACTTCAAAAGAAACAAGTCTTTATGAAATTTAGGGTTTACTAATTTATAGCGAACGGTTCGCTCAAAGCGAAGCGTTCATTTTTATTTTGTAAAAACCTGCGTACTATCTTTCAGATTTTCAAGTACGATGTCAGTTCTACGAACTGTTCCGTCGGCTTCTTTGTAGTTTTTTCTGTAAAAACGATACTTTCCTACACGATGACGAGCATTTTCAGGAGGCATAAAATCTATTGTTTTTTCTTCTAGGTTTATTTTTCCTTTCCACGTCGTAAAACGGTCTTGAGGAATGGAATAGGTAAAAACATATTCTCCATTTTCTTCTCTGACAGCCAAAATTTCTATTCTACTATTTTTGATTCTGTTGAGTTCGGTATGAAAAACTGTACCTGCATATTTTCCGATAAGTACTTCTAGATTTTCTATTTTATCACTACTAAATTCTTTTTTTGTTTCGGTAGAATTGCTAGTAGAAAACGAAATAGGCGAGTTTGGAATTTGAGTAGCTAAAATAATTCCGACAGCCAAAACAGCAAATACAATTCCTGCAATCAGAAAAACACCTATCCCTTTTGGCTTACTTACTTTTATTTTACGATTATCTAAAAGAATTTCTATATCTGATTTTGAATAATGAAGTTTGTCGCCTACCTCCAAAATCTCTTGAAAATGCTCTTGTGAAAGTATTTTTCCTTTTAACCTGTCTTGAAGTTCTAAATCTAATATTTCTTCTCTAGTTTGTAATTTTAGATTTCTTTGACGGAAAAAAATATTTAATTCTTTCTCTGAAAAACCATTTTGCTCGGCTACTGCCAAAAGCTGAGGGTAATATTCACTTGGAAAAAAACGCCCTACTTTTCGTCTTTCTACATTGGTTTCCAAAAGCTCACGCAGAGGCAAAACACGTATTCCTGCTGCCTGCAGACGCTGCTCAAATTCATTTTCACTAATATCTAATTCTCGTGCTTTTATACGCAAACTTTTCATTTGTTCGGTAGAAAGCAGCTCGTCTTTGGCCTGTTCTTGGGCTTGATTCAACAAAATTTCTAACGCAGGTAATACCTCCAAACCATTTTGTTTGACTACTTTATCAACCGTTTCTTGATTCCAATTTTGTGAGCTTACATGAGAACTCCATCTTTTTTTAGGTAAAAAATATTGATACACCAAAAACTGTGGAATTGCTTCTTTTATCAATGTTTCTTCTACCAAAACAGGTTCGTCTTCTTCTTGTTTGTCCAAATGATTTTTTATTCCTTTCAAAATATAGCGTGAAGCATCCTCGTCAGTAAGCGTATGAATAGTGTAATTTCTATGAATTAATAAGGCTTTGAGTTCGGATTGTAAAAGCAAATCGCCTATCAAATAAACTTCTGAATCAGTTGTGGTATTTTCGACGACTCTTTCGGTAAGTTCTCGGTCTTGAATACGCAATAATTGTACTTCTTGTGAGTTTATTGTAGCTGTTGCGCTCGTTCCACTCGAAAGCCGAACGGTAATAAAACTCTGTTTCTCTTCTCTAATTTGACCTAGCCATTCTTCTGCTCTATGCGAATGTAAAGCGACTTCTTCATCCAAATCTACCCCTGTCGGAACTTGTCTCATGGCACGTTGTAAAACAAATTTGACAAGTTCTCTTTCAAAGTCCCAATCCGAAACGTCTTGTAGTTTTTTAGAATTAAAATTTAGTTTGTTATCTCCTTCCACAGAGGTAAGCATAATTCGTTCTCCAAAACTTTCTATAAAAGCAAGAGGTGATTTTGAGGCTTGTAGCGTAAGATTTTTTCCTTCTACTAAAGAACCAATATAGGATTGATGAGGTAGAATATGAAATCCTTTTTTTGTAAAATAAAAATTGAATTTTTCAATTAGTTTTCCTGAAAAAGCAGGCGAAAAAACACACAAAAGAGGAATGACTCCTTGAGAATTGGGCGATAAACGCTCAAATTCTATTTTTAGATTTTCTATAATACTATCAAATAGTTTTTCGTAAGGATGAGATGCTCCTAACCAATCAAAAGTTTTGTTATTCTCCATTCCATAGGCAGGATGACGAAGCGCATTGACAGAAGTATCCAAGTTTTCATAATATTTTTTGGAAATAGGTTTTATTTGAGTGTCTATTTCAAAAAACAGCTCTACACGTTCTTTTCCTTGGTAAGGAATAGAAAGTAAATTTTGAGAATTATAAAAAGCTGCACTACAATATTCTTCGGTAATCAAAAGACAGATTGTAGAAGTAGAATGCGTATTCATGAAAAGGAGAGAAAATTATAGAAAAATTGAAGAGAAATGAAATTATATTTTAATTATAAAAACACCAATACCAACATCAAAGGTAAGCTAGTTAGAAAGATTAATCAAATATACGAATAAAAAGAAGTTTAGATTCATTTTGAAAATAGATAACAAAATTTTGGGCTGGTGTAGGTGCGCTTATCGGTGGAAGTTTGGTTTTGAGATTAGGAAGAAAAAAATATTTCCCCTTTCCCCTTTCCCCTTTCCTAAATCCCCCAAATATCAGCAGCAGCTTCGGCTTGTCGGTGTAGCATTTCCAATCCATTGATAAGTTGCGCTCCTTTTGTTTTTCCTTTTTTCAAAAAAGCTGTTTCTTCTGGATTATACACCAAATCATATAAAAAATAACTCTCATCAATTTTGGAATAATCAACACTAGACAAAGGTGGAAAATCATCTATATTTGGATACATTCCCAACGGTGTTGTATTGATAATTAGTTTATACTCTGAAATATCAATTTCTGAATAAGGAATAATTTTATACTTTCCTTCGTCTTGCGTAGCAACAATAGAACTAGAAGCAAAATCAAATTTGATATTCAACCTAGACACATCCTCTAAATCTTCGGCATCTTGCAAGGCTATTTTTACGGCTTGTGCTGCCCCACCAGTTCCCAAAATTAATGCTTTTCCCTTAAAACCAGTTTTAGAATTTTGATACAAAAACTTTTCTAAACTACTTTTAAAGCCAATATAATCGGTGTTGTAACCTGTTTTTGTTCCGTTGCTTTCTATTTTGATGGTATTTACTGCGCCAATTCGTTGAGCAACTGGGTCAAGTTTATCCAAAAATGGAATAATGGATTTTTTGTAAGGAATGGTTACATTAAGGCCCTTTAAATTAGGATTTTCTTTGATTAAAGTTTTGAAATCCTCTATTTTTTCTAATTCAAAAAGAGTATACACATAGCCTTCTTTTGGAGAAAGACCAAGTTTTTGAAATTTTTCTGTAAAATATTTCTTTGAGAAAGAATGAGAAAGACGAAAGCCGATGAGTCCAAACATATAAAAAGGGAATTAGGAATTAGATTTTAGGAAATAGTAAACGACAAATAAAATGAAAAATAATTATTTTTTTATAATTATAAGAAATTTTTATAAAAAGACGATTATTTATACTAAAGCCTATTGAAGTGAAGTTTTGCTATAATTCCCAATTCCCAATTCCCAATTCCCAATTCCCAATTCCCAATTCCCAATTTTACAGACTTAATTTTTTAGCATCTTCTAAGAAAGTAGCCAAGCCTTTGTCCGTAAGTGGGTGCTTGAGAAGTCCCATAATTACATTAGCAGGACACGTAACTACATCTGCACCCACTTCTGCACATTGCAAAAGGTGCATTGTATGACGAACTGAAGCAGCTAGAATCTCTGTATGAAAACCATAATTTGCAAAAATATCTACTAATTGTTCTATTAAAGCCATTCCATCAGATCCTACATCATCTAAGCGACCAATAAAAGGAGAAACATACGTCGCACCTGCTTTAGCTGCCAAAATTGCTTGACCTGCCGAAAAAATAAGTGTACAGTTAGTACGAATTCCTTTGTCAGAAAAGTATTTAATAGCACGAATTCCGTCTTTTATCATCGGAACTTTCACAACAATTTTAGGATCAATTTCGGCAAGTTCTTCGCCTTCTCTGATAATATCTTTGTATTCTGTACCGATAACTTCTGCACTTACATTATCATCTACAATATCACAAATGGCTTTGTAATGGCTAAAAATGCCATCTTTTCCTGTAATTCCTACTTTTGCCATAAGAGAAGGATTGGTCGTTACTCCGTCCAAAATCCCTAATTCTTGGCATTCTTTGATGTCTTGAAGGTTAGCTGTATCTACAAAAAATTTCATGTTGTTTTCTTAAAATGTTTGTTTATAAATAAGGAAGAATTTTTAATTCTTGTCGCAATTCTTAACTAAAAACTAAATCTAATTTATTTCGTTTTAAAATCAAGGTTGTTTACAAGTTTATTTTACAAAGATGCGTTTTTTCTATCAAAAAGCCTTTTTTTATTGCAAGAAAAATAAATTTGCTTTCCGTATTTTTGCACTATCTATTCTATGTGTTGGTATTTTTTACTGTACCCTACTTTTTTTTATAGAACACGGATTTTACAGATTAGACAGATGAAACACGGATTTTTTAAATTATAATTAAATTATTTTGATACTATTTTGTATTTGACTTCGTCGTCTTTCAGTTATCTGTATTCTCAATCCTACTAACCGACAGCCCAGCGAAGTTAATCCTTAACTAATCCCATTTCCCATTTCCTAAATCCCATTTCCTAATTCCCATTTCCTAAATCCTATTTCCCATTTCCTAAATCTCATTTCCCATTTCCTAAATCCCATTTCCTAATTCCCATTTCCCATTTCCTAATTCCCATTTCCCATTTCCTAAATCCCATTTCCTAATTCCCATTTCCCATTTCCTAAATCCTATTTCCCATTTCCTAATTCTCATTTCCTAAATCCCATTTCCTAATTCCCATTTCCCATTTACTAATTCCTAAATCATGCATAATTTCCCTTTACCTACTGAATTTCTAAAAAAACATGACCTTCGCAAAACGCCTTGTCGAATGGCAATTTTAGAATCATTTCTGAATGCTCAAACAGCTCTTTCACACCAAAATATTGAGGAACTTGTCGGAGAAGAATTTGATAGAGTTACCATTTATAGAACATTGGCTTCTTTTGAAGAAAAAGGAATTTTACATAAAGTTCCTGATATGTCTGGACAGGCAAAATATGCACTTTGTGAGAGTAATTGTGAGGAACATCAACACAAAGAAAATCACGTTCATTTTAAGTGTCAGAAGTGTGAAAATGTCTATTGTTTGTCTCAAATTCAATTACCTAATCTGAATTTACCACAAGGCTATAAGGTAGAAGAAGCTGAATTTCTATTGAGTGGAACGTGTGAGAAGTGTAATTTTTAGGTAGAAAAGAGTAGAAAGTAGTCGCAAGTAATTTTTTTGTAAATACATTGTTAAAATGATTAATTAGACTAATATTTCGGTAAGTTTTGGATTTATTTCGATAAACGTATTCTTTTTCACGACAAAATGTAAATTTTTTCTTATCTTTAGGTACTTTGATATACTACTTTGCGAGCAATCTCGTTAGTAAGATAAATGGTTTGAATGGACAGAAATCAAACCAATAAAAAAAGTATAAAGCTCTTTAACAGAACCTAACCATGAAACAAATATTTACCTATACATTTTACGCTAAAAAAGTACTGCGCCCTTTATTACTCTTACTCATTTTATTGGTAGCTATGCCTGTAATTGAAACACAACAAGCAGAAGCACAAACCACCAAAACTGGAAATTTTTTTACTAGACGATTCAAAAGAAAAAATAAGTTTCAACGAAAAGCTAAAAATAGTACAGCTTTTAAGCGTAAGCCCTTCAAGTGTTCGGAAGTAGGAAAACAAAAAATAGAGCAAATAAAAGTATCCAAAAAACAACTCCGTAGATGGGAAGAAGAACGATTAGTAAAAGCAGAGCAAGAAAGACTAAAAGAACAAAGACAAGCAAAAGTTAAAAATAATAAAACAAACGAAGATGTAGTTATGTCAGCCTCTTCAAAAAATGATATGGAAGAAATAAGTCGTAAGAACAATACAACTAGAAAAGATACAGAAACTAAAACCGAAAATAAAGAGCTAAAAGAAGAAGAAAGCACAGAAAGAGTAGGCTGGTATTCTTCTGAAAAACCCAATGCTCCAAAAATTTCCCCTATTGTAATCAATCAAAAAAATGAAATTACAAATCAAAAAAATAAGCAAGAATTAGAAATTGCAGCCAAACATTCAAGATTAGGTTATAATATCGTTTTGGCAAGTAATAATGAAAAGCAATTACAAGCCGTCAAGGATTATTTAGTTTCTATTGGAACAGAAGAAGAAGCAATTAAAATCAAATCTTCTGAAACAACAAATCAAAATCAAGTACATATCACAATAGAAAAATAAATAGCTATTAGCTATCAAGTTCGTAAATATCCTTTTGTTTCTGTCAAAAGAAATGAAAGGATATTTTTTTGTGAAATTTTTTAAAATTATTTTTTTTAAAATTATTTGAATTACAAAGTGTTAATAGTTTTTCATTAAACAAATAAGTTGAGAAATGAGTACCTTTGTTTTTTTATTGAATTATTCTGATTTTTCAGAAAAACTAACTGTAAACGATTTTTTTGAGATGATTTTATATAATGTTACCGTAAATGTAGAAGATGGAATTCATTCAGATTGGCTCAAGTGGATGAAAGAAACGCATATTCCAGACGTGATGAATACAGGAATGTTTCAAGAAAATAAAATACTAAAATTGCTTTCCAAACTTCCAGAAGAAGAAGGAACAACGTATGCAGTTCAATATTTTTGTAAATCGTTGGAAGACCTAGAACACTATCAACAGAATTTTGCTCCCAAATTACAAGAAGACCACCTAAAAAGATATGGAAATAAAGTAATTGCTTTTCGTACTATCTTGGAAGTTATATAAAAGGAAATGGGAGTTAGGAAATGGGAAATAGAAAAGACACTTTCCTCATTTTACAATTCCCAATCTCTAAATTCTAATTCTCAGTCCCTAAATCTTATTTCCCAATCTCTAAATCCCAATACCCAATTATGGCAGAAATCCGTCCTTTTCGTGCTTGGAGATATAATTCTTCACTTACTAATCAAATTCAAGAATTTACTTCCCCTTTGTTTGATGTTGTTTCTCAAAAACAGCGAGATAAATTATATCAAAATCCATTAAATAGTATTCATTTGTCTGTTCCTTTAGGACAAACTCCTGCCGATAATGCAAAAAAAACACTTGAAAAATGGATTGCAGACGGAACTATTAAACAAGAAGAAAAACCAGCTATTTATGTTTATTATCAATATTACAGTCTTCCTTCTCGTATTTCGAAACAAAAACAATATTGTAGAAAAGGTTTTATAACACTTATAAAAGCCTATAATTGGGACGAAAATATAATTTTAAGACACGAAAATACGATTCCTGCTGCCGTAAATGATAGAATAGAGTTATTAGAAAAAACAGGTTTGAATGTCAGCCCGACACATGGATTATATGCAGATAATAAATTTGAGTTAGAAAAATATATGGACGAAGCTATCAAGAATCCAATTTATGAAACCGAAGATTATCAAGGAGTTAGGGAAGTTTTTGCAAAAATAGATGAGCCTGAAATTGTAGAAAAATTCGCTCAAAAATTAGAAAATAAAAAAATTATCTTAGCAGACGGACACCATCGTTATGAAGGTTCAATGGTTTATCGCCAGAAATGCAAAGAAAAAAATCCGAATCATACAGGCGACGAACTCTATAATTTTCATTTGATGTATCTGACGAATTCAAACTCAAATGACCTTCGTATTTTGCCTACACACCGTTTATTGACAGGTTTAGAACTCAATGAAGAAGAGATTTTAGAAAAACTCAAAGAAGATTTTATAGTAAAACAAGTAGAAAATGCTTCTGATTTGAATGAAATGATTTGGGGTAAAAAATGGTCTTTTGGGCTTATCTTTTCAGAAACAGCTTATAAAATCCGTTTAAAAGCTGAAAAATGGGAAACTTTAGCATGGAAATTTCCAAATGCTGTCAAAAATCTTGACCTTACCGTATTGCATTATTTCTTTATTGAAAAAATAATTGGAATAAAAGGAAAAGACCAACGCAAGAATACAAACATTCAATTTGAAAGAAATTTTACAGATTGCATAACTAAAGTAATCCGAAAAGAAGCTAATTTGGCTTTGATAACAAATGCCGTTACGATGACAGAAGTGAAAGACGTTTGTAAGTCAGGTTTTACAATGCCACAAAAATCAACTTATTTTTATCCAAAGGCGATTTGTGGATTTTGCTTTGCCAGTGTGGAAGAATAAAATTAAAATTAATCCATGTAGCTTACGCTTTAGCGTGAGAAGGGCAAAAAAATAAAGGAACGAATTATAATAAAATAGTGTTTTTTTATATTTATAGACCTCAACGACGGTTTTAACCTCGTTGACGGTTGATAAAAAACAAAATTCAAAACTTCAACGTTCTATCATTCAATAGAAATAAACGAAACACCCTCGCCTTATCCCATAAAAAAAATATATGCTAGAAACCGAAAATACAAAACCCGAAACTGCCGTTTTGGTAGGAATTGTCAATCAAACACAAACCTTACAAAAATCACAAGAATATTTAGATGAATTAGAATTTTTGGCAGAAACGCTTGGCATTCAGTGTGTAAAACGTTTTACACAACAACTAGATACACCTGATACAACTACTTTTGTAAGAAGTGGAAAAATAGAGGAAATCAGAGCCTATATGGAATCAAAAGAAATTGATACCGTTATTTTTGATGATGAACTTTCGCCTAGACACGTTCGAAATATAGGTAGAGAATTTGAAAACAAACAAGTTTTTGATAGAAGTACACTTATTTTAGAGATTTTCAAGCACAGAGCGCAGACAGCACAAGCAAGTACGCAAGTCGAACTGGCTCGTTATCAATACCTTTTGCCACGTCTTACCAATATGTGGACGCACCTTTCTCGTCAGCGTGGTGGTGTAGGGCAGCGTGGAGCAGGAGAAAAGGAAATCGAAACCGACCGTCGTATTGTCAGAGATAGAATTACGCTTTTGAAAGAGCGACTAAAGAAAATTGAAAAACAAGACGAAACTCGTCGCAAACAACGCCATAAAATGGTTCGTGTTTCTTTGGTGGGTTATACCAACGTTGGAAAATCTACTTTGATGACTATTTTGAGTGGTTCTGATGTCTTTGCTGAAAACAAACTTTTTGCTACTGTTGATTCTACGGTGCGTAAAGTTTTTTGGGAAGGGATTCCGTTTTTGCTTTCTGATACAGTTGGTTTTATTCGCAAATTGCCTACTATGCTTATCGAAAGTTTCAAATCTACTTTAAAAGAAATTGTAGAAGCTGATGTTTTGATTCATGTTGTGGATATTTCGCATCCAGCTTTCGAAGAGCAGATAAAAGTAGTGCAGGAAACGCTCAAAGAACTTGGTGCAGCCGATAAACCAACACTTTTAGTTTTTAATAAAATTGATGCTTATACGAATGATGTTCAGGTAGGGCAGAATTATTTGGTTTGTCCTCCTACTTTAGAAGAATTAAAAGATTCTTATTTAGGTTCTGATACAAAAAATACGGTTTTCGTTTCAGCAGCAAATAATGAAAATATTGAAGAGTTAAAAGAAAAACTCATCGAACTTATTGCAGCTCGTCATTTTCAGATTTATCCAAATTATGTACGTCCAAATTATTATGCTGAAGCAAAAGATTTTGATAATGAAGATTATGGAATAATTGAGGAAAATAAAGAGGAGGAAGAGTAATTTATAAGCTCTGTTAATTTCTAGTTTGTAGAAAAGGTTTTAGAACTTAATTTATCATTTTCTGAAACCTTTTTTTATAGAAAAACAAACTTTACTGACACTCGGTCATTTTAATAAAGAAAACACCTAATAAAAGAAAAATCTAATTTACTCTAATAAAAACACAATTTTTAGGTTAAATGACTGATAAAAAGCGACTTATAAATGTTAAATTTTAAATTAACTACACTTTTTTTATAGAAAATGTTTGCAAATTCAAACCTTTGTGTTACCTTTACATTCATATAATGACTGCTGGTCATTTTAATAGAGCCAGTAGTCAAGAGAAATAATTCAATGAGAATAATCAACAGGAACAACAAACACATCACTTAGTCAGAATCTAAATTTTCAATGGGAATAGCCGAACGAAAAGCACGAGAGCGAGTACACAGAAGAAACGCAATCGTTGATGCAGCCGAAGACGTAATTTTCAAGCATGGTTTTTCAGTAGCAACAATGGCACAAGTAGCCAAAGCTGCCGAACTTAGCAAAGGAACTTTATATCTTTATTTTAAAAGCAAAGAAGAATTATACAGAGCTATCATTTTGAGAGGTTTTGTAATTCTTAAAAAAATGCTTCGTGAAGCGACCAAAGAAGGAAAGACAGGGTATGATAAAGTGATTATTGTAGGAAAGACGTATGTTGAGTTTTCAGAAAAATATCCAAATTATTTTACAACCATTTTGGATTATGAAAATGATACATTTAATCTTGCTGCTGCCGAAGCCGAATCATTACAAGCCTTAGAAGAAGGAAATGCTGTGATTACAATTTTGGTAAGAGCCATCAGAGAAGGCGTAAAAGATGGAAGTATTATCGAACAAGGAAATCCATTTGATACGGCTTTTGTTCTTTGGAGTCAGTTTACAGGTGTTTTGCAAGTCATGAAGCGAAAAATAAATATCATCGAACATTATTTTTCCCTTACAAAAGAAGATTTGCTCTCTACACATTGGAGAATGATTGAAAGAATGCTAAAATAAGAAATTTAAGAAATTAGGGATTGGGAATTAGGAAATAGATATTAGGGATTCAACATGAGTGACATTTTTAAGTATTTGATTTTCAGTTGCAGCGCAACGTAACCTTTGTAGAACCTCAAAAATGAACTTTATTAGAGCTACAGAGTAGCTAAACCTTGTAATTTGGAATTA
>Ga0100378_1002859_pt1 | contig 16943 bp, 13 predicted proteins | sample CryGeymeta201502_FD_81535 | JGI IMG/M metagenome (GOLD analysis project Ga0100378, IMG submission 81535) | Groundwater microbial communities from Crystal Geyser aquifers in Utah, USA - Crystal Geyser metaG 2015-02 | ecosystem: Environmental > Aquatic > Deep subsurface > Groundwater | place: USA...
AAATGTGCTTAAAGCCATTTTAAAAAAGGTTTCAGAAATGGAAATGATATATCAAAACCTAATTATTCCTACTTTTGCTTTCTATGGCAGAAGCACTCATCATCAACCAACAATTTAGCAAAGAGGAAAAATACCAACAGTTACTTCCTCAGCTTGCTGCATTAGTGAGAGGGGAAACTGATCTTATTGCAAATTTAGCCAACCTTATGGCTGCCCTAAAACAAACCTTTAATTTTTTATGGGTGGGAGTTTATGTCGTAAAAAATGATGAATTAGTATTGGGTCCTTTTCAAGGGCCAATTGCTTGCACAAGAATTAAAAAAGGCAAAGGTGTTTGTGGTACAGCCTGGCAACAAGCCAACACATTAATTGTTCCTGATGTAGATGAATTTCCTGGGCATATTGCTTGTAGTAGCGAGTCAAAATCTGAAATTGTAGTACCTGTTTTCAATAAAAATAAGGAAGTAATTATGATTATTGATGTAGATAGTGAAGCACTAAATACTTTTGATGAAACGGATGCTGTTTATCTCGAAAAAGTAGCCAACTTAATTAGCAATTTTGAATGAGAGTAAAAAGGTTCACATACCTCATTTTTGCCTTATTAATTTACGGCTGTGCTCAGGTAGTTCCGCTTTCGGGTGGAGATAAAGATGAAACACCACCAAAAGAACTAAAAAGTAGCCCCGAGAATAAAAGCACCTACTTCGCTGCAAATACCATTACCATTGAGTTTGATGAATTTATTAAATTGCAAAACCTTCAGCAGCAATTAATTATTTCTCCAGTAATGGAAAAAAAACCTGAAGTAAGCATTAAAGGTAAAAAACTCATTATTAAGTTAAAAGAAGAACTTACTCCCAACACTACTTACAGCATCAATTTCGGAAATGCCATTGTTGATATTACTGAAAATAATCCTATTCCTAATTTCAAATATGTTTTTTCAACAGGCAGTTATTTAGATTCATTATCTTTTTCGGGAAGTATTGTAGATGCTTTTGAACTCAAAACGGTAGATAAAATTTATGTGATGCTTTATGATGAATTGGAAGATTCTGTTCCTATGAAACAACTTCCAAGATATGTTGCTATATCTGACAAATCTGGAGATTTTTCGGTAACGAATATGGCACATGGAAATTACAAAGTTTTTGCCTTACAAGATATTAATTCCAATTATAAATATGATTTACCCAATGAAAAAATTGCATTTATGGATAATCCCATAAAAATAGATAGCTCGTTAACACATCAACACCTATTTCTTTTTGAAGAAAAACAAGACAATCAATATGTGAAAAAAGTGGAACATAAAGAATTTGGAAAGGTGGTTTTTTACCTTAATCAACCCTCTGAAAACATAACCATTTCAATGAATATTAAAGATAAAATTCGTTGGTATGTAGAAGAGCGAAACCCAACCAATGATATATTTATTCATTGGTTGCTGGGTGTGGGAGATTTTAAAGAAGCCGAATATTATATTTCGGAAGGGAAAAAACATTTAGACACGACAACCGTTTCGTTTATTCCTGCATCAAAATTTAAGGATACTTCTTTTGTTTTACACTCCAATATAACAACCTCTTTTGATTTGAACAAACAACTCTTTATTTCAACACCACGACCAATTTCTGTTTTTAATAGTTCAATTATTATTTTGCTTGAAGATTCCACTCCAATTCATGTGTTGATTGAAGAAAGTAAAACACATCCCCGTAAATACGAGTTGAACTATAAATTTAAAGAAAAAACCAATTACGAGATGCTAGTACCATCAGGCGTATTTCAAGATATATTAGGATTGAAAAATGATACGCTACGTTCATCCTTTACAACTAAAAGCGAAGTAGATTATGGTAAAATAATTTTAAAATTAACAACCAATTTTAATACCTCATATATACTTCAGCTTTTCAAAAGCAATACCTTGTTTAAAGAAATTTATTTTTCAGGTAATCAAACCATTACGTATGATTTTTTGCCAGCTGGCGATTACCAGCTTCATTTAATTGTGGATGAAAATGACAACAAAAAATGGGATACTGGAGATTATTTAAAGAAAAAACAACCTGAAGAAATGATTCATTACCAAAAAGCTATCAAAATTCGCCCGAATTGGGACAATGAAATTATTTGGAATATAAAGCTTTAGGGGTGTTTGGGGTAACATTTTGATGCTTGGCGAAGAAGCGGATTTCGAAGCACAAAACTGTCTGCCAGCACAGAACTTAATACGAAGCATAACCACTGAACCGCCCTTTTTGGTAGGTGCTGTCACAAGCTGGCCTTCGTAAGTCCTTTGTTGGTTGTCGATTGTTCCGAATATAGATTTGTCGGCAATGTTCGGATTTTTGTTGTGTTAGAAATACTTTTTGATTTGTCAAAAACACCTGTATCGATAATGGCTTTTCCTAATATTTCAATTACAGGAACAGAAACACTATTGCCAATTAATTTCATCCATCTAGCTCTATTTTCGGGTAAAATATAGTCTTTCGGAAACCCCTGAATCATACACGCTTCTTCTTTTGTTATTCTGCGATAGTTTTCTTTTTTATAGACTTTATTTATGAAAAGATTTTTATGCTCTTCTTCATTTTTCGCATTAATGATTTTTGTTGTTACATAATCGTTTGTGTCACTTGCTACAAGGGTAGGGAAAATGTTTGAGGTAGGTAAGAAAATTCTATTTATGCCATAAAGTCCTGTGCTGATTTTAGTGTTTTTAAAGTCATATCTTACTTCATTTGAAGTAATTATTTCTTTGTCAATTAACATTGGCAATATTTTAGATAGAGAGATTTTTTTCAATTTAAGTTCTCTATTCATTTTCAATTTATCCACTTCCAATATATCAGCATCACAATTATTGATGACAATGTTTTCTTCTTCGGTTAAATCTGCAATTTGATTTCTGTTAATAGAGTAGGAATAACTAATTTTTTTCAAGATGTCTATATCAACCAGTGCATCCAATTCTGCTTCAGTTATGGTTTTGTCTAAATCTTGAAAGTGTTTTATTGACAAAGGATTTCCGTCTAAGTCTCCATAAGCACTTTTTCGTCTATTTTTGAGTAACAGATAACAAATTTTCTTTTGTCTTTCAGTTGTGTCTAAGATGTCCCAAGAGTGAATTGTTGAATGTCCATTTCGTAAATCATTAAATAAAAAGTAGTCGTTAAGTCCATTGCTGGTTGATAAACTCATACTTTTTTGAGTAATAATCTCTCCAAATAAATCTTTGGGCAATTCACGCTCTGTTTCAATAATTTTTTCATTGAAATCAGTTAAAATGTCTGCCAATTTTATTTTTTTGTCGAGTGGTTTAGGTAATTTGAATTTGTCGGCAAAATCCTTGTCTTTAAAGCCAATAATGTAAATTCTTATTCTGTTTTGAGGCACTCCATAGTCAAAAGAATTTAAAACATAATAGTTTGCAAAATAACCTGCTTCATTTATTCTTTCTAAAATATAGTTTAATGCTTTTTTATTTCGTGGGTCAACTAAACCCTTTACGTTCTCAAAAATAAAAGCGTCTGGTCTGGATTGATTTAATAAAAAAACAGTGTCATTCCAAAGTTGCCCTCTGTCGTCATCAAAGCCCAAATTTCGCCCTGCTATTGACCAACTTTGACAAGGCACACCTGCTGTTAAGAGGTTATGTTTTGGCAACTCCTTTATTTTGGTAATGTCTCCTAAATTTTTCTCAATGGGTTCGTTTGAATTTTTGCAATAAGTGTCAATTGCATCTTTGCTTATTTCACTAAAATGTAAACATTCTCCTCCATTGTTTTTAAGTGCCATTCTGAAACCACCAATACCAGAAAACAGGTCAATAAATGTAAATTTTGATTTTTCCATTTTGCCTATTTTAGTAGATTTTGATTAAAGTTTTGAGGTGGTTCAATTTCTAAAAACTCACGATAAATTCTTTCTTTGTATGCTGCACCAAGTTTGTTTATTTCGGTTATGAAAGTTTTGTAAGTTCCTTCACCACCTATTAAATCCCAAAATTCGTTTCCAATTAAAACAGATTCGTCTTCATGCATATTAAACCAACGCATTGGGAAAGTCCATTTGTAATCAACTTTTTTACCATAAGGATTGTAAACAAGTGCATAAAACGCAAAATCGACTTGTTTTGGTTGCATTGCCAATAATTTCAGCATTTTTTCTTTGCTTACTTTGGTTTGGTCACTATTTGGAAGTGGTGCTTTTAGCTCAAAAGCATATTTTGTATTTGTTTTTGCATTGTGAATAAAGATGTCGCAAGTAACACTAACTGGAATTGGTTCACCACCACCTTGTCTAATATATTCAAGTTCTTTAGCCCAGTCTGGTTTTGTTTTTGCAACGTCTTTTGTGTTATGTTCAAGGTTGCTTAATACTTCTTGAATTCGCCTTAAACTTTCGCTTCTTACAACTCCATCAACACTATGTCCCATTGAGCAATGTCCGTGGTTTTCGGTAGCAACAACTTGTGCTAACTTTTCCCAAACACCACCAAATGGGGTTACAAATCGTCTTTCAAAATGCGAACCTTTAAAAATTTCGTCAGGAACTAATGCAGCATAAAGCGGTTTTGAAGAATGATGTTTTTCTTTTATAAATGGGTCTTTTACGAGTACATTGTTCATTACCCTATCCATCATAGTCGAAACTACGTTTTTTATTCCTTCTCCAACTCGTTTTTTCTTGCTCATTTTTCAAAAAAATCATCTACTTACAAAAGTACAAAATTTATGTATAGGATTTCAAATTTCCGTTCGGATATGTCGGGTTTGTTAGGCTTGAGGGTAACTCATTTATATGTATGAAATAATCATACATATACGTATAAATTAGATAGATATGTATGAAAACCCATCATACTTTATTTTTCCAAATATATAAAAAATAGCTTTTAAACCTTTGCAATAAAACCCATGAATTACTTCCTATAAGCCAATAATCTTTCTACATATTTGCCAATGATATCAAATTCTAAATTAACTATACTTCCAATTTGAATTTCTTTAAAAGAAGTGTTTTCAAAAGTATAAGGAATAATACAAACAGAAAATTGGTTTTGCATAGAATTTACAACAGTCAAGCTAACACCATTAATGGTTATTGACCCCTTTTCAACTGTAATATGTTGATTATTTTCGTATTCAAAGGTAAACGACCAACTTCCCTTTTCATCTGCTTTGTTAACACAAATTGCAGTTCCATCTACGTGACCCTGAACCACATGACCATCAAACCTTCCATTTGCTGGCATCGCTCTTTCTAAGTTGATAATATTCCCAATTTTTAGAAAGCCTAAGTTAGATTTTTGTATGGTTTCGTTAATTGCAGTAACCCTATATGAAGAAGGTTGAACATCTACAACCGTTAAACATACTCCATTATGAGCCAAACTTTGATCTATTTTTAATTCGTTAGCCAAATCACTTTTTATTGTAAAATGGACATTAGTCCCCTCCTTTTCAATTTTTTCTACTTTTCCGAGTGCTTCTATAATTCCTGTAAACATATTAATCTTTTTAAATTGGTTGGGTATAGCAAATGATTTTCAAAACAAGAATAATAGGGCAAACACCCACTAGATGTTCGGGTCAACTAAATCGAAGTCAGGATATTACAAAAAAATCTAATTATGGTTTTTTTATTCCTTTGTTTCTCAATAACGTAACAAATCCTTTTAAAGTTCGTGGTTTAATTCCTTCTAAGAAAATTTCATTTACAGTACACACATAAAAATAAGTTCCGTCTGGCACTTCAGCATTGTTGTTTTCATTGGTTCCATCCCAATTAATATCTGGGTCTGTTGTTTTAAACAAAACTTGTCCCCAACGGTTAAAAATTTTGATGTCGATGGATTTAACAAAACGGTAAGGGAAAGGACCAAACAAATCGTTAAATCCATCACCACCTGGGGTAAAAACATTTGGCAATACATATTCAGGACAATTGTCAACACAAACAGAATCGCTAAAAACACTTTCGTTTCCAACAGAATCAATACTTGTAATCACATAACATCCTGCTATGGAAAATAGGTCTGATTCGGTAAAGGAATTGATAAAATTATTATTAATAGTGGCAATCAATCGATAATCATCTTCTAACGAATCTTTTTTATAGATTTTATAGCCCAATACGTCATCTGCACAGCCATTGGTGAGGTTATACCACTTCAATTCATTTTGTCGTAAATCGCAATCTGCATCTACATTTAATACGGGTGGACATGGAGGAACATTGTCTATAGGTTGTCCACACGTTTCTTGCGAGTAGTTTAATAGTGGCGATTTTATTTCGGGTGATGAATAATTACCAATGCTTTTTACTTTGTAGCAATACGTAGAACCATTTGCTAATCCTGTGTCAATATATTGATTTGCAGTAGTAATATCTAATGAATCGTAAATTAAAGTTATTGAATTTTGACGATAAATAATGTGTTGTGTATTTGTCCAGGGTACATTTTCATTCCACACTAAAGTTAATTGATTATCTGATGGAATCAAATTCAAATAAACTGATGAAGCAACAGTCGATTTACCTATTAAATCTCTTGTGCCATTGGTTAGGTTATAAATATCTACTCGATAGAAATATTGAAAATCTTTTGTGTTGATATTAATATCCGTATAAGTAGTATCATTAATACTTAACGTAGAATCAATTAGGGTTAAATTGGTGTTTGTTTGTCGCCCTCTGTATATTAAATAACGATAAGGACCAGGAAAAAGCACGGTATCAAATTCGGTTGGTTTAGACCATTCCACATCCATATCACCAATTGTTGTTGACGTTGAATTTACACTTACATTGGTAATAATAGGCACATCTTTTTTTAGCTGATCGCAAATTTCGTCTGAAGCAATGCTTTCAGATCTATCTGGAAAATAAGTTACAATACGATAACAGAAATCTTCTCCGGCAATTAAACCTAGTCCGTTATTATCATCATTAAAAGTAGTGTCATTAATGTTATTTATTGTTGCGATAAGCTGAAAACCAACATTTGCAGGAATTCCTGTTTCACAAATGCCTGGTGACCATCCCGAAGGTCCTTTTTTTCTATATACTTTATAAGCAGAAGCATTGGAACAAATGGTTTTATCCCAAGTTAGGTTAATTGAATTGGGTTGAACATTGGTGGTTAGGTTTTCTACCTTAGGACCAATTACTCGAATGATAGTAGTTTTATAATCGGCTAAATTAAATGCTCCAGCATCGGTTGCCTTAAAACTCACAAAATAATTGGAATTTCTGATGTTGCTACAATCGGTTTGCCAGTTAAAAACTCCTGAAGTAATGGTTGCTGGAGCAGTGGTTTGGTTAAAAGTAGCGAAATTGGTTACGTTGAAAGGAATTCCTGTAGCAGATAAGGTTACAGGATGGCTGCCAGTAGCATTTACAGTGAAATTGAGTAAATCTCCAGCAATAATACACGTATCGTTGACAGTTGTTATAATTGGAGGAGGATTACAACCAGCAACAACGGTTATTTGCATATCTCGCAAAATACTGCCAATTTTTTTCCCATTTCTGTATTCAGTTATCCGAATAGCAATGTTAAACTCGCCTTGTGTCATAGGTGTATTCCAAATCAAATCTCCAGTAAAATTGTTTATGGTTAAAAAATTAGAAGATGGAGGTAAAAAATAACCTGGCACATTAACACCACCTTGAGCTCTACTTACATCTATCGTGTAATACAAACTATCTCCATCAGGATCAACAGCTCCAGGATTATGAATATAAATTTGATTGACACACGCATTGTCTATTGGTGGATTTAACAATACAGGAGAATTATTAACGCCTTGAAAAGGATTGATTAAAAGTTCTGTTTCTAAATAAAAAACAATGTTAACAGATTGTGGAATATTTTCTATTCCAGCATTTCTATTAGGGTCTTCAATTCTAATGAGATAAGGAGTGGGGCTTGGCCCAGGATAAGTATGTTGACCAATATATATGTTTTGGTTAATGTCGTTTCCTAATAAAATTTTGCTAACCCTATCAATTGAATCTAATGGAGAGCTGTCTCCCCAATAAATTCCCAATGAAGGTCGGTCAGCAGGACTAGAATCTTTGGTGTAAGTGGTTACGGTAATTTCATAGGTTAATCCTGAAACGTGAGAAAATGTAATTTCTCCAGCTCTGTTGTGGGTGGCAAAAGCAGTCGCTGTAAAAAGTAAAAAGAATATGGTGAATAGTTTTTTCATCTGTTTATATTTATTGCTTTTTATAGGTCAGATGGAAGTCGCTAATACTCATCTTTCTGTGTATTAAAATTTCTAACATAGCTCGTTTCATAATCAGTTGAACCAATAAAATTACGACTTTTTAAAATACCCCAAATAAAATTGTAGATATAATTTTAAAAATGAATGTTTGTTGTGGTTCAGTAGTAACAAAAATAGTAACTTTGAAAAACAATATCATCCACCATGAACCTACTGCTTAAAAATGCTAAAATTGTCAACGAAGGAAAAATAATTCATGGACATATTTTAATTGAAAACGAATACATTGCCCACATTTTTTCTCTTTCGGATGATATTTCTGTTTATGAGTCAACAGTAGAAGTGATAGATATTCATCACCAATATGTTTTTCCAGGAGTTATTGATGACCAAGTGCATTTTAGAGAACCAGGGTTAACCCACAAAGCAGATATTTACACGGAATCTAGGGCTGCCGTTGCAGGAGGAATTACCTCTTTTATGGAAATGCCTAATACAGTTCCTAACACCTTAACGCAAGAATTGTTGGAAGAAAAATATAAGATAGCAGCTAAAAATTCTGCTGCCAATTATTCTTTTTTTATGGGAGCTTCTAATGATAATTTGGAGGAAGTATTAAAAACCAATCCCCACAATGTTTGTGGAGTAAAAATCTTTATGGGCTCTTCAACAGGCAATATGTTGGTGGACAAAAAAGAAGTGTTGGAAAATATTTTTGCCAACTGCAAAATGCTCATTGCCACACATTGCGAAGATGAAGCCACCATTATTGCTAATACAGAAAAATATAAAGCTAAATATGGAGAAGACATTCCAATAAGTTGTCATCCGCTCATTAGAAGCGAAGAAGCATGTTATCTTTCTTCTTCTTTTGCGGTGGAATTAGCTAAAAAATACAACACCCGATTACACATTTTACATATTTCTACAGCTAAGGAGTTAACGCTTTTTGATAATACATTACCACTCAAAGATAAGCGTATTACTGCTGAAGCCTGTGTGCATCACCTTTGGTTTTGTGATGAAGATTATGAAGAAAAAGGCACGTTAATTAAGTGGAATCCGGCAGTAAAAACTGCTCATGACAGAGATGCTATTTTGCAAGGTGTGTTAGATAATAAAATTGATGTAATTGCCACCGACCATGCTCCTCATACATTGGAAGAGAAATCCAACAGCTATTTTAAAGCTCCTTCGGGTGGACCATTAGTACAACATGCCTTGGTAGCGATGTTGGAATTGCATCACGACAATAAAATTAGCTTAGAAAAAATTGCCGAAAAAATGAGCCATGCGGTGGCAGATTGTTTTCAAATAGAAAAAAGAGGCTACATTAAAGCAGGTTATTTTGCCGATTTAGTAGTGGTTGATTTGAATAACCCTTGGACAGTTGCAAAAGAAAATTTGTTTTATAAGTGCGGTTGGTCGCCTTTTGAAGGAACTACTTTTCAATCGAAAGTGCTACAAACTTTTGTAAATGGAAATTTAGTGTATAATTTTGGCGACATCAATGAAACAATGAGAGGAAAACGATTGACTTTTGAACGATAACTTTAACAAAATAAAAATATACACATGAAAAAATTATCCATCGTATTGGTGCTTTTGGCTTTTATTGGCTGCACTTCTACAAAAAATACTTCTACCGCTGAAAAAAAAGAGGAAACCAAACAACCCTCTAATACAGTAACTCCCGAAAGAAGTTCAAGAGGCTATGAGGTGAAATAGGGTTAATAGTCTATTTTTAAAGTTCCGAAATATGTTTTGCCACGAATGCACGAATGTTTTTACTTTTCTAATTCCGCTCTTAATTCCTACCCCTTTAGCCGAAGCACTACCATTTTAACAAAAGGCTGAGTAATATAATCGTTCTAATCAACTGAACACAATGCCTGCATAAAAATTAGCTCATGTTTGCAACCTAGAACTTATTGATGCAAAACTTACTGTACAACTATCTTTTTGGAAATGACTGTTTTATTGTCAAAATGCAATTGCAAAAAACAAACCCCTTTGTTGAGTTGGTTGGTTTTAAAAATGATTTCATTTTCATTTTTAGAAATGATGGGCAAACTTATCATGTTTCCTAAAACATCATAACCTATAATTTTTTCCAATCCATTTATTTTACCTTTTATGGTTAGGTCTTGATTACTAATAATAGGAGAAGGATAAATGACAATAGAATTATTTTTTATTTCATTGATACTTGTGGTGGAATCTATACAGATGTAATTTACCTTAGTTAAAGAAGCTACACAGCCCTGGTTACTTGTTGGAACTAGAGTTACATCATAACACGTATCAGGAGGGTAAGAATAGGTTGTAGTTGGGTTCATAAATTGTGAGGTTGTTCCATCTCCAAAGTTCCAAAACCAAGCAACAATACTTCCTGGAGGATTAATAGTGGATTGATCAATGAATTGAACTGTAGATCCACTCATGGTAGATGTAAAAGCTGTTATTGGGAGTGGATATACTATAGTTGTTGCTTTTGATATGGAGTCAACATCTACTCCATCACTTGCAACTAATTTAACTATGTAAGTCCCTGAATTACTGTAAAGATGTGTAGGATTTTGAGCATTTGAAGTATCTCCATCGCCAAAATCCCAATGCCAACTTGTAGCATTTGTTGGCCAACTATAAGAAGTAAATGCTGTTAACGTTCCAAAACACACTACAGTTGAAGAATAATCTACCGTAAATTGACTTTTCCCAATTTGAAAACTCAATAGCAAAAAAAGTAAAATCGTAAATTTTGTTTTCATTTATGTTAAGTTTCACAAGCTTATTCCTTATTCCCTTGTTTAAATCTAAGTTGTAAATGTAATATTTTTCTTTAAAAAAGCTAGGTATTTCTTTAAAAAAGAAGAATAGGTAGATTCAAGTATCAAATACAACAACCTACTTTTTACCGTCATTCCTGAAATATGTTTTGCCACGAATGCACGAATGTTTTTACTTCTAACTACTTTCATTCCAATAGATTAAAATAGAAACTTGAGTAAAACTCTGTGTTCTCAGTGTCTCTGTGGTAAAAAAACAGAATCTTTGCGGCTATACTTCAAACCCCTGAGTATTTTAGGCGTTTTAAGTATTCCTAAGTACTTTTTCCCTCAACTTCTGAGTAAAAAAATTAAACTATTCCATCCTTAATTTTAACCATTCATCAATAAAATGATGTTTTGTATATCATTTTTATGCACTTTTGTGTCTTAAAAGTTTAAAACATTTTTTATGAACAAATTAATTTTCGCAGCATTACTTCTTCTTGTTGTTTATGGTTGCAGAACCACTGGAACAATTAACCTTCCTGAAAGGATAATTGAAATTGAAAATCCTGATAAAAAACCTGTTGAAAGACCCATTTATCAAGCTTCTTATACCAAGAAAGTAGATTTAATTCACACCAAATTAGCCGTTAGTTTTAATTGGGAAAAAGCTGAACTTTATGGTAAAGCCGATATTATTTTACGTCCGTATTTTTATGCTACAAATAATCTAGAATTAAATGCACGAGGAATGGATATTCATCAAGTAGCATTGGTTGAAAACGGCAACAAAAAACCTTTAGATTTTACTTACGATAGTTTACTTATAACCATAGCATTAGATAAAAATTATACTCGAAACGACACGCTAACTATTTTTATAGACTATACAGCTAAGCCAGATGATTTGAAAACAGGTGGCAGTAATGCTATTTCTTCGGACAAAGGCTTGTATTTTATCAATCCTAAAGGGGAAGAAAAAAACAAAATGCCTCAAATTTGGACACAAGGAGAAACAGAATCTAATTCCGTTTGGTTCCCAACTGTTGATGCTTCCAATCAAAAAATGACGAATGAAATTGCTATTACAGTAGCAGAAAAGTATGCAACACTTTCTAATGGAATTTTAATAAATTCTGAAATCAATGGAAATGGAACTAGAACAGATTTTTGGGAAATGAATCAACCTCATGCTCCTTATTTGGTGATGATGGCAATAGGCGAATACAAAGTGGTGAAAGACAAGTGGAGAAATATAGAAGTAAATTATTATGTAGAAGAAGCGTTTGAGCCTTATGCCAAAGATATTTTTGGACTAACACCAGAAATGATAGAATTTTATTCCAACATTTTAGGGGTGGATTATCCTTGGCAAAAATACCATCAAGTAGTGGTGCGTGATTACGTTTCTGGAGCTATGGAAAATACTTCGGCAGTTATATTTGGCGATTTTGTTTATCAAACCAAAAGAGAAATGATAGATGGTAGCAGTGGTGAAGATGTAATTGCTCATGAATTATTTCATCATTGGTTTGGTGATTTGGTTACTTGTGAATCATGGTCAAATCTTCCTTTAAATGAATCTTTTGCTACCTATAGCGAGTTTTTATGGAATGAATATAAACATGGAAATGATAAGGCTGCTCATGGATTACAACAAGATTTGAGTGGCTATTTATCACAAGCAAAACAAACTGGACCAAAAGATATGATACGATTTGATTATGAGGATAAAGAAGACATGTTTGATGGACATAGTTATCAAAAAGGAGGAAGAATTTTGCACATGCTCAGAAAATATATGGGTGATGAAGCCTTTTTTGCTTCCTTGAAATTGTATTTAGATGAAAATAAATATACCGATGTAGAAATGCATCAGTTGCGTTTGGCTTGCGAAAAAGTTACAGGTGAAGATTTGAATTGGTTTTTTAATCAGTGGTTTTTTGCCAAAGGACATCCTGTTTTAGAAATCAATTATGAATACAATGATTCTACTAAAACTCAAAAAGTTATTGTTGAACAAAAACAAAATTTTGAAGAAGTTCCCTTATATAAATTACCATTCAAAATAGATATCTATGCCAATGGAAAAAAGGAAACTAAAGAAGTGGTGGTTGATAAAGTGATGAATGTATTTGAATTTGAGGCAAGTTCTAAACCTGATTTAGTGAATGTAGATGCCGATAAAATGTTGCTTTGTGAAAAAACAGACAACCATAAATCTACAGAAGAATGGGCATTTTTATATCAACCAACAGCAAATTATGGAGCTTTAAAAATGAATTATTTAGATAAATATGAAGCCATATCTAAATTACAAAAATCGAAAGAAGAAATTGCCATTACCACACTAATAAAAGCATTAAATGATGAATATGAAGGCATTAGAAATTATGCATTAGGAAGTATAAAAACAGTAGCTAATGCAAAACCAATAGAAACAAAAGAAGCATTAATAAAACTTGCAAAAGAAGACACTAATTCAAAAGTAAGAGGTAATGCAATTGGGGCATTAGCAAAATATTTTGCTGGTGAAGATGGTGTTGAAGATGTTTTCCTAAACGGAATCAACGAACAATCGTATTTTGTGATTGGAAAATCGTTGGCAGCAATTTCAACCACCAATGGAAAGTTAGCAATGAAATATGCTAAAACCTTTGAAGAAGAAGATAATGCAACATTAGTTGGAGCTGTTTCAGGAATATATGTTGAACATGGAACAGAAAAACAGTTGGATTATTTTATGAATAAAGCTGAAAAAATTGATGGTTTTGGAAAATATGGATTTATGATGTCTTTCAATAGCTATTTGAAGAAGCAAGATAATGCAACAGTGAGCAAAGGGTTGACTACAATAAAAGAGGTTGCTTTAAATGAAAAAATTTGGTGGATACGTATGCTAGGAATTAATAGCTTGTCTGATTTAGATGGAATGTATTCTAACAGAATTCATATTGCAGAAGCAGAATTGAAAACAGCTGAAGTTGGTTCCGAAAAAGAACAAAAACTCAAAAATTCTATCGATGAAGATAAAAAATTGCAACAAGCCATTTCTAAAATTTTAGAAGAAGTAAAAACAAAAGAAGAAAACCCTCGTTTAAGGAGCATGTTAGGGCTTAAATAGTTGGAAATTGGAAATTGGAAGTCAGAAGTCAGAAGTCAGAAGTCGGGAGACCGAAGACCGAAGATAGAAGTCAGAAAAAAAATCGATTTAAAACAAAACATCTAACAGAAAATATATTTTAAAAGAAGAATTCAATGAACAGTATGAATATGCATTTAATTTGATGAATATGATGATAGTATTTAGAGGAAATATAAATTAAACTGTAAGCAGGAAGCAAAAACTTCGGACTTCCGACTTCTAACTTCAGACTATTAGGCACAAAAAAACATACACATATGAAAAAACTAATTACACTTGGACTTATTCTATTTTCTGGAGTTATTTTAGCTCAAAAAGTTAACGTAGAGAATGCAAAATATAAATTCATAAGCGGTGAAAAACATGCCTTGAAAGTAAATATATTTACAGATGACATAAAAGATATTTTAAAAGCATTTCAAAAAGAATTAGAAAAAGAAGTTGGTACTGTAACCGAACAAAAAAAAGAGTTAATCTTAGATAATGTAATGATTAAAGCCATTACAGAAGATAAAATAGATGCTTATGTTGCTGTGAAAAAGATGAAAGACAATACTTCCGAATTATATGTTTCTTTTGAAATTAATAATGAAATTATAGAACCTAAATCAAAAGCCTATAAAAAAGCAGAACAATTTATGGAAAAACTATCTAAGGATATTTCTATAGTGGTGATAGAAAAAGAATTAGATAAAGAAGAAAAAGCACTGAAAAAGTTGCAAAATAAAGTAAATGATTTGGAAGATAAAAACAAAAAACTGGAACAAGATTCAAAAGACCGTGAAGAGGATATAAAGAAAAATAAAAACAAATTGAAAGAAGTTTCGGATGACCTAAAAGAGGTTAATAAAAAAATGAATAGTGGTAAAGGAAAAATGGATAAACTGGCAAAAGACAAAGAAAAATTAGATAAAGACCATGAAAAACTTTCTGATAAAATAAGTAAAGACGAAAAGAAAATTAAAGACAATAAAAAGGATATAGAATCGAACAACAAGGACATAGATAAATTAAAAAATGATATTAAAAAACAAGAGAAAGTGGTTAGTGATGTTAATGACAAGCTAAAAGCAGTAAAATAAAGGCTACTACTCAGCAGATATAAAGCATAAAATATAGTTAAACTTCCAAGGTTTCCAAATCCTTGGAGGTTTGAAGTATAAAGGTTGTTTTAATTTGTGTCTCGATAACTCTCGGGATGTGGATATTTTATTGATTATTTGCTGGGAGTAGTAACAAATAAAGAATTTAGATTTTTATGTTTTTTTATCATTTCACTTCTTAAAGAATACTGTATATTTGTTTTTTTAAAACTTAACAAACATGGAAAACCAAGAAATAAATAATGATTTCGCTTTTGACAAACAAAACTATAAACTAATTGTTTTTGGTATTGCTACTATGGTAATCGGATATGTTTTAATGATAGGAGGAGGTTCTGAAGACCCAAAAGAATTTAGTTACGAGCTTTTTTCTGTTACTCGAATTTATGTTGCCCCTTTATTAATTTTAGTAGGTTTAGGTGTTGTGGGTTGGGGAATAATGAAGAAGGTTAAGTAATTAGTAGTTAGGTGTTAGTAGTTAGTAGTTCTTGCTTCTTTTTTACCCATCAACCAATGTAAAAACCAATCAAATGTCAATTTTACAAGCAATTATTTTAGCGATAATAGAAGGGTTAACAGAATTTTTACCAGTATCATCCACAGGTCATTTAATTATAACCTCTTCCTTAATGGGAATAGCACAAGATGATTTCACAAAAACATTTACCATAGCCATTCAATTCGGAACCATCTTATCTGTGGTTGTTTTGTATTGGAAACGATTTTTTCAAACCGTAAATTTTTATTTTAAATTATTGGTTGGTTTTCTTCCTGCAGCTTTTTTTGGATTATTACTCAATGATTATATTGATGCATTGTTAGAAAATGTGCTAGTGGTGGCAACAACACTTTTTTTAGGTGGAATTGTGTTGGTTTTTGTAGATAAATGGTTTAAAAAGACAGAAGTTGAAGGAACTTCTGAAGTTACTTATCCAACAGCATTAAAAATTGGATTTTTTCAATGTATTGCTATGATTCCTGGGGTTTCTCGTTCTGCAGCAACCATTATTGGAGGATTAACTCAAAAAATGAACAGAAAAGCCGCTGCTGAATTTTCTTTTTTCTTGGCAATCCCAACCATGTTTGCCGCAACAGCTTATAAATTACTGAAATTTTTTAAAGAAGGAAATGGTTTTGAAGCCAATGAAATCACACTGCTTTTAATAGGAAATATAGTAGGATTTGTAGTTGCAATTATTGCCATTAAAGCTTTTATAAGTTTTTTAACTAAATACGGATTTAAGCTTTTTGGTTATTATCGTATAGTATTGGGATTGTTGTTACTTATACTTCATTTTTCAGGAGTAGAGCTTACTATCTTTTAATTGATTTGCCATGCAAGAACTCCAAGAAAAGTACCTCAATGGGCAGTATTTATTGATTATAAAACCTATAGGTTGGACTTCTTTTGATGTAGTACGAAAAATTAATTATCTACTAAAAAATCAACTACAAATAAAAAAAATTAAAGTAGGTCATGCTGGAACTTTAGACCCTTTGGCAACAGGTTTATTGTTGGTTTGTACAGGAAAGTTCACCAAAAAAATTGATGAAATTCAAGCACAAAAAAAAGAATATACAGGAATAATTACACTTGGAGCAACCACCCCTTCTTTTGATTTAGAAAAACCTTTTGACGCATTTTTTGAGACCAATCCTATTTCTGATG
>Ga0100378_1002862_pt1:0-7500 | contig 16920 bp, 16 predicted proteins | sample CryGeymeta201502_FD_81535 | JGI IMG/M metagenome (GOLD analysis project Ga0100378, IMG submission 81535) | Groundwater microbial communities from Crystal Geyser aquifers in Utah, USA - Crystal Geyser metaG 2015-02 | ecosystem: Environmental > Aquatic > Deep subsurface > Groundwater...
AAAGTGGACCATGCCTATCTATAACTGGAAACCAGCTATGAATCGGTTTATGATAGAGTTTGATCAGGTCATTGCCTGATCAGTGGGAGGCTAGCGATGTTACACATAACTTTTTACAGACTCCTCGATCATTAAAAATGCAATTTAGATGCGGTAGCCCTGGCGTAGAGTTTTGCATCTATAACCTATTTACGCTATGCTATGATTTTGCTGCGAATTCAAAGTATGCTGCTATTACGGTCATTGATATTAAGCATTATTTTAACGTTAGCCACTGTTAGCATGGCTACAACAACCCATATTCGTGTCAATAACGTTTCAAATGCTCAATCCATGGGTCTTTCATACCGCTATTTATTTGCTTTTGAACAAGTTGAATACGCTGATAACAATAACAATTATTCTGCATGGATATATCCATTACCCTTTTTAGCAAAATATGCGAGTGTAGATATAATTATTACCCGAGATAATTTTATCTTTCAAAGCCGGCAATGTGTCTTAAAAGGTGAATTAACCGATGATGGTTTAACCCTTTACAATTTCACCCCTCGATCCAATTATTTCTATTGCGAAGTCGTAGGTAGCGCCACTCATCATGTAACTATCAATGTCTACCAAATTTAAGTTAATTTTAACGGGTAGTATTTTATTTTATTTATGTGTTCAGTCCATAAACCTTTTTGCTTGGAATTATACTGGCCATCGAGTGATTGCGCAGATAGCATATGATGATCTTACCCCTATGACTAGGCAAAAAATTCGGCAGTTGATGAAAGCTTTGCCCCACACAGGAACGACAGAAAGGCATTTTATAGAAGCAGCGGTTTGGGCAGATGATATTCGTAACCAAGGAGTGACGGCTTTTAATCATTGGCACTTTATGAATCGGCCGATTATTATTGATGGAGTGAAACCTAAATCAAGGCAACGATATCATATTATTTGGGCGACCCAAAAATGCGTTCAAGTCTTATCTTCAAGTAAAGCATCGATTGATGCAAAAGCTTGGTTTTTGCGTTTTTATTTGCACTTAGTCGGCGATTTGCATCAACCACTGCATTGTGTGGAATTTTATAGCCCACGATTTCCCAATGGCGATCATGGCGGTAACCGGTATTTGGTTAAAAGTAGTCTAGGTGATAATCTGCATCAAGTTTGGGATAGAGGAGTTGGCTATTTTAATCGTTATCGAGGCAAAAATAGGGTGCGTCAGCTTGCCGATCAAGTTAAACATCGTTACCCCCGATCCGTGTTAAATGAGCAATTATTGAATCATCCCAATCCTAGTCAATGGGCTTATGAGGGATATAAGATCGCCAAAAAATTTATTTACACGACTCCTTTAGGCATGCCTTTGAGTCCAACGTATGTGGCTCAAGGGAAAGTTTTAGCGGTAAAACAGTTAGCCTTGGCTGGTTACCGACTTGCAGATAATTTAAATGCTCTATTTGATAGTGAGCTAAATAATCAATAACCCTACCTTTTGAACGCTATAGCAGGTATGATCGTGTACCAACGATATAGACGCGAATACAAATAGCTTGAATGAATGCAATGCGGTATTTATGCTATTCAGTAGGATTCATTACGGTAGTATTGTCATTAAAATTTTTAGGGAGGGCCACATGTTTAGATTAGGTATATTTTTGAGTTTATTGATGAGTATTCACTGTTTTGCAAATCAATTAGAGGTTTCGATCAACGAAGTGGCGCAAATTGGCCCAGGTAAAAAAATGGGCACAATGACAATCGTTGAAACTTCAAATGGTTTGTTATTTAAACCATCGCTCAAAGGCTTCAACCCAAAGCCTAAACTACGCGGATTTCACGTTCATCGCGGTAATAGCTGTGATAATTTTGGTTTAGCTGCGCAAGGTCATTTGGATCCTAAAAATACTCAAAAACATCTAGGGCCTTATGACGTTAATGGTCACTTAGGTGACATTCAAATGCTTATTATTAACAATGATGGTACGATTTCATTGCCTGTATTTGCACCTAAGTTGAATATTGCCGCAATTGAAGGGTATACCTTGATTATTCATGCAAATGAAGATAATTACATGGAAAAGCCTCGCCCTAATGGTGGCAGTGGAGATCGAGTGGCTTGTGGTATTATCCCTAAATCTAAAACTCAAGCGTCAACTAAATTAAAGCCAGCACAGCTAACACCTACTGAAGTTGCTTCATCACCCCCACCAAGTGCCGAAATGCAGCAATTGATCCAGCGCAAGAAAAAATTACAGCAGTTTACAGGAACAAAACAAACAACAATTAAAAACTCTACAGCAACAAGGTTGATTTTTATAAAAATGTTTTCGGCGAATTAAATTGGGAGAGAGATTTCATGAGTATGAAGCCAAGACTCATTAGTGGCGATACACCGACAGGGCGTCTTCACTTGGGGCATTATGTGGGCTCGCTAGAGCAGCGTTTAGCATTACAAGCGACTCACGAATGTTTTTTCTTTGTTGCAAATATCCACGCATTCACCACACGAGCTGAGCGAGTGTCTGAAATTCGCGAGCATACGCTTGATATCATCCTGGATTACTTAGCGGTTGGCATTGACCCCAAAATATGTACTTTATTTATTCAATCAGAAATTCCAGCAATAGCTGAATTGACTATTTTACTAAGTATGTTGTTGCCTTATCAACGGTTAATGCGTAATCCTACGGTAAAAGATGAAATCGTGACTAAGCAATTAGGTGACAACTATCCTTTTGGGTTTTTATTGTATCCCGTCGGTCAAATGGCTGATATTTTATCTTTTAAGGCACAGGTCGTTCCTGTGGGTGAAGATCAATTCCCACTCGTCGAAATGACTCGGGAAATTGCAAGACGGTTTAATCAAGTTTACTGTGGAGTATCACCGCACCTTAAAGACATCGATTATCCTGGTGCTGGTGGAATATTTCCGATTCCGGATGGATTGGGGGGTCGTATTAAGCGCTTAGTTGGGACCACAGGCCCTAATTCGACTGGGCAATTACCTAAAATGAGTAAATCATTAAATAATGCAATTTTTTTAAGTGATACTCCTGATGTCATTACTCAAAAGGTCATGGGAATGTATACTGATCCAAATCGTTTACGAGCAACGGATAAAGGTACTGTAGAAAATAATCCACTATGGATTTTCCACGATGCATTTAATTCAGATGTCGAGTGGGTCAATCAAACCAAAGAATTATATCGTGAGGGGCGAATCGGCGATGTCGCTTGTAAGAAAAAGCTAATCGAGGTGCTTGTCGATTTAATTGAACCTATTCGCTTAAAGCGGTTACAATATGAACAAGATATTGGGCAGGTAATGAAAATATTATCAGAAGGTTGTGAAAAAGCGAATCAAATCAGCCAAGAGACTCTAAAGCAAGTCAAGCAGGCCATGCAACAAGATTATTTTGCTTAAAAAACTTCAGTGCGTAGTTGTCGTTGGATTGAAATTAATAAGGTTTAAGTGATAGGGTGGTATGTCAAATTGGGATAGTCGAGTTCTAGGTGGGACTCTGTTAGTGATAGGGACTTCAATTGGCGGAGCATTGCTTGTGCTGCCAATAGCAAATGCGAGTAGTGGTTTATTCAATTCTTCACTTTTTCTGATTCTAAGCTGGGCTTTGATGACATTTACTGGCTTTTTGATGTTAGAAGTTAATCTTTGGTTGCCTCCAGGAAGCAACATGATCTCTATGGCAAAAGCGACTTTAGGACGTGGAGGCCAAGTTATCGCGTGGATATTCTATTGTTTATTACTTTATACCTTATTGTCAGCATATACCGCCGGAGGTGCTGATGTGCTGCAGAATTTGGCAAGCCTAGTTCATTGGGATTTGCCGCAATGGCAAGCTGCAATTTTGTTTAGTGTGTTGTTGGGGTATGTGGTTTTTTTAGGAATACGTTCAGTTGATTTAGTAAATCGCGGATTGATGGCTGGCAAATTAGGGATTTATTTTTTATTAATCATATTAATTGCTCCCTATTTCGATGTTACGAGAGTACTAAATGGTGAGCTCAGCCATATTACAGGAACAGTGATGCTGATGATTGTGTCATTTGGCTTTGGTTCAATCATCCCGAGTTTACGCGCTTATTTAGATGATAACGTTCGAAAGCTTAGAATCGTACTTTTACTGGGAACACTTGTTCCATTAATATGCTATATTGCATGGGACAGTGTAATTATGAGTACCGTTCCAACCGTAGATTTGATAGCAATGAATCAGTCATCTCATGCGGCTACTGATTTAATTAACGCGTTACGCGATTATGTGGGAAGTGATGTCATAACATCTGCTTACCGCATATTTACCTCAGTTTGCGTGTTAACTGCTTTTTTAAGTGTGTCTTTATCGCTGGTTGATTTTTTATCTGATGGCCTAAGGATGCCAAAAAAAGGTAAACAATCACTATTATTACATGTGATCGCATTACTACCACCGTTGCTAATCGTTTTATTTTACCCGGGAGTGTTTTTATCAGCTTTGACTTATGCTGGAATAATATGTCTCATATTACTTGCCTTATTGCCGATATTGATGGTATGGCGTGGGCGTTACCAATTACCAGCACTACAAGGTCAGGCTAATCATTATCAAGTGAAGGGCGGCAAAGGCTCGCTGATTCTAGCGCTAATAGCAACTATAATTTTGCTAGGAATCGCAAGTCAGCAACTATAATTGGACCAGATGAATGAGGCTCAAAGCCATTTGGAAATAAAGCTCACCGGCAAGGATAAAAAAATGAGAAAAGTTTTAGTTTTTTCCCTAATCAGCATATTAACTTTTTGTACACCAGGATGTGTCACGTTTAGAGCTCCGAATTATACGGCGGGGAAGCAGAGTTTTATTGAGGGTAACTATTCCCAAGCGTATAAACAATTGTATCCTGCTGCTCAAAATGGCCATCCAGATGCTGAATATGCAGTCGGTTACATGTATTACTATGGGCTGGGAGTTGCTCAAGATAAGCAGGCTGCTATTGCCTGGATGCAGCGCGCAGCAAATCAAGGGCAGTCCCAAGCAATCAATGCTGTTGATTCAATACTCAACACCGGGTACACCTCAACAGGTCAATACACTGATGGATTAAGCGTGCCATTATCAGCAGCAAGTCAAGCAAAATCACCCCAAAGTACCAGTATTATTCGGCAGAAGCTAGCTCGACTGTTGCCGAGTAAACCGCTAAAACCAGTAAAATTATCAAGTAGTGCTGATTTAACCAAAACAATGATTTATCGACAGCAAATCGCACAAGCGAAAATGTATCCAGCTAAATGAATGTCCTTTAGATTTTAAAAAAAGTTTATTCAATATTTTTTGCCGGCACTCAAGCACTGTGCATAAAAAAGCCGGGCAATGCCCGGCTTTTAAATAGTTCACAAAAGTACTTTAAGGCACAATAGAAATAGCTGGAAGATTTTTCTCTTCTACTTCAGTAATTTTAGCTTTATTGTGATTGGCAACAACCCCATATTTAGCTTTAAAAAACTTTTCTCCTGTAACTTTTACATCTGTAATGAACTTGTTGTAACTACCTAGTTTAGCTGGTTTTTTAGGATCAATCGCATACATTGGTATGACATTATCCCCCTCAGCATAAGTCGCAGAAAGATCTGGACACTGAGGAATGGTATCGTTTGGTTGGTATTTACCTTTACCAGCACTATAAGGTGTTGAGGTTTTATCAACTTCACCAAAAGTATTTTTTCGACCAGCATCAGTCATGCTATCGCTTTCATAATGATAACTACAAATGATCGCATTTCGATACTCTTCAGCTATTTTTACTAACCAAGATGGTTTAATAGCAGTTATGTTTCCATTAACGTCTTGTTCTTGGTAATAGCTTTTTGTAGAGACATTAGAGACAAACGGGTCTGTTACACTAAACGCATCTGAGAAAGCACTAACCGCTTCTTCAAGAAACTCATAAGTTTCTAAGGTACCATTATATTGACGCGCTTTAACGTTCCGTTCGATCTTTAATAATTTATTATAAACTGGCTCAAAGTAAAGCGTATAATTCTTATATTCTGGCGACATTTCACTGTAAGCGTCTAAGCTAGCAGATAAATTAGCGAGCAGAGAATCCGACTTCTTAACTATTTTTTGATTGGCAGGTTTGTTAGCGTTCAATTTGCGCATTTTTTCCATTAAAACGTTGAACATCTTAAGTTGCTCTAGTTTAGACACAGCCGTGACTGTTTTACCAAATTCTTCTTGGCCGTTCAGTTTTTCTTTAGCCCAAGAGCTAGCTGTAGAAAGCCCACCTTGCCAGAAACCTTGGATTGTCTTAAATCCACCTGCATTTTTATTTTTCTCAATAGAATTTTGCGCAGCTTTATTTGCATAGGCTTCATTCCAGACAACTATTTCTTCTTTGCCGTTGGTGTTATTTACCATTTCTGGGGTATTCATAGAAAGAACATTTATAATTTCTTTTAATCTCTCGAGCTTAGGTTCAAGGTCATTTACCAAAAATGTTTTCAAAGTATTAGATAGAGGTTCAATATTGCTATTTTCGATTTGATTAGCAGTGATACTAATGTAAGCTTTAGCTAGAATGCCTCGCTCAATTAGACTATAAAGATCATTTCTACGCATATTTCTTAATTTTTCTGAAACAACATTGCAGTCTTTATCCATCACTACTGCGCCAAATGCCTGATTTGCTTCTGCTTTCTGCATCAATGGATAGTCCATGATAATTGAATGTGCTAACTGCATTGCAGGGTAGAGTAGCGCTGCTTTCGTTTTAAGATCGTGAAACTTACTTAAAATAGCATTTTTGATTGATTCATGCAAATCTAGTAATGGACCATGCACGTCTGAAGTATTTGAACTTTTATCTTGTTGAATTGCATTCCATTCTTTAACAGACTCTTGTTCAGCTTCTTTAATAATGAAGTGAAGTTCTTGAGAAAAATTGTATGGATTAACATGTGCAAATCGATTAGCCGTATGAGTATAGTGTTTTAACATATTTTCTAATGATCGATGAAATTTCAATAATTTCGTACGATATGGGTGCTCAATAGCATTGTTTTGATTAGGTAAAGCTTGTTCTAAACTTCCAAATTGATCATAAACATACAGGTTATCAATACGTTTGTCTTTGAATTGATCTGGCGTATCGTATTTAACGTTAGCAACTTCCAGAGATTTCCAATCAGCTAAGTATTCATCGCTGATTAAGTCGCCGTTAGTTTTAGATGGATAATCGTTCACATTTGCTTCACTTGCAGAGAGTATTTTGCCAAAGTGTTCTAAATTTCCTTGAGCATCGAATCGGAATCCAAGCGCTTGGAAAACTGCAATATTCCCAGACAAATTAGTCACAAAATCATCTTTTGCAAATAATATTGCATTGTTTTTGCTCGTATCAACAATATTGCCGTTGTCGTCTATTTTGTAAGGAGTTGCCGTAGGCTGAATCGCACCATTGACGTTTTTTTGCAAAACAATTTTGCTGACGCCTGAATTATAAGTGCTGACT
>Ga0100378_1002863_pt1 | contig 16913 bp, 17 predicted proteins | sample CryGeymeta201502_FD_81535 | JGI IMG/M metagenome (GOLD analysis project Ga0100378, IMG submission 81535) | Groundwater microbial communities from Crystal Geyser aquifers in Utah, USA - Crystal Geyser metaG 2015-02 | ecosystem: Environmental > Aquatic > Deep subsurface > Groundwater | place: USA...
AAGGATAATGCAGCAGACCGCTCCTACGGAGCTAAACTAATTGTTCTCTCTAAAATGCTACAAACAGAAAGCTCCTACGGAGCTAAAAAGGGAAAAGGGATAAATGTTATGTAACGGCGTAGTAAGGTTAGGCTTAATGTTTAACCGATTTTATCACACCCATTAACTGCTCATGCATTTTCCCATTGGATGCCAAAATCTGTTTTGAGAAAATATCAATTTTGTCTCCGTTAAAATTGGTTACTAATCCGCCGGCTTCTTCAACAATTAGTTTCCCGGCGGAAATATCCCAGGGATGAAGATGCACCTCCCAGAAACCGTCAAAGACTCCTTTTGCCACATAACAAAAATCAATCGCCGCTGAACCAAGACGCCGCACCGCGCGGGTTCGTTTGATCATTTCAATAAATATTTCAATTGCATTATCGGGATTATCTTCAATGTCGTATGGAAATCCGGTAACCAAAAAACTTCTCCGCAAAGTATCATTTTGGTTGACAGAAATTTTAACATCGTTGCAATAAGCGCCGCTGCCAAGTTCGGCAGAGTAAATTTCATTCCGCATAACATCATAAACGACTCCGGCAATGGTTACCCCTTTTTTCTGCAAGCCGATTGAGACGGAAAAAATCGGCAGACTATGCGCAAAGTTGGATGTGCCGTCTAACGGATCAATGACCCAGACATACTCCGAATGATGATCATGTTCACCCGATTCTTCCGTAAGTAAACTATGCATTGGATATTTCTTTGTGACGAAATCAATTATATGTTTCTCTGATTTCTTATCAATTTCAGTAACTAAATTCGATTCGTTTGTTTTAAATTCAATTGAAAAATTCTTTCCAAAACCTTCGCGAATAATTTCTCCCGCTTCTTTTGCGACGCTAATCAGATCAGTAATCATTGTAACTCCGAATAATGTAAAAAATGCTAACACAATTTACGATAAAGTAAGAGGAATAATTCAAAGCAAAAAACAATGGGACGCGGATTAGTTATGGGCACCTCTAAAATCTTGCTAAGAAACCTTCAAGGTTTTTATTTTAGCTAAGTTCGATAAAATTTTAACATAACGAAATATGGTAAAGATAAACCTTGAAGGTTTTTAGAGATGCCCTTATGATATTGTTAAGATCAATTAAGATAGAAATTTTGAATTCATAAAAAATCATAATTGATCTTAATAAATCTGTGTACCATTGTTTTCTCTCAACGAAAATGGGAAATATCATTCTTACTTCTCCACAAAATTTTGGTATATTTCGTTCCGAAATATGAGAAAAAGGAGAACTTTTGAACGTGAATGTTGAAATTGAAAATTTACCTAAAGACGAAAACCTGTTAATAGATAATCTGCCGGAAATTCTTCCGGTTCTGCCGTTAAGGGATATTGTAATTTTTCCCTATATGATCTTCCCGGTGCTGGTGGGAAGAGAACAGTCAATCCGGGCTGCAAATGCAGCCGTTGATCGGGATAAATTCATTTTTCTTTCAAGTCAGAAAAAATCAAATTTAGAAGACCCGCAAAAGGAAGATATTTATCAGGAAGGAACAATTGCGCGTATCGTTCAAATCTTGAAGCTGCCGAACGGATTAATGAAAATTTTAGTTGATGGTTTGCTGCAGGGACGAATAATTGAGTTCACCGGGAATAAAGATTTTTTTGAGGCAAGGATCGAGGTGATCATTCCGAAAATTGAAAACGACCATGAGATGAAAGCGCTTGTCCGCCAGATGACAGGGCTGTTTAAAGAATATGTGAAGATAAACCGGAATATCCCGTCAGAAGCTATTAATGCATTTGAAGCAATTGAAGAGCCGGATAGGAAACTTTTTTATGCCGCTGCAAATATTAATCAGTCGCTTGAAGTCAAACAGAAAATTCTTGTGCAAACTGAAATCAAGGATCAATTCTACGAGGTAATAAAACTACTGAACTCCGAGATAGATATTCTAAAAATAGAAAAAGAGATTGACGGAAAAGTTCAGGAGAATATTGGGAAGACACAAAGAAAATTTATCATTCAAGAGCAAATTAAAATTCTGCAGGATGAGTTAGGAGAAGATGGGGAATTCAATTCCGAGATCAACAAACTCCGTGACAAAATTAAAAAAGCCAAAATGTCTAAACTCGCCAATGATGCAGCGATAGAAGAACTAAATAAACTGCAAAAAATCCCTCCCATGTCTCCCGAATTCACCGTAATCAGAAATTACCTGGATTGGCTGATTGATGTTCCATGGTATAAAAAATCGGAAGATCATTTAGATATTAAGCATGTTGAAAATATTTTGAACGAAGATCATTTTGGATTAGAAAAACCCAAGGAAAGAATTATTGAACATATTGCCGTCCTTAATTTGGTAAAGCAAATGCGGGGACAAATCCTTTGTCTTGTTGGACCTCCAGGTGTCGGAAAGACTTCTCTTGGAAAATCAATTGCCCGTGCAATCGGAAGAGAATTTATTCGTATTAGTCTTGGCGGCGTTCGCGATGAAGCCGAGATACGAGGGCACAGAAAGACTTATATTGGCTCGATGCCGGGTAAAATTATCCACGCAATGAAACGGGCGGGAACAATAAATCCTTTAATACTTCTTGACGAGATTGATAAACTCAGCACAGATTTTCGAGGTGATCCTTCCTCCGCAATGTTGGAAGTTCTCGACCCTGAACAGAACCACACATTCCAAGATCACTATCTCGAAGTTGATTATGATCTTTCCCAGGTAATGTTTATCACTACGGCAAATATTCGATATTCAATTCCATTACCGCTTCAGGATAGAATGGAAATAATTGAATTACCAAGTTATTTGGAATATGATAAACTTGAAATTGCAAAACGCCATCTTCTTCCGAAACAAATTATAGCACATGGTCTTCAGGATAAAAATGTACAGATCAGCGAACAAGCAATTAAAAAAGTTATCTCGGGATATACGAGAGAGTCAGGCGTGCGAAATCTCGAAAGAGAATTAGCTTCGCTCTGCCGTAAATCCGCGAAGGAAATCGTTTTAAGAAATTCAGGTAATGGTGCTAAAGAGAAAAAAAGTAAACCACTTTTGATTGATGAGAAGAAAGTTGAAGAATTTCTCGGAATCCCAAGATTTAAACGTCAAACCGTGCAGAAAGAAAATCGTGTTGGCAGTACAACCGGTTTGGCATGGACGAGCGTTGGTGGTGAAATTTTGGAAGTTGATGTAACCATTATGCCCGGGCAAGAAAAACTTTCGCTCACCGGACAACTCGGCAACGTAATGAAAGAATCTGCACAAGCCGGACTAAGTTATATTCGTTCGAACACAAAAAAGCTGGGTATTCCTGAACAGTTTTTTAAAGGAAAAGAAATTCATATTCATTTGCCTGAAGGTGCAATTCCAAAAGATGGTCCTTCTGCCGGAATAACTATGGTGATGGCGATGCTTTCGGCGATTTCCGGTAAACCAACTTCATCCGATGTTGCTATGACCGGCGAAATAACTTTGCGCGGAAAAGTTTTGCCCATAGGAGGATTGAATGAAAAACTTATCGCCGCAAAACGAAGCAATATTCCTACGATTCTTATTCCGAAGGATAATGAGATTGATCTAAAAGAAATATTACCAAAAGTTAAAGACGGTTTGACCATTATTCCCATTGGAAGAATTGAAGATGCTCTTCCTTTTGTTTTTAAGAAAACAATTGTCAAGAGAAAACTTCCGGTTGTAAAGAAGAAAGCAATTGCAAAGAAAAAGAAATAAATGGCACAAGAATTTAAAATACCATTTGCTTTAAGTGATGAAGAAAAATATGCCGCACTCTTTCCGCAGATAAAATTTCTTCTGACCAAAGATGAACTGCTGCTTTCAAATCTTTCTAATTTTACGGCGGCACTAAAGCAGACGTTTGATAAAATTAGCTGGGTCGGGTTTTATCTTTTTGACGGAGAAAAACTTTATCTCGGACCTTTTCAAGGGAAAGTCGCCTGCACAAAAATTGAAATCGGGAAAGGGGTTTGCGGAACAGCGGCATTAAAAAAGGAAACAGTAATCGTGCAAAATGTTAATGATTTTCCCGGACATATCGCCTGCGATGACGGAACTAACTCTGAAATTGTTGTTCCGATCCTAAAAGGAAATGAACTTATCGGTGTGTTGGATTTGGATAGTTACCAATTTAATGCGTTTAACGAAACGGATAAAAAATATTTAGAAGAACTAAGCAAGTTTTTGGCGGAAAAAATCTTTATCAAATAAGAAAGTGGAAGTAAAGAAAATCATATTGTAAAAATTAGATGTCTTTTGTATCTTTATTGTAGAAACAAAGGAAAGGTTTAACTATGCGTATCAAAATTCAAAAATGGGGAAATAGCTTAGCTTTAAGAATTCCAAAAGCTTTTGCTTTCCAATCAAAAATTAGGCAAGATGAGTATGTGGATCTGACTTTGGAAAATGATAAAATTATTGTTGAACCAGTCGAAGATAATAAATATAACCTGGAAGAATTGATAGACGGAATAAAAAAATCGAATCTTCATAATGCGGTTGACTGCGGAGAAAAAGTTGGAGCGGAACAGTGGTAAAATCAAAACAGTATATTCCGGATTGCGGAGATATCGTTTGGTTGTCCTTTAACCCACAATCAGGGCACGAACAATCGGGGAGAAGACCTGCCTTAGTCATCTCGCCACAATCTTATAACGTAAAAACTGATTTGGCAATCTTCTGCCCTATTTCAAGTCAAGTAAAGGGATATCCTTTTGAAGTAAAACTGCCTGGTAATTTAGAAATTGGCGGTGTAATATTATCCGATCAAATCAAAAATCTTGATTGGAGAGCAAGAGACGTTGACTTTATCGGCAAGTTGCCAAAATCGTTATTAACCGAAACATTAAATAAAATAAGTGCTCTGTTAAACATATAATTGAAAAAAGTAGAAAAGTTTGTTTATATCATCAAGGTCAGATAAATATGGAAAAACATTTAAGTGTATTACGTTATCCGCACGATGACGAACAGTTAAAAAATGTGATCGATGTATTAAATAATTTTATTGCCTTTTGCTCCAAAGAATTTAAAGTTAATATAAAAATTAAAGCTGTATCAACAGTTGAGCTTAATCCAACAATTTGCAATTTGTTACAAAAGTTTCTGTCTTTTTCAGAAAAGCACTTTAGATGTGCAGATATACAAGAGGTAAATGAGTTATTAGAAATTATGAAAAATCCTCCAGCCGAAAGGTTATATATTATCAAACAATTAAGTAAAAGCAATGAAACATTTTGGGAGTTTTTTCATACTACAGAAGAAATTGCAACTTCACTTGAAATAAAAGAAGTTTTTCAGTTTATTTCTCTTAAAAACTTGAAATTAAAAAATAAGCAAGGACCTTGGGGTATTGCTGTGGGGGTTTATCCTCATTCTATTGCGATTGATACTACAGGGTTTAAGGAATCTATATTTCACGAGTTTTTGCATCAACTTGGGGTGTTAGATGGGTATGATTATATTACACATACAACTACATGTGTAAGTTCTTGTTGGATGCAATATACTGCAACATTTGGTAATTCGCTTTGTGAAGAACATTCAAAAGAATTAATAAATTTTATAAAACGTTGGCAGTTAAACTGACATTTTCTGAAAGCAACACGCTTTATACTACAGAGTATTTTTTTTGAATAATAAGTTGTTTGCGTTAATCAGAATCCAAGTTATAATATGTTAAAAATTAATTATGAGTTGATTTATGGAAGATAATAATAATGAGTTACTACCCGAACTAATTGATGATTCGGAACCTTTGGATTTACCAGAGTCAAAAAGAAAAGTTTATACCGAACAAGGTGACCCAGAGATCACTTCGCTTCATCAAAAATGGAAAAGGGGTAAATTAAACATACAGCCTGATTTTCAAAGAGGATTTGTTTGGGATCCAATCAAAGCTAGTCGATTAATTGAATCCATTCTTCTCGATATTCCTTTACCGGTAATTTATTTATCACAAGAAAAAGACGGTATAGAATATGTTATTGATGGACAACAGAGATTGACTTCATTTTTTTCATTTATCGACGGCAAGCTTCTTGGAAAGGATTTTAAATTAAACAAGCTTAATGTATTTACTGAATTAAATGGCAGTTACTTTAAAGACTTACCTGACGAATTACAAGATAAAATCCTTTATTATAAAATCAGAACCATCACTTTTCAGAAAGAATCTAAACAAGATTTGAAATTCGAAGTTTTCGAAAGATTAAACACTGGCGCAGTATCACTAAATGATCAGGAATTAAGAAACTGTATTTATAGAGGTAAATACAATGATCTGCTTTGGAAATTATCTGAAGATGAAACATTCTGTGAATTGTTAGGATATAAAGAGCCCCAAAAAAGGATGCTGGATGTTGAGTTTGTTTTACGTTTCGCAGCTTTTTATCATAATACTTTTATTAATTACACACCACCCATAAAGAAGTTTCTTAACAATGATATGGAGAAATATCGGAACATATCCGATCAAGATTCTTTAAAATTACGAAATGCATTTAAAAATACTGTTTCGATTATTAAATCATTTTTAGGTGGGCACGCTTTTAAACGATTTTATAGTGGCAATGAATCACAACCTAATGGTAATTGGGAGAAAAAGAAATTTAACGCATCACTTTATGATATTATGATGGACACATTTGCTCGCATAGATAAGAATCAAGCAATGCAAAACCTTGACGCGATGAGGGAAGTTTTCATTAATTTATTGACATCAGATCAACAATTTATTGACTCAATAGAATTATCCACAAGTTCCAAGCAAGCCATCCATATGCGATTTACAAAATGGCGAAATGCTTTAGATTCTATTTTCTCAATTACACAAAAAGAACCCAGATGTTTTTCTTCCCAATTAAAAGAGATTTTATATAAATCAAATCCAACTTGCACTATTTGTAATCAAAAAATATTGAATATTGACGATTCAGCATTAGATCACATAGAACAATATTGGACTGGGGGCAAAACAATTCCTGAAAATGCAAGACTAACACATAGATATTGTAATAATGCTCGTTCGAGAGGGAACGATATTCCTATTATAGTAGAGTTTCCTGGTAACCCAATAATAGATAGGACACGACGAAGTACACAAAGAATAATAGTTATTGAAAACGATAAAATATTTTGTAAGAGTTCTGTGGCCGTATTAATTGAAGCAGCAAATTGGCTTATTAAAAAAGGTAGAATAACAACTTCAAAGTGTCCAATAAAACTTAAAGACAGCGGCAGTAGCTATTTAATAAATACGCGACCTATTCACGAAGATGGAAGAGAGTTTTATAAGGGTAGAACCAAAATTATTAAATAACCTTTACATTGATAAAAATTGGTCTCAAGATATTTGTATAAAAAAAACTAAAGAGTTGTTGTTTTACTGTGATATACCAGCGACTCAATTTGACCTTGATGAATAGTAATGTTTAATAACATCTTTAATAAGTAAAAAGTCAAGAGGAAAATAAATTCTCTCAGCTTCCTTTACATACTGCAAACTATTAGTCTCTGGTTTGTTCATGTTAGAAAATTAGAAATTAAGAAACAGGAATTCACATGTCATTCGTAGTAACCGCAAGAAAATACCGTCCGCAGCTTTTTGATGAAGTTGTCGGGCAGGAGCATATAACGAACACGCTAAAAAATGGCATAAAAAGCGGACGCGTTGCGCATGCGTTTATCTTCACCGGTCCGCGCGGAGTTGGGAAAACAACTACAGCAAGAATTCTTGCCAAAGCGTTAAATTGTGAAAATCCGAGAGACGCAGAACCTTGTAATGAATGTGAATTGTGTAAATCAATCCAGTCAAATCAATCAATGGATATTATTGAAATTGATGCTGCATCGAACCGTGGAATTGACGACATTCGCACGCTTCGCGATTCAGTAAAATACACTCCGACGAAAGGGAAGTATAAAGTCTATATTATTGATGAAGTGCACATGCTTACCAAAGAATCTTTCAACGCTTTGCTGAAAACTTTGGAAGAACCTCCTTCGCATACGATTTTTATCTTTGCAACTACAGATATTCACCGCGTACCGATAACCATTATTTCTCGATGCCAGCGTTATGATTTTAGACGAATTGATATTCACACTATAAAATCTTTGTTAAACAAAATTGCCGACGATCAGAAAATTTTGATTGATGATAGAACGTTAACACTTATTGCGAAAAAATCGGATGGCGGACTCCGTGACGCCGAAAGTTTTTTTGATCAGGTGGTTGCTTTCTGCGGTGCAAAAGTTGAGTACGAAACGGTTATTAAAATTCTCAACTTTATTGATGACGAATTATACTTCCAGGTTTCCGATGCGATCAAATCGAAAGATTATCAAACCGCTTTTACTGTAGCAGAAAAAATTTATCAAAACGGCTGGAGCTTCACCGATTTTTTGGAAGGATTGATTGAACATTTCAGAAATATTTTAACGGTGCAAATTTCCGGTACGACTTCTCTCATCGAAACTGCCGAAATTTATAAAGCATTGTATAAATCAAACCGGAATATTTTTACCGAAAATGATTTGGTCAGAATTATCAGCTTTCTCACAAAAACATCATTAGAAATTCGCTATGCCGTAAATTACAAATTGAAAATTGAAATGGCGCTTTGCGTTCTAATCGGTTTGGAATCAACCCTAACCATTTCTCAATTAGTCGGAATGGTAAATTCCGGTAAATTTTCGGAACTTCAAATAAGCATTCCGGACGAACATTTGAAAGACAAAACTATTGCAATCGAAAAACCTTCGAAACAGGAAGCTGAAAAAAGGGGCGTTTCAAAAATAGCTGAAACGGCGACTGTGTTATTTCCCTCTACCAGCGATCCGGCGATCAAAAAAACTTTTGATAAATGTACTACCGGGATTCAGGATAGACTTTTCAACTATGAATCAGTGGTTAAACAATGGGAAGGTTTTGTCTCCTCAATTTCAAATGAAAAAAAATTACTTTTTGGAAAAATAATGAGTCAATTATCTCCGGTGAGTCTAAACGAAATGACCCTAAACGTCCATCTTGCAGATGGCTTTTCAAGAGAAGTGCTCATTCAGCACGAAGATTATTTTACCCAGAAGGCGAATGAAATATTTGGGGCAAAATTGAAATTTAATTTCATTGAAATAGAAGAAAATGAAGTGAAAACAGAAGAGGAATTACCCAAATCTGCAAAAAGAATGGAAGTGCCTGACACAAAACTTTACAATTACATTAAAAACGAACTTGGCGGCAAAGAAGTTTATTAAATCGCCACTTTTCCCCTCAGAAACATTGTAAATTTTTTGATAATTCCTTAACTTTTCACACCATGTCTAAAAAATTAATTGTCGCCATTGATGGACCCGCCGGTTCGGGAAAAAGCACGACTGCAAAACTTCTTGCAGATAAACTTAAGTACCTATATTTAGATACCGGCGCTATGTACCGGGCAATCACTTCCCTCGCATTAAAACACAACATTCTTGATGATGAAAAAGAAATTATCAATTTATTAGAACGAACTGATATCGAACTGACTTATTCGGATGGAAATTCGCGTGTTTTTGCCGATAAAGTAGAACTTTCCGATGAAATTAGAAGTTTAGAAGTAAATAGCAATGTTAGTGATATAAGTAAGATTAAAAAGGTCCGCCAAATTTTAGTTAAAAAACAGAGGGAAATTGGGGCATTGGGTGGTATTGTAATGGAAGGTAGAGATATTGGAACAGTAGTTTTTCCAAATGCCGATGTTAAATTTTTCTTAACCGCAACAATTGATGAACGAACAAAAAGACGCACAAAAGAAATGAGCGAAAAGGGAAAACATGTTCACGAAGATATGGTAAAAGAAAGTCTTTTGAATCGTGATAAAATTGATTCAACAAGAGAAGTAAGTCCGCTTCTAAAAGCTGAAGATGCAATTCCGGTTGATACCTCCTTTTTAACAATTGATGAACAAGTAAACTTTATTTATGATGAAGTAGCCAAAGTTGCCAAGTCTAAAGGTGTTGAACTTTGAGGTTGAATGAGTTGTTCCTTGGTAAACGGATGAAATATGGTTGTATCAATCGATAAAAACGCCGGATTTTGCTGGGGTGTAGTTCGGGCAATAGACTTTGCCGAACGGGAGTTACAAAATTCTTCAAAAATGTATTCACTCGGAGATGTTATTCATAATGCTTCGGAAGTGAATCGACTTGCAAAATTGGGTATGGAGACAATTTCAGTTGAACATTTTGACAAAATTCCAGCAGGTAGTAAAGTTTTAATTCGCGCTCATGGAGAACCGCCATCAACTTACAAAAAAGCAGTCGATTTTGGAATTGAATTGATAGACGCCACTTGTCCGGTTGTTACTAAAGTTCAGGAAAGAATCAAAAAGTTCGTTGATAAGAATTACCAGGTGGTTATCTTCGGCAAAAAGGATCATGCTGAAGTTCTAGGGTTACGCGGTGTAACGGGTGACAAAGCGATTGTTATTTTGACTTTAAGCGAGGCTTTGGAAAGAGTAAATTTAGCACTGCCGACAGTTCTCTTTTCACAAACTACAATGGATAAAGAAACATTCGCGTCAATCGCTTCAGCATTAAAACTGAAAGTGAAAGAGTTAGTTATTGGAACCATTGAGGACGAAGCGGTTGAATTTCATGCAAAAGATACGATTTGCGGACAGGTTTCCGGGCGAGAAAAGAAGCTGCGGGAGTTTGCCCTTTCGAATGATGTTATTATCTTTACAGCAGGGAAAAAAAGCAGTAATGGAAAAGTTCTGTTTGCTATCGCGAAGGAAGTAAACCCGAAGACTTTTTTTGTGGAATCGAATGAAGAAATAGATTTTTCATGGTTTAAGGATGCCAAAACCGTTGGTATCACCGGTGCCACATCAACCCCGAAATGGGTAATGGAAGAAATTAAAAGTGTAATAGAAAAAAAAGCCCATCCCTAACCCTTTACACAGGGAAGGGAAATTTGATTCCCCATTTGGGAGATTAAACAGGGCTTAAGAAGAATTTTAGAAGTCATGGTTAACTAATAATGTCAAACTAATCTGCCTCTGGCAGACTATTTTTATTCTCATTTCATGACTTGGAAAGTAAAAATAGTTAAATATTTTTTTGGAGGTCTAATGTCCGAAAAGAAAAAAAAATCACTCCTTGATGAATTCAACAGTGCGAAAAAATTCTTTCATGAAGATGAATATTCGCAAGAAGAATTTTCTGCCCTTTCTAAATTATACGGAGACTCGTTTCGCGATGTAAAAGAAGGCGAAATCATCAAAGGAACAATCGTAAGAGTTCAACAAGATACTGTCATTATTGATGTCGGATTCAAATCTGAAGGTCAAATTCCTAAAGATGAATTCTCTCCTGATGAACCAATTAAAATCGGCGCTGAGATTGAAGTTTTTCTTGAAAGTGTTGAAGATCAGGAAGGAAATCTTGTACTCAGCAAAAGACGCGCTGACTTCCTCAGAATCTGGGAGAAAGTTGTACGCGCACACGATACCGGCGAAATTATTCAGGGGAAAATCGTTCGCAGAATTAAAGGCGGAATGGTGGTTGACCTTATGGGAATGGAAGCATTTTTACCTGGTTCACAAATTGATGTTCGTCCTATTCGCGATTTTGATGCATTTGTTGGGATGATGATGGATTTCAAAGTTGTTAAGATCAATATTCCTACTGAAAATGTTGTTGTCTCTCATAAAGTTCTTGTTGAAGAAGAAATGGCTGACCAACGCAAAGAGATCCTTGACAGGCTTGAAAAAGGTCAAATCCTTGAAGGAACTGTTAAAGCAATCACCGATTTTGGCGTCTTCGTTGATCTCGGCGGTGTTGATGGTCTAATTCATATTACAGACCTCAGTTGGGGCAGAATTAATCATCCTAACGAAGTTGTTAAACTTGATGAAACTATTAATGTTGTCGTTACTGATTTCGATGAAGAGAAGAGAAGAATTTCTCTTAGTTTGAAAAAACTTCTTCCTCATCCATGGGAGAATATCGAAGAGAAATTACAGATCGGGGCAAAAGTTTCCGGTAAAGTAGTTTCATTAACAGATTACGGCGCATTCATTGAAATTGAAAAGGGAATCGAAGGACTCATTCACAATTCTGAAATGAGTTGGACTCAACATATCAAACATCCTTCGCAAGTAGTTGCAATGGGACAAATAATTGAAGCTGTTGTTCTTAGCTTAGATAAAGAAGAGAAGAAAATCTCTCTTGGGATTAAACAACTTGAACCGGATCCATGGCAGGAATTGATGCAAAAATATCCTGTCGGCTCAAGACATTTTGGGATTGCAAGAAATCTTACCAACTTCGGAGTATTCGTAGAACTTGAACCGGGAGTTGATGGGTTGGTTCACATTTCCGATTTGTCGTGGACAAAGAAAATCCGCCATCCCGGGGAAGTTGTGAAAAAAGGTGAAAGAATTGAAGTGCTTGTTCTTTCTGTTGATGTAGATCAGAGGAAAATTTCTCTGGGGCATAAACAAGTTCAGGATAATCCTTGGGACACATTCGGAAAATCGTATGCTGTTGGGTTTGAAACACAAGCCAAGATTGTCCGCATCATTGAAAAAGGAGTTATTGTAGAACTTCCTCTTGATGTTGACGGATTTGTTCCTACAAGCCATCTTTCAACGGCGAAGATCAAAAACCTTTCGATTCATTTTCCAATTGATACTCAAATTGATTTAGAGGTCATTGAGTTCGACAAAGAAAATAAGAAAATCGTTTTGAGCGCCTTGGCATTGTTAAAGGATAAGGGTGAAGCGGAAATCCAGGAATTCATTACCTTGCACAAACTAGAGAAAATGACCCCGCAAGATGTGATGACCGCAGATACCGTTACCGTGAACTCGGCAGACTTCCCGAATTTTGAACTTCCGGAAGAAAGTCTTGCTCCACCGGAACAAACACAGGAATAAATCCAAATTGATGGAGTAAACAGTTAATCTATCGTAGAGACATGCCCTGGCATGTCTCTACAGTTTTAAAGAGAATGAATAAAAAAGTCGCATTACATACATTAGGTTGTAAATTAAATTTTTCAGAAACCGCCGCTATTGGTAAACAGTTTACGACACGCGGATTTTCGGTAGTTGAATTTTCTGACCATGCTGATGTCTATGTTTTAAATACCTGTTCAGTCACTGATAATGCCGAAAAAGAATGTCGCCAGGTTATACGCCGTGCGCTTAGACGCAATCCCGAAGCTTTTATTCTTGTTACAGGATGTTATGCACAACTTCGCCCTGAAGAAATTGCAAGGATAGACGGTGTGGATGCGGTTCTGGGAAGCAACGAAAAATTCGATCTTTTTTCTTACTTAAGTGATTTCAACAAAAAAGAACTTGCCTGCATTTATACTTCATCAAAGGATGAATTGGATCACAGTTTTGGCGTCGCTTCGTCCACTGATATTGATTCGAGAACCCGCGCATATTTTAAAATACAGGATGGATGCGATTATAAATGCACTTATTGTACTATTCCTTTAGCGCGTGGAGGAAGCCGCAGTTTAGAACCCGAAAAGGTTATTGAACAATTTCGTTCCATTGTTAATCAAGGATACAAGGAAATAATTTTAACCGGAGTAAATGTTGGGGATTACGGTAAATCTTTTGAAATAGATTTTTATTGTCTTTTGAAAAAATTAGTTTCGGTTGAAGGTGATTTTAGAATCCGTATCAGTTCAATTGAACCCAATCTTTTAACTGATGAGATTATCGCACTTACTTTATCCACAGAAAAACTTTGTAAGCATTTTCACATTCCGTTGCAAAGCGGAAGTGATAAAATCCTTCGCTTGATGCAGCGCCGTTATAACGCTAAAGATTATAAAAGCCTCATTACAAAATTGCACAAAGCTGATCCGGAAATTGGAATCGGTGTTGATGTAATAACCGGTTTCCCGGGAGAAACCGGGGAAGAATTTATAGAAACGTATAATTTCTTAAGAGACTTGCCGGTATCCTATTTGCACGTCTTTAACTATTCTGAACGCCCGGATACAAAAGCTATCCCTTTTCTCGGGAAAGTAGGTAGTGCAGAGCGTAAACATAGAAGCGCCCTATTGAGAATTCTTAGCGATAAAAAAAGATTCGCGTTTCAAGAAAAATTCATTGGGAAGAAAGAAAGAGTCCTTTTTGAAGAAGCGGATGATAACGGCGTAATTAAAGGCTTTACTTCAAATTATATCAGAATCTTTCATCCGTTCAGGCGTGAATTACAGAATCAGTTTTCAGAAGTGAGTATAGAAAAAGTTCTCGGAAATTATTGTAACGCTTCGCTTGAAGGGGAAAATTTTTCTGTTGAACGGTTAGCTGTTTAATCCATAACTTTTCACTAAAAAAATATGAAAAAATTCGTCTTCCTTTTCCTTGTTGCAGTTTCGTTTTTATCACAAACGATAAATGGTCAGATTAAAAATCAGTTGACCTTGTCCAAATTTAATTTTACTGATCAGAACATGAATGAAACCGGTATTCACAAAGAGTTTTTAGAAGCGACCCAGCCAAAGAAAAATATTGCGCTTGCAATTTTATACTCAGCATTGTTACCGGGAATGGGGGAGTTGTACGCTGATAATTATGAATCGGGAAAATACTTTACTATTACTGATGCAGCGCTCTATGGAGTTTACTTTGGAGTAAACACTTATGGAGATTGGGGAAAAGAGAATTATAAATCATTTGCTAAAACCTATGGTGGGATCTCTTTGACAAGCAAAAATGATGATTACTTTGCGATCATCGGCAATTATAAAAATATTGATCAGTACAACGATGAAAAAGCGCTTGAACAACGATTTACAGAAATGTTCGACAAAAATATTATGAATTGGAAGTGGGAAAGCGAAACCCAGCGCCGTGAATACCGCGGAATGTGGCTTTCAAGTCAGCGCGCTTATAATAATTTACAATTTGTTGTTGGCGCGATGTTGGTTAACCGATTGGTGAGTATAATAAATGCAGTCAGATCAGTTGTTGCTTACAATAAAAATTTACAAGAGCAGACAAGCTGGAATATTTATTTTGACGCCAATCCAAATCCGCTTTCAACCAAAAACTTTTCGTTGAATTTTATTTCAACGTTCTAATTTACTCTTCAAATTGAAAGGAAATTTTTTAGGACCATCAAGTTCTGAAAGATTTCCTTTTTTTACATCTAATCATTGACCATTCTTTTCGACAATTCTGTCGTTTCATCGCCTAAATAGTCGTAACCCTATCATAACTCCATGGAATTTCTCGCCGAAAAGACCTTTTAAAACTGGCATACTCATTGAGATAAACCAGATGTACTTCTTAAAAATAAATGATCTTTTGAAAAGAGTTCTAAATGAAAATCATATTTATATTAACAATCATGCTGTTCCTTGCTCAATCGGTTAAAGCACAAGATTCTACAACCGTAAGTGTAAAAAAGGAAAAAATTTCTGCGCAAAACGAAAATAACCGCGATCCGTTAATCGATAAAAAAATGAAGGATGATGTTTTTATTGATAAGGATGGAGACGGAATTTGTGATTTTAGAACAAAAGGCATGAGCTTTGAAAAATTAAAAAGACGAAATCGCCAGGGTCCTGGCGATGGAAAAGGGAAAGGAAAGGGAAATCATTGAAAACGATAATCATTATTTTCGCACTATTCATTTCTTCGACTGTTCTGCATGCTCAGTTTGAGGTTTCGTCGGAATTTTATAGATATTCTGATGATAATATTTATAATAGCGCATTCAAAGTTTCGGATAACATATACAACACAGCTTTAAATGGAGCGTACAATGTCAGCAGTAACAAAAACACATTACAAGTATATAATCAGAATTCGATGAACTATTACCAGGAGAATATCGGGACATCGTCTTTTTTTCGAAAATACGGATTAGCGGATAATTTGCGACTGTCAGACGAAAGTCAGCTTAACCTTGGAATAAATTATAGTATAAAAAACAACCGTGACGTCTTTACGCTTCTCGATTTTACTCAGATTTCGACTTATGGAAACATGCGATATTCATTTTCCGAGACTGATGTGCTGACCGGCGGTTACATTTACAACTACAATAATTTTAATAATTTTTCTTTGTTTTCAAATTCCGTACATAAAACTTTTTTAAGATTCAACAGTTCATTCGAAACAGAAACTTCGCTTATGTTAAGTTGTGCTTTGAGCGCAAAGTTATATTCGGCTGAACTGGGCAATCCCGCGAGCCAAGCCTATCAATTAAATTTGTACGCTCAAGTCGGTCAATCTATTGCAGAGAATACCGGTTTGAGTCTTTATTTTCAGTTGAAGAGCAACCTATCGCAAGTTACAAGATCGTTCGTTTATGATAATACACTTTTCTATCAGGATGAGCTCTTCAACGACGTGTTTTCAAATGAGGGTTACGAGACAGGTATTTCTTTTACAAAACTTTTTTCCTCTACGCTTGGATTAAAAGCAGAACTTGTATACAGTAAACGGGACTATTCAATGCTCCCCGTACTTGATTTTGATGGAAACATAATTGCTGCATCGCGTATTGATAATCAATTCGGATTTGGAGTGGAAATTCAAAAAGATCTTTCGAGTTATTTCCAAAGTTTGTCAGCGCACATCAATTGGAATTATTTACACAATAATTCAAATGACACTTTTTATAAATACGATAACCAACTTTTTTCGGCGGGACTTGATTATGCTTTTTAGTTTGAAAGTATAAGCTTAATTAGGCACTTTGAAAACCGCTATTGATAACATATTAACGATAATTGAATATCGAATAATGAGCAAGGAATAATGAATGTCGAAGTGAATACCACCCAAATTTCAATTTCATTATTCGAAATTCCTTGTTCGATATTCATTATTCATTTTTTCCTTTTTACCTACTATTCT
>Ga0100378_1002866_pt1 | contig 16893 bp, 13 predicted proteins | sample CryGeymeta201502_FD_81535 | JGI IMG/M metagenome (GOLD analysis project Ga0100378, IMG submission 81535) | Groundwater microbial communities from Crystal Geyser aquifers in Utah, USA - Crystal Geyser metaG 2015-02 | ecosystem: Environmental > Aquatic > Deep subsurface > Groundwater | place: USA...
ACCTTTTTTCGAAATTCACTTGGATTAGTCATTGGAATTAGGCTTACAGTTATATTTCCTGGTTCTGAATACATCGTTTTTGACCGCTCTTATCTAATTATTATATCACAATGCTATTTCAAACAATAAAATGCTTGATTCTCCAATTCCGATACTAAAAAGTTTCATCAGCTTGCTGTTTAAGTTAACAGGTAAGCATATTCTATTCCCAGCATTATAAACCTTTTTCTCTTCTTACTGAGAAAAATAGAAAAAGGGATGATTTGTAATATTGGATTCAAAAATATTAGAGAGACAAAGTATAATTACACTGATAGTACCAACCTTAGATTTGATGATAAAATAATAATAAATCAGCAAAGATTGATTTTAGGTTTGTCCCATCATATGAGGTCCTATCAACCTTTTTAAAAATTCAGAGTTCAATTGATCAACGCAAAAAGGAGGCTATCATTTCATAGTGAGACGGTTACATCTTGTCTTGTTTATTTTATCTCTATCTTTATATTCACAGCATTGATAAGGTTTTGAATAAGGAGAGACAGCTTAGAGAATAAAAATACTAAGAAAGCAATTTAGATCAAGGGAATGTCTTGTAGACATATGTGGATGATGTTGAGAGAGTTTAAAGAACTGGTTTAAAATTTTACTTTTAGGCATTTATGTGTGCTAAAATAACATTCAATATGAAAGGAGGTCATCTCAATCATCAAAAATATAATCTTCTTTTTAAGCTAACTCTTCCCAAATTTATTCCATTCTGCTCTACTTAAGTTTTTCCGACTCGCTAATTGATACATCTACATCCTTGAATTATCCTGTGCCCTCCATCTGCCCTTTCTTCTCTTCTATCCTGCGTCTATATTGTTTGTAATCTTGGCTTTCAATGAGCCTGCTGACTTAAAGATTCGTAAGTGCTTGACTGTTCGTAGATGAGTGAGTTGGAAGGACAGAAGTGTATGCTTTCAACTCTGGGTGGTCATAGTAGCATGCGAGTCGAAGATAGTGGTAGCCAAAGTAGGCAGTTGGAAAGGCAATAATGAGGAGGACGATACCGAAGTATTCGGTAAAGCCAAGAGAGTAGTTGAATGCGATAATTGCCACTTCGAGAACAAAGAGAGCAATAAGTGCGATTCTGACTGTCGGTCGTTATAGTTAGTTCAAATTAAACATATGATTATAATAATAAGTGAATTAAATCATCAGCCTATCTGTTGCACAGTGCCATTGCTCAGCTTTTTGAACCTCTATTCACCCCTACGAGTATTTCGAACCACAATATCGTTCTTCCGTAATTCATGAATTTATCCAAGTTGCGGATGGCGGTATTTCAGCTCAAGTTGCCCCAGTTTGTGGAAGTTGTATATAGTTTTTTATGCACCTAGCTTAAATTCGGTGATCTGACCTCGGTTATCATAATAAATTTGTATTCCTTCAGGATAGATGAACTTCGAATCACCATTAATGAAGGAAACTACTGTGAAATTAAAAGGAGCAGGAAATTTTTATTTTAATAACCTGTTCACATATTATATCTATTCTTTACCATTTTAGTATATTCTGATTAATTTTTCATCGGAGTCGTTGTTCTCCCTCTCAAGGTTGACTTTCTCATCTTTCTTGGCTAAGTAATACTGATAGTGTTCAAGATTTTCAAAGTTGAAGCAGGAAATGTCAAGATCCAAAAGACTGAAATTAGGTTCAGTCATCATAAAGAGGTAGCTTCTGGTTGGAGCACCCTCCCAGTAGTTTATTTGCTTCGGAAGCTATACTTTCTTTTCAACTTGCTTGCTGACCTTTGTTTTAAGTTACAGTTTTTATTTTTCTATAAATTTGATTGACTATTTCAGATGCTAGTTTTATTGTGAAAGATCCTCCACCTTTCCTTGGAGCCTGTCAATCTCTCCTTGTAATTTGACCTTTAGATCTTTTTTTTCCTTTTCCATTTTTGTCAGCTTCCCTCTTAATTATTCCAGCTCATTTTTTAGCTTCCAATCTCCTTTTGCTCCTTATTGGTGTCCTTTTAAGTATCTCTTCTCTCTTGTAATCCTTTCGTTCTCAGATTTGAATTTTTCATCAACTTCCTTCATTTTACTCTCGTACTATTTTTTATGTTATTATTTTTATTTAGTTAGGGTTTTATTCATCTCTTCATATTTTTATTTTTACTGCCTAGCCTTGATTTCAGCTTGCTGTACTGCTAAGAGTTTGTTTTATATTTAACACTTTTTGTCAAGAATATGCTGGTTGATGATTTGTTCACGAAGTTCTTTGGGGATTTTATCTATGGTCAAAACATCAGCTTTCTGAGGCTATATTTTGTTTGTAATTCGCTTAGGATCTTCTTTTTGATAGAATTTTTGAAAAATCTTTGATCCAGCCTCTTTTCTTTACGGCTACTCAACATCACCCTATTATTATTCTTAATCCCATCGGTTTCTTTGGGCCACACTTTTCTTGAAAGCAACTGCTGGAGCTTTTGGCTTGAGCATATTATTAGGCTTAGGTAACTCCTCATCACTATCAGAGTTGAAGTGAACCTCCTCAACTTAGCCACTCTCAAACATAGGATTGTGAGTAGTTGGAGGAGAAGGTTGAAGAGGTCTTGATTGGGCAGCAACAGCTTTAACTTGCTTTGGGGGTTTTTGCTATTAGACAAATGGCTCCTCGTCACTATCAGCAATTTATTCTTGTCTTGAAAGCATAGCTGCCATCGTTAGAGAAGGTGGGTTATGAATTGAAACAGTAGGACTTTTTTATTTGCTGAAAGAATCTCTTGTGTGATTTTTCTTGTTCTGAGAGGATGTACCAAGATAGTCTTAGAGACCTGCTGGTTTCCTTTTGTTTGCGCTAATGGAGTCCTTCACCATTTTATCTTGCTTGAATGATGGCTTATTTTATTTGGTCTTGTTAGGAGCATTGACTTTGATTTATGGATCTTTGAAGGTAGATTTTTTGACTGTTATTTTTAACTACTCTTATTTGGCCTTACCAAAAGTGACTGCATTCATTGGACTCTATCCGTTCTCCACGTCTGCAAAATCGACTATTTTTGGCTTCTGGTTGAGCGAACGAGTTTGTGCGTTGGATAAAAACTGCCGGGTTCCTTTTTTGAGGAAGGGCTTGGGCTGCCTCTTGCCTGTTTCTTATGACATTTAAATGTAGTAACTGCAATTGATTATAAAGATCACTGTTATTAATAGCTATCATCATTTGTCAATGTTGTCAAGCTCTTGTTTTATACGGCTTAAGTTGTCAGAAATTATGTGCTACAAATACCCTAAATCAGGACAAATTGCTCCTATCTACTTCCATAAAGGTTGAACTAAGTTTCCAACAAACCACAGCTGATCTCTATAAATATCGGAGTGATCCTTAAAGATCAAGAATTTGGTGACTTCAAGACCATTTTTTTACTATAGCTGGACCTGCTGAGTAAATTAGCAGACGAGAAGGGCATTCCAGCTGAGATAGTTGTTGTACTCTGAACAAGAATTGCCAATATCGCATGCATGAAATATTTGCTCCATTAAAAGCTAAATAATACTAGAGTTACCCACTTTTGTTCATAGCTGCGTTTAGGGTCGAAATCGTTGTTAAAAGTCAATTTTTTTAGCTTATCCAAATTTTTATTGTGCAGAGACATATCTGTGTTGAGGATAAGTCGAGTTATGATATTTTTTGCTCTTTGTCTGTTGGTAGATGCTGCCAAAAAATCATATTCTGGGTGTTGCCTCAAAATAGCCCACAAGTGATTGATATGCATATTTTAAAGAACTGATTGACCATTGTAATGCTTGGCCAAGTTGCTTTTCATCTTGTTTTCGTAAATATTGTTGGTCCCGGCTTAATAACATCATAGGTACGATGGTTGATGTCGTGGGTCAGACCTGCCACCATAATATAGAAGTATTCTTATTATGTAAAGAGATATTTAAGTTTGAAAGATTGCTGAAGACATTGAAAATTAAGCTGAATTATGAAAGAAATACTAGCAGTACTGAAAAAGCATGTGAGTAGTTGTGATAAGCCACCAGATGATAATTGTCGGCAAATAGAGTTACCATCCTTCTGACTATCTTTCCTGGAAAGTTAATGCGGCAAAAATGACTTGTCTCCAAAATCAGCTTACTACATTCAATAAGCTACTTTATTGTATATTGCAACACTGCAAACTCAGGGTTCATCAGTTCCTTTAATCCAATATTGGAACTGCCATGTTTCTTCCTAATTGAAATGAGTGATAAAATGCTGGCGTACTGTTTGGGATCTAACTAACAGTTTGGCATATAGAGGTCAATATTTCGGGATTCGTGAGGGTGAAGATACTTTGATTTTTGAAGCCTTGATTTGTGAGACAGTCGTGAGAAGGATTTATCGGGTTGCAGTTTTCTGGTGCGAAAGTATGGTAGCTTGAGAGGTTCTAAGCTGTTGACGCTATTGGTCCGAGAGTGAGTAGGCGTGAGGGAAGGAGAAACTTTCCTTTTGTGAATATCGAACATACGAATTATATATTCTTTTTAAGAAATAATTAAATCAATAGAAAATCTGGTGTCTGACTAGATAACATCCAGCAATGAAACCATAAATCCTACAAATATAAGAATAAACCGGGGTCAGAGGTTATATGAGAAGTGGAGATGTGTGGGATAAGTCGTTAATATTCAAATGAACTCTATAAGGATTTTGGCTCCAATAGTTATAACAGAGATTGCCTCCAAAATGAAAGAATCCGTAGTAGTATCGATGACAGGCTTCGTCAGTGATCCCAGAGAGGAAGCCTACAAAACTATGATCCAAGACTTAAGGATGAGGCTGGCTCCAGTTCTCTCAGAGTAAACTAGCGTTCTCATTGTCAACGATGTCAGCACAGAAAAGTATAAAGTAAACCTCCCCTATATTCAGATCGCTAAAACTTACGATACCCCGATCAGCTGCGTCTCGATAGATTGGCTCTTATAGTGCAGACAGCGCAAATGTATGTTGAGTACCGCCAATTATCAGATAAGGAAACTGTTCTATGGGGTGGAGGTCAAAATAGTCGGCTTTGAAGCATAGAAAGCCATAAAATTAAAGAAGAAGGTGGATGAGAATGGTGGGAACACTGTCATTTTGACTCAAAATAGTGAGTTGAGTGGTCTTGCCAGTGGGTAAGATAGAACCAGTCTAATTCTTACTCATCAGGCCAATTTCCATAAGCTGAAGCACTATTTGACTCAGATTCCCTATCCGATAGTAGACCTTGAATGGATGGAGGATTCCCTTAGATCTCAAATGTGCAAATATCCTTTCGATTATGCTCTTAATCAATTCTATATCTTCTCAAAGGAACCAATTCAGCACTTGCCGAAGATGAAGAAAAAATTAGATCTTCAGCTCTGCACTCAACCTATTGATCAACTTCAGCCTAAAATACTGGACAATACTTATATACATCTTTCCAGCACAGTTAACCCCGAACTATCTAACACTCTGAAAAAATTGATCATGGTTTTTGGAGGGTTTTATATTGATGAATTTTCACCAATTGTAACTCACATTCTGACGGAGCCAATCACTGAGCACGAGCATTATGAATTGAAAAATTATGGAGTTTTAGTTCATATCGTTAGAGTCGAATGGCTGATCGATTCGATTTATATTCACAAAAGGATGAAATAAGAGGACTACATGATCAGATCTTTCAAACCAAGAAACGGGTCATCCACAAATTTAGATGAAAGAGGAAATAGTATGTTCAATAGCATGAGTTTACACTCAATGGGAGTAGGATTTGGAGGAGGAATGAGCGTTCCCACTCTCCTCAACAATCGAAAAAGCATATCAGTTGTCTCACAACAAAAAAATCATATGAAGCTTCATCCGAGAGAAGTCAAGGTTCAGAAAAAATACGAAAGCACTGTCTTCAAAGGTTATAGGTTCTATGTGGAGAGCAACCAGAAAAAAGAGATTGAACTGCACGATCTTTCAAACAAGATTCATAAAAATGGAGGATAGGTTTGCCCCAGTAGGGCTGATATTCGCGAGGGTCATTGTTTTTACATCCTCAAAGACAGCAGCTAAAGCAACAAACTTATCGACCAGCTGAAGAAAGACACAAGAGGCAAAGCACAGCTTCAACCAGTGAGCTATAGATGGGTCAATGAATGTTTGAGCAAGAATCAATTCATTGATCTTAACAAAGTTGACAGCTATATCTATAAACCTTTCAACTTCAAAACTCCGATCCTAGGATTCCACAAAATGATATTCGAGGTGCTGGGGGTCGATGATGTGCATAAGTTGAGGCTCAAGGAGCTTTACAATACATTGGGGTCAGCTCGAAACATGGCGAATAAAGCATAGATCACCCATTGTCTCTGTGGACCTTCTTACACTAAGGCAATCCGATACCACGAACTGAAAAGGTAGAACACTAACGTTAAATATTTGAGTTGGAAATGGCTAATCGAGTGCTCAAACAAGGGAAAGATAGCAGCTATGGACAGTTTTTTGATGGAAAAAGACTCAAAATAATACAAATAAAACAAGCATCAACAATAAACCCAGAACCTTCCTAACGACCAGAATATTCTTCACCTTGAGCAGCTAGCATGAAGCATAATTTGTTGTTTTATATGAGATATATCTAACTGAATTATAAATCTATTTAAATATCAATGAACAAAATGATAGCTATTGCTATTTGGAGCATTCTTATCTTTACTGTCACTGCTGTCGATCCTCCTGTCTACAATTTTTCTTATCACATCGCCTTCGATGAAACATACACTGTCAACAAGTCCAGCTATGAAGTAAATGGACTCCTCTTCTATGATCCCATCAACAACAGAGAAAGAGTGGACAGGACCAATGGAAGATACAACAAATTCTGCGGACCTATCATCCCTAACACTAATACTCCCTGTATTCAATACACTGTTAATAACAAAAGATGGATCGCATTCCCTCAGAAATCAGTCTGCTGCTTCTGCTGCGATAGTGCTCATGGATGTGGAATACTTTCTCCTGACTGGTTGAGAGACTCAGAATATAAGGGAGAAGAAAAAATTCTTGACACTATCTACGACAAGTGGTCCAAAGATGGTGTTGTAGGCTACAACTACTTATGGACTGCAAAGGATAATGACCATACTCCCAGAAGACTGGACGAGAATGGAGTGCATACAACCGACTACTCTATTCACTCATTCAAAAAAATGAACTTCGAAGAGGGAGTATTCGCTTTACCTCAATATTGCAACACTGAAAAACTTGTCAACTGCCCCCTTGAGTCACTTTGCGGATAGTTTAGAGCCGAAGATATTCTCAGAAAGCAGTGATCCGATCAAACATTATAAATTATTAATTTTATCACCTTCTTCTACCTCTACTACGATTTTGGCGGCCATCTCTTTCTTCCCTCTGCCTTCTTAACTCCTCCTATCGACGTTATTTTTATTATGCTCTGGTATTTTTTGCAGCTCTTTTGCTTGCAGCATTCGACATTCTTTATGCTTTTCTTCTTCTCCTTTCTTCGAGTTGAGCCCTTCTCCTCTCTTGCTATTCCCTCATTTTTTACATGCACTCACATTTCATGTAAATTCCTCCACATTTATAGCAGAACTAAAATTTACATTTACAAGTCATATGGTCACAACCTTAGTTTTTCTCCACCCAGAATTTACATTTAGGACATTGTTTAAACTTCTTTCCTCTTGCAAACTCTAAAAACTTCTGGTCATCCTCAGACATTGTGCTTGACACCTTGTATTATTTACATGTCATATCTGTATGCCACTCAACTCTACAGTTCAAACAATAATCTTTCTTGCATTATAGGCACTCAAATCTTTCTTGATCTCCTTCTTCGTAGAAGAACATGTATCCGCAGTTGGCTGTTGGGCACCAGGACCTATATAAAAATAAAAAATACACTGACTATCCATGGCCTTATGCATAGGCTTTAAGAGTATGATTTTGATATTTTTCAAAGAGATCCTTGCTGAGGATTCTCCTGAGGTCACCCTCAGTAACTTCCTTAAGACAATCAACGTTGGGGCACTTGAGTGGGAAAGTATTGGTCAGAATGTTTGTCTTAAAGGCTTAACTCATGCATTCAATATGGAAGAAATGCCCACAGTTGTCCAAGCATTCAAAAGGGCTATCATAGAGCCCACAATAACAAATATCGCAAAGCACTTACTAATCCTCTCCTTTCTAGTTTTCATTGTTCATTTACTCTTGTAATTTGCGGGCATACTCCATATCTTTTTCTTCTGCTAACTTGTCTTCTTCTTCCATTTTCTATGCATCGAGTTCCTCAGTATGGTCTGAGTTTTCCAATTATAAGGTGCCATCGAACTGTGCATTATTTAGGGCAACAGGCGAGCTAGCTTGAGGTTCTTGGATTCTGCTTCTATTTTAAGCGACAGGCATTTTCTTGTTTGTTTCATAGAAGCCTGATATCCAACCGAAGAGGTCAGAAGTTCTGCCATTTTTGTAATCGGATAAACCTCTGACAATTTCTCTTGCATGTTCAGGAAAGTCGTCAATCAAATTGAGAAGTTGTATTTTTAGGAGAGAAGGTAGCATTCTATCAGCATTAAGTTCTGCCATCAGATCTACAATTTCAAACATTTGATCAATGTTTGAATTGTTTTTCCCAACGAAGTAGCCAATGAGGAAGGTGTTGAAGGGAAAATCAGCAGGTTTGATGGACATAGACCCAAGCCGTATTCTTTCTTCGAAATAGATGAGTTGTTTGCTGAAGGACATCTAAAAAGTAATTATTACTACAGATTACTACAAATTATAAACAATGCCTCCAAATCTATCCCAAATATAGATCATATTTAACCACTCAATATCACTTATCATTGTCTTAGCCTTCCTCCTCATCTTCATAGTTGATCAAATATTTGCGTTCACCAAAGTCGCCAAAACTTCCGGCTGTCGCTATAAGAGTTTTTCCTACCTTCAGCTTATACTTATCTCCTCTTCCTACTTAAGCAATGCTTTACTCTCGACTGCATAAAGAAGGTCGGGCATTTCGAGATGGGTGAGGGATGCCTCTCTTCTGATGGCTCTTTTGAGGGCATCTTGGATTATTTATTGTGTATTGTAGAGCATCAATTCTCTTATTTTTTGCATCGCCTGTCTTAATAAGAGGGTACTTTGGTACTGATAGGCACATCCTTCATGAAGGCAGTCTTGAAGATGTCACTGACCTCGTCCTCAAATTTCGCCTTTTATTCCTTCTCTGTCATTGTAATTATTATAACCACCCAGGACTATGTTCAAGCGAACAAACTAATAATAACTCAAACTTCATCCCAAAGATATCGGATCAGGTCGGCTCAATAAGATCAGAATATTGGAGAGCATTCCTCTCAAACACATTAATGACAGCTACTCAGCTCACACCTCCGTTATGTCTCAATCCAGGCACAGCTCTATTAAAAATTTACCCAATTCTTCCATGGCTAGTAGTGAATTTTCAATGAGAAGTTAACTTCTGAGGAGTCGATCGACTGAAAAGAAGAAAATTTAGGTCAGTAAGTAGCAAGCAATTCAGCAGTTATTGTAAAGGAATTATAGTCGACCTTTCACAAAATCTCTGGTTCAATATCTCAACAAAGAATGGGCAGTTAGACAAAAGTAATTTTGGCAAGAGAAGAAGATTAAATATTTCCTGGAATCGATTACTCAGAGAAGCAACTGGCTCAGATAAATGATTGATGAGTTCATGCAGAAGTAGTATGCATTATTGAACTCCAACGATCGGGAAATATTGATGAGTTTACTCTTCAGAGAAGCAGTAAATTCCATACAAGATATGGAAAGTGTCATTCCTTAAATCATAAAGAAAATCCCCGATTAGAGGATTTACTATCAATAAACTATTTTAGAGGAACTGACAGATAAACTAGCTGAAATTTATGATCCTAAATGTCTTTACTCAAACGTAAAGATCAAGGAACGGATGCATTTGTATCTCGAGCAGTATACGATCAAAAAAAACAGCCTTAGGGCTGATTTATGCTCGAAATTAGGAACCAACATGGCTTTTCTTGACAAAATGGAAGACTACTTGGCTACATATCAGCACTAAATTATCAAATTGAAGTCACATAATCAAGCTATATCTAATGAAAAAAATAAACTTCAACAACTTCTTGATCGTAAGAGTCACTTCGTACCTCTCAGTGTTGACTACGACCGATTGTACTAAATGAAGACTGCTACCAATTAACAAATTAGAAATGACCTCTAATCCAATATAGTTCAGTTTCATGAAGACAAACACAAGAGAAATGGTAGTATCATAGCTCAACTCGAGAAGAATGAACTTGAGCTGAGGGATCAAAATGACTTGCTCAAATAATAAATATAAAGACTTCTAACAGAAATAGGTTCCTGGAATAAAAACAAACCCCAATTTAGAGATGGAGCAGTTCAGGTCTATCTTATACCTCAAGGAAAGGGCAGTGAAGGAAGTGGAGGAAGCAGTGGTAGTCTGATGAGTCATTTTCTTGATAATGTGGTCACCCCTTTTTCCTTCAGTCGCTAGATCACAGGTAGTCTCATCAACATCCTTTCTGTTGACAAGATTCTTTATGACTATTAACTGATAAGAAATAGAGAAAGTTTGAAATCATTTTAGGAGTTTCTCTTCGAATGGTTCATTATTCGAACTGGTAGCAAGAAAATAGCCCAGATTTTTGTGAAAAATTTCCTGTATAGTTTGAAATAACTCAAAAACAATCACAAAAGATTTGCAATATTTTTCAGAATTTGTGGACATAGCGGGTACAAGAAAAGAAATTTACAGGAAGATCTAGAAGGTGTATTTTTTTCCACTCATCTTTGCTGGTACTATCTCATCAGACTTACAATGATGTACAGAAAAAGACTTAACTAAAATCCAACAGGTTATCATATTTTTCCTCCTTTACAATGCTAGGAAGTTTTCAAACTGCCTCTCAGAAAAGTTTATGATCTTGTTGAATAGTTTTTGGCTAATGAGGAAATATAAATTCCTTAAAATTTGACTCAAAGGATCGATCAATACTGTATCAATGAAATAAGCAGATTCAAAGCAGGTGATCCATAGTTCCAAAAATAAATACTGGAATAAATCCACATACTGAGGGATATCAACTTCGACATCATCGCTGGCTTTCTACTGGAGTACATTGCCAATATGAAATGTCAGGTGGTCTAGAAGCTGTTGAGAACGATTTACGCCAAGCAGAAGCAAGATGGTAACATCCTCGGATACTCTTAATTCGAAACAATATATAAGAGATACTACAAGGAAAGGAGAGCTAAGATATAGCAGATTTATGCTAAATTGTGTATGGTCAATCAACACGATATGCTCAATATTGAAAATATGCAACCTGTTGTGCTTGCTATATTGGAAGATCAGGCTCCTCTTCGTTCTATCTTCGATAAAATATAGTCACTAAAGGTACTAATTTTGTCTGAGAAGCAAGCTTTGATGAAAAATGACAAAAAACATATCAATCCTAATGCATACTAAAATTTCAGAGAGAGGTATTATCACTAATTCTATGATTTCTATAATACGACTGCTTTCCTCGAGGAAGTTTTTAAAATAGTTAAAACTATGGTCAAGAAAAAATTGAAAAAAGCTCAGTTTAGCAATGAAAGAATAGATGAATTAGTTGAAGAGCAAAATAATCCGACTCCTCAAATAGACAAAGATAAAAAATAAAGGGATAATTCTTCAGATGAAGAAGACCCGGAAGATGCATAGAGTGTTGAGGAAAGGAAGGAAACAAAGAAGTACGATGAATAAGCTAGATCAGTATTGGCTCACAGGCTTGAAGAGTGGACAAAAATTATGACCCGAGTACCTCATTTTACCCCCAAAGTACTAACAATCGATCAGGTTATTATTCACAACATTCGAAGAAAAGAAATGATCGAGGCCAGCTAATATGCTTGGCGAACTCTAAGGTAAATTCTAATCAATCTTGGAAAATAGTGAGGTTAATGATAGTTATTTTTTTGACACCCATATTCAGAATATCAGTTCATAGACCTACCACTACTTGATCTTGAAATGTCCAGTTTTAGTGCCGCAGAACATTTGAGTGCTGCCTTGGCTGAGAGTGTAGTTACCGTTGTTGAAGCATTGAGGGAAATTTGCGCAACTCTTGGAATTATAAAAAGCCTTATCAGCTATTTACAGATCAGGATAGCCGAAAGAAGGGCCATAGGTTTTGCTGCACCATATAGCTTTGTCTCTATAAACCAAAGGATATCTTTCTCCTGCGGTCAGATTAAAAATGAATGTATTTTCAGACAGGTCAGGATACCATTCTCCTCCCGACTTCCAAGGAAGACAAGTGAATCCACCAATGATATTGTCAGATTATGTGAGAACAATTGTTAGAGTATTGGTGATGTCATCACATTTATCATGAAATTTAGAAGCTGAGAATTAGTTTTCACTAGCTCTGTAAAGGAGTTTAACTTCTGAAAATTTGTGGTAGAAAAAGGTATTGATAGTTTGAACATCGTTAGTTATTTTGCTGAAGAATGGAGGCTTAGGTATTTGCTTTTTCAATGAAGAGGTTGTCATTTTGCTGGGAGATTATTCCATCATATGAGATTGTTTTTATTTGATGTGTGATCCTCTCTTCTCTCTGACTGCTGACCCTTCTTTCATTTTGGACTAAATTCCAGGAATATCGGATATCTCTCTGAGACCTGACTTAACAGCAGATGGTGCAACTACCTTGGATTTGTAAGATGACCTTCTGTTTCCCTACCTTCTTTCATCTCTTTTCTCCTATTTTTTTCTCTATTGTTGCAATAATTGAAGATACTGATTGAGCTCAACACTCAGATGACTGAGGTCTCTGTCCAGACTAGGGATAGACACTTATCTTTCTTGCTTTAATTTGGAATTCAAAAAAGTAGCCATTGTTTCTTTTTGCTTAGGCTCTAGCAATCCATGAGGATCGAGGATATCTTTGATACCTACAAGCAAGTGATAAGCCTGAAGAAATTGGTCAATCGATTCAATTGTCTTTTTGGCCTCATTGACTAAGTTGATTAGCTTTTAGATGTGGATATCGTGAGCCTTGGCGACTATCTTATAACTTTTACGATTGAGATAGTTGAGATTTGCCAGAGAGCAGGACTCATGTTCTTTTCTACATAGGTCATCATGCTCGAGACACAAGTAAGCACATTTTGCTGAACAATCAGGATTGATGCATACTTCTGATGCTTATTTGTGGGTGACGCATGTCATATGTTTCATTTTGGCTGGCTAAATAATATCTAATAAAATCAGGGTCTCAATTTTTGTAGAAAACAAAAAGGCAGTGATAGTTTATGCTTGAATTGTCATTCAATATTTTTATTACAGAGTGATGATTTTAGCGAGGATAAAATAAGAGGAAAGTATTCATCCTAGCATCGAACCGAAGCATACATTCAACACTACTCACAAAAATGCCTTTAGAGCCACCAATTTTATTCTAAGGAAAAGACACACTCTCAATCATAACCCAGAACAGTCACCATAATCAAAACATATGACGAAGTCGCCAGATCCAAGACCCACAGATCTTCAGTCAGCAAGCCCAATAGTTGAGCGAACTTGCAGCAAATTTATGAAAAGCTATGTGGATAAGCTGAAAAAACAAAGAAAAAGAGAAAAGAAGCGATTGATTGAAATCAATCATCACAAACACATTGAAAGATAGTCATCTTTAGGCTGTGAGATATCTCCTTTACCATTGATCCATCATGGCAAGCAGCAAATTCTCATCTTCGAAAAGATAAACCCCAATACTTTCAGGTCAGCAATAATTCAGCATATTCCCTCAGCAGATGCTCTGGAAAAATAAAAGATCCAGGAAATCATATCGTAAATCAAACTTCACAAAGAACACAACCAAAGAAAAAGTTTGAAGAAAAGAAATTTATAGGGATTACCCGATTTGCACAACAAAATAAAACCAAGAAAAGCGTCTTTCCTGAAGAGTATTGGAGATTTAGATCCTTGGGAGCATGAGATTGGGCACAGTCACGATATATTCTAGGAGTTAAAATGATGTTTCAACCTTTAATAATTTTGACGATCAAAGAATAATTGTCAATTAATAATAATCAGAAATGCAAATCGAGTCATCAGCCTATCCAACTCAACGATCTCCTCAAATAGCTAGCTAAGTCCACGAACTCCTCAGAAAGCATCTTTAAAAATAACCAGTTCCTCCAGTCTAAATTAGGGAATATCGGGCTTAGGATCTTTAAGAACTAAGGAAACTCCAGAAAGAATGGTTTCCTCTAAACTACAGTGACGATTTTTACAATAGACTAATCAATGGAGTAGCAGTAGGTTACATGGCATAGGCAACCATAAAAATTGATTAGGAATTACACATGAAGAAAAAAATGATTGTCGGAGCTGTAGTGTTTGAGTTCAGTACTGACAGTGAAGATGTGAATGCTAGCTGGATCAAAAGAACCTTTTCTTCTGAGTACAACTCTCTCTACATAATGACTTTAGGTGTGGTCGATGAGCTCAGGAGCAGTGGTCTGGCCAAAAGGTTGCTCGACCAGACCATTACATTCGCTCAGAGTAGACCGAATATATCGCTGATATCTCTCCATGTGGTGAGCTACAACAAGCGAGCAATCAAGTTCTACAAAAGGCACAATTTCGATTACCTCGAGTATCTGTCTGATCATTATCACATCATGGGAAAAGAATATGATGGTTTGAAGTTAGGGCTATTTGTTAATGGAGGGAAAAGAAGGGAGAAATGGTTACCTTGGTTCAAAAGGGTGGTATTTCGGATGGAAATAATAGACGAGTGGCCTGTATGATTAGAGTATAGTTAATGTTGATGTTGAATAAATCAGTAGAATTTTATCTTTTGACGCATTTCTGCAGTGCTACCTTCCATTTTGCTGCCTGAGGTTCCGAATTGCGACACCATACTTCTGATTTGGCTTAACTATTCTGGTTCCTCATTCATAATTCTTGTTTTCTTTTTTGCATTCTTGATAGCATTTCTTGAAAACCCAGGAATGTTGTTTGTTCTTCTTTCATCTTCCTCTTCATCGCATTATCTGATCTATGGCACTGGGCCATGAACAACATTCGATACAGCTCTCATAGCTTCCTGTGCTTTTCTGCTGGCTATTCTTCGATCTCGATCTCTTTCCATCAATTTTTAGCTGTGCTGCTCCATCAACTATGCCCACCATTTCAAGCCACTGATAGAATCTATCTTGCTGTAAAGCTGGAAGTATTGTTTATCTGGTAGGTCATAGAGGTTGATAAGAAAATCGTACAACTATGGATCGGATTGTCTGCAAGCGCCTTTGTAGTATATCTATGCACACAGGTTATAGAGCAGCTATGCGAGTCGACGGTGATCGAGGATAGTGATGGGGCTATTTTGGAAATCAAAGTGATGCAATTTCCCTTCCTTGAACCTAGCCAGAAATGTAAAAACATTTTGCTCAGAGTAATTTTGAGTAAAGCTGATGAACAGTTTCTGAGATATTAATTTGCGGAAGAAGAGTTCATTGGTAAGCTCGAGAAGTGAAAGTTCAATGAGGTTACACCTTTTTTATTTAGAGTAACGAGATCTCAGGTTACTTTAATCGAATGGAACAACTCTTGACATTTCCATCATTTTTTATTGAAAAGGAGATACATTATTAACAGGCTCTTTTTGGGGGGCTTATTAAAGCATTTACTCGATTTCACAGTCAATTTTTCCCAGTTACTGAATTTCTCTGAATTATTCATCGTTGATTTATTAAATGGAGGAATTTTTCTCAGGTTTCATTTCAGAAGCATCTGTCACTTCAATAATATCCTATTCCTATTATTCATCAAATTATCTCCTTTTGTTTGATACTGGCTACTATTATTCAATTTCAATTCTCTTCGATGACTTCTTTGTAACAGGGCTAGCAAAGTCGATTGGTATAATAATATCCATTTCATGGAGTTTTGAATAGTTGTCTTGGCTAGCTTTGCTTTATGAGGAGTTGGATTTTCGATACATTTAAGCGAGGGATTTGTCTTATTTGATGTAGACTGTTGGAACTAACGGAATCAAAATTTAAGGAATATGTTATCTTTGCTCACGAGAATTTTTTTATAGTTCCCCCTTTCCACCTTTTTTTGCAGTCTGGCTCTTTTCCATCATTTTATGATGTCTTACTTCCACAATCTTTCTCATTGTCTTGAGTTCATCCATTTTTGAAGATTTTTTTGCTGTCTTCTTTGATCTTGTCTGTTGAAACTCCTCTAACTCTTACTCTTACTCATATCTTTACTCTTCGTTCTAGTTTTACTCTTCCTGCTCGGTGTTAATTGATACCGATTTAAATTTAGGAGATTGTGCTTAGATTTCTCCAAAAGAGACGGAACCCATCGACCTTTCTTCATCAATGACTTAAGAGTCATCATCAACGACTCTCGAAGGCTATTTTGACTTCCCTGATTTTTTGCTAAACTTCTTTATGATATTGTTGAAAGCGTTGACGAGGGGTGTACTATCTAGGTCATCCGAGTTAATGTCTTCTGTTGTACTTTTTTTGGGAATGCTTCTTTTCTTCATGTTCTGAGTTGAAGCTCTCCACAATAGATGAGATAAGGAACATGTTGACTGATTTTATAAGTCAAAAAATAAGCCAGTTATTTTCCCAACTGCTTATGTATATAAATAATCAGATGGATGGGATTAGTCCAAGGAATGAAAATATGTCGGACATTGACATCCGAAAATTGGAAGTCAGCAAGGAGTAGAGTTTAGATTAAAAGCAAGAATAGATGGATCTTTACATGTTCGACCAACCTCTTGAAAGCAAACCAGATTCTAAATTTAATATTACTGATCG
>Ga0100378_1002888_pt1 | contig 16842 bp, 22 predicted proteins | sample CryGeymeta201502_FD_81535 | JGI IMG/M metagenome (GOLD analysis project Ga0100378, IMG submission 81535) | Groundwater microbial communities from Crystal Geyser aquifers in Utah, USA - Crystal Geyser metaG 2015-02 | ecosystem: Environmental > Aquatic > Deep subsurface > Groundwater | place: USA...
TCAATTTCATTTTTTTCTTGTGATATATCTATATTATTTTGTTTTATTTCTAGTAGTAAGGAAGATAAATTTTGATTATCAATTAATGATTCATTTAATTTATTTTGGTTTATTTCTAAATTTGTAGAACAACTTTCCAATTTCTTTTGAATTTCTATATGTTCTTGTGACAAAACTTTCTTTACTAGTTCAGTTTCTTTTAATATTTTTTTATGCTTATCATAGTCAATAGTAATTGTATTTAACTTATCTTTCAATATATTTAACTCTTTAGGATTAAGAGCCTTTTTAAGTTTGTGCTCTATTTCATTTTTCTCGTTAAGTAAAGAAACATTATCTTTTTCCTGTAATTGCTTCATACGCTCAATATCTTCTTTTTCTTTTATAATATTTTTTATTTTAAAGTAGTCATATTTCTCCTCTTTAAGTTTTGTATTTGACTTTATTTTTATTTTTTCAGCTTTTGACATTAAGTCAGCATAAACATCTTTTAAATCAACAGATTCATTTTGAGATTCTTTCTTTAAGCTAACACTGTCAACTTCGTCTTTAATAATAGCTTTATTATTAGTTTTAATATTAGACTTTAATATTGCTTTATTATTTTTATTAGAATTCATACAAAATTAATTTATATTTATATTAATAAAATTTTAATAAACTTTACTTAATATTATTTAAAATATTAATAATTATTCTTAAAGCATTCACTCGTTTCATTTTTTGAGTTTTGACATCATAGAAGCAGTAGAAGTTGCCGATGGTTTTAAAAGTAAATTGTCTAACTTGATCTTTACATTTGTATTTAACTTCTTAAAGTCTTTTATATAATGTGATGTAAGTTGGTTACTTGGTGTATTATTATTTGTATTATTATTTGCTTTATCATTTATTGATTTATCAAACATTTTTTTCTCGGCTGTTTTCGGTGTAAGCTTATGATTCAACACACTATTAGTTGTATTAGTACTAGTTGAAGGCCTAATAACTGAATTATGACTACTTATTTTGTTTATATTCTTTTCTGAGCTATGTTCAGCTACTTTAGTTTTAGTTTTATTGATAGACGATGAAAAACCTTGTTTTGAGGCTGATTTCTCTCTTTCAATTGGTGCATTTGGCTCAGTAACTAGCATTTCTCGGGTATATTCTTTTGGGAATGGTTTGTTTTGCTTAATGCTTTGTATTCCTATTTTGTTTACTCCATAAACTGAATTTGTATTATTTGTATTATTTAAATTATTTGTACTAGTATTAGATATAGAGTTTGTTATTTTAATTTTTTCTTTAGAAGCATTAGAATAAATGTTGTTTGTATTATTAGTATTGCTTGAGATTTTAGTATTATTATCCAGTTTACTATATGAATTATTTGAATGAACAATATTATATTTCCTATCTTCGTCTTTATTTTCTTCCGCAGTGTAAGTATTAAGATATACTGGCTCATTTGTGTTGAGTTTATTCAAATTCTAAAAGATTAAAAAATGTTTTTTAAAATATATATGTATATAATTCAGTTATTGATTAGTTATATTTACATTTAGAATTTGATTTTGTAAATTGTTATGGGTTGAAGTTCTTATTATTGAATTACTTGGATTTGAATTCAAATTCATTTTAATTTTACTTCCTTGAGTAAGGAGTGAATTTGATGTAGGAGGTTTATGTGATATTTTATTAGGTGTTGATGTAGAATTTGATGGAGTACCTACTGTTGAAACATATGTTAAAACTGGTTTTGATTTTGCTGAATTTAATGTAGAATTATGTGAAGTATGCGTATTAGTATTACTATTATTAGAATTGTGCGGAATATTTATAGTTTGTTTGGTTTCACTACCTGTATGTTGTGGAGGATGAAATTGCTTTTTTAAATCGCTTAAACTTTGATTTTGGTTAATAGAGAATTGGCTATTAGTATTAACATTAGTATTAGTATTAACATTACTATTTGTAACAAAATTATTAATAGATGGTTTATTATTTAACTCAATCACTTTTGTACTTTTTACATTAGAGTTACTTAGCTTATTGTGTGGATGTGGATTTGTTATTGTGTTTGAGTGTGTAATAATTTTAGTATTAGTATTTACATCTTTGATTAAGTCTTTTATTGGTGAATTTCTCATTTCCATTTTCTCGATTAAATTTTTACTCTTTATTATAAAATCACTCGTAACTTTCTTTGTAGGATTATGTTTACTATCAGGTAGTTTCTTATCAAGCATATTATGATTGGAATTTGTCTTAATAATTGGATTTGGTTGACTAACTTGATTAAGGCCATCTTCCGAATTTGAATTTTGTTTATGTAAATTACTCATACCACCTTCACTAGATTTTGTTTCAGTTCTACTATTTGAAGGCATACTAGGTTTATTTTTTGCTTTAATTCCTTCAATAATATCTATAGCATTTTCTAAATTTCTTTTTGGGTTATCTAATTCTCGTTTGTAACTAAAATCTAAAAAGCAAACATCCTGTAATGTTATTCATTGATTTTTACCTTTGAGTATTGGTTTAAATTTTCTTCATCGTCTTCAACAGTTTTTAATCGGTGAAATGGTTCTTCTTCATTAAATTCATCAAAGTATTTTGTATCTAATTCATTTTTTAACTAATAATTGTTATTATAATACTATAATACTTCTGGAATAAAGGGAACTTTTAAGGCTTTAATATTATTCCAGTTAACTCCTTTAAAAAATGGATGATTTTTTACTTCGTCTGCTCCGTGATAGCCTAGACGTTTATCAACGTCTGTCATTAATCGTTTTATTATATCTATTGAATCTTTAGAGATTTTTGAATCACTAGGAATAACAAGATTTTTCCTCCACGATAAAATCTTTTTACATGTATCAGCAGCATTCTCAGAAAAAAATGGAGGATAACCAATCTGATAAGTTTAGTAAGTTTAGTAAAATAACGAATTAAATAGTTATTAGTTATTACAAGCATTTCAAAAAGAATAACACCTAGAGACCACCAATCAACTTCAGGTCCATAACCTTTTTGCTCGAAAACTTCAGGTGCTATATAGTCCGGTGTTCCAACTGTAGAAAAAGCTAACTTTTATTATAATAAATATATTAATAATTATGATGCTTACTATTCTTCTTTTTCTAGTTCCTTTAAAAGCATTAAAAAGACTCTTCGAATTCAAATTACCCGTAGATGAATTCGATCCGCTCGACACATAATTTCCAACTATATTATCGACAGTATACAAATTACTATCCTAATTTTATTATTATAATTAATACAGTTCTTTTACAAAGGCCAAAATCACTTAATTTTATATGACCATCATTTCCAATCAATACATTATCAGGTTTTAAATCTCTATGAATACAGTTCATCTTATGAACTGATTCAATTGCTAATACTAACTCAGCTGCATAAAATCTTGATTCGCTTTCTGTTAAAATGTCTTTAGCCATAAGTAATGTCATTAAATCACCTCCTGGGAGATATTCCATAACTAAGTATAAGTATGCATCGTCCTAGTAAAGAATAAGTAAATTAATTTATTAAATAACTTACTTGAAATGAAGACTTTAAGTCTACTACCCATGGATTTTTTGAAATACTTAACACTTCTTTTTCAGATCTTATATGAAGAACTTGATTTTTATTATGCATGTCTTCCTTTTTCATTTTTTTTATTGCAACCAGCTCTTTTGTGGCCTTATCTCGACATATTCTTACTTCACCAAATGCACCTTTTCCAATTATTTTTAAAGGATCGAAATCAAATATTGTTATTTTTTTACGGCTAATTTTATATATTATATTAGTAAAATAATATTGATTACTTATTTCGTAGTATTTCTGCTTCGCGTCTTTTTATTTCGTTTTTAATATTTTCGTTATCAAATTGAGATAGCTGTAATTCACTTATCTTTTTGTTTATTATTTCCCATTCTATAAATATTATGTTATAAAAGAAACCTTTAATTTTAGTATCTTCTTCCGATTTTTTCATTTTATACTTGTTTTCGATGTAGTTTTTAGCAACTTTTACTCTTTCGTATGTTTTTTGTGAAATAATTTTCTCTCTTTATTTTTTATTTTAATTAGCTATATTATTTCTTACTTTACTGCATTTTCCAAAGATGCAAGTGGTTGTATATTTGCAATATTGTTATCCATTTTTTTATAATTAATTAATTTTTAAATTTTTAATTTAGAATATATACTATAGTATAAATACTATAATTTAAATTATTACATAAATTATTTAACACTATTTAAGCGTAAAATATTTAAAATCAAAATTATTAATATTTTTTAATATATACCACAATAAATGAAAGACAAAGACTCCGAAAATTTCGAAAATAAACTATATTTTAGTAAATATAAGCCAGAAACTAAAATCGGAGAAGGTTCATTCGGAAAAATCTTTTCAGGTAATATAGAAAAAATTCATAACTCAATATAAAATTATAGCAATTAATATAACAAATAATGAAAGATTTGCATTAAAACTTGTATATAATTATTTTAACAAATAAAAGGAAAATAAATCAACCGGACAAAATTTATTAGAATCCGAAGCATATGTTCTTTGCTATTTAAAAGGAAGTATGATAACTTTATAATAAAAATTTTAAACTTTAATAATTAAAGTTGGAATTCCTAGTGTAAAATCATATGGCTTTTCAGGAGATTATAACATCTTAGTAATGGAACTATTAGGAAAGTCCTTAGAAGAACATTTTCAAAACCTAAAAATGAAATATTCAATCAAAACAGTTTGCTTATTAGCAGATCAAATGATACAGAGACTAGAATATATTCATAATAAACATATTATACATAGAGATATTAAACCTGATAATTATGTAATGGGTGTTGATGATAATGCTCACTTAGTTTATATAATTGATTTTGGTCTTGCAAAGAAATTTAGGTCGTCTAGGACACTCCAACATATAAAATACACGAATAATAAAAAACTAACAGGAACAGCTAGATACGCAAGTATAAATGCATTAAGAGGAGTAGGTATATTAAAAATTGTTTTATTATAAATTAATTTAATCAAAAGAACAGTCAAGAAGAGATGATTTAGAGGCAGTTGGTTATGTTTTAATGTACTTTTTAAAAGGTATTTTACCTTGGCAAGGATTAAAAGTTGACAAAAAGGAAGATAGATATAAAAAAATATACGAAAAGAAGAAAACAACAACCGCAGAAGAACTATGCGCTGGAACACCACGTAAATATTATATTATAATATTATAGCTGAGATGGCAACATATGTTAATTATACTAGAAATTTAGGATTTGAAGAAGATCCAAATTACGATTACTTACGTGGATTATTTAGAAAAATCTTAGAATCACATTCTGAACAATATGATTTTATGTTTGATTGGACAAATCCAGAAGATAAGCTAAAAACTTTAAAATTAAGTGAAAAATTAGAAAAAGAAGAAAAAGCTGAGAAAAATAAAGAAAATGAAGTATTAAAAGAAAAGGAAATTAAAGAACAAGAAAATATAATAATTCAGCAAAATTATAACAGATTACAAACTTTACAAAGTGAAGTTGAAGTAGATAATAAAAGAAATACTGATTTTAAATATATTACGAATAATATAAACAATGGTAATAATATTGTTGAGCCAAATAAAGCAAATAAATTGACTGAACAAAAAAATTATAAATTTATTGAAAAGCTAAATACTGATAAAAAGAATGTTCCCACATTAATGAATTTAAATAATTTAAATACATTAAATAATGAGCCTAAGACTGATAGAGTAAAATCATCAGCAATAATAATGAATACAAACACAAATCCAAATATAGTGAATAAGTATAATTTATTTTAATCTTCTTAGAAATGATACTAAAAAAACAAAAGAGACTATAGAAAAAGTTGAGAATTCTGAAACAAAAAAGAAGAAAAAGAAGGACTGCTTAATATTTTAATAATTTTTTGTCTATAAGTAATAATTATAAGTTATAAGTTATAAAATAAAAATAATATATGAGTAATTATATTTAAATTGTTTTGTTAATAATTTATTGTTTTATTGTTTATTTAATTAAACTTTATATTATTATTAATTTATTATGGAGACAGTCTCACCAATATTATATACAAAATTAGATTTTTCAAAGTTTTCTACTACTTACAATGAAAATTATGATAATTTAGGAAATTCGGGATACGAAAAAAATAAAATTAGTTCTAAAGTTTTATATGATTCAGTTACCAAAAAAATTGTACAGTTTAGTGAAGATTCAATAAAAATCTTCAATAGAGATCTTTCAATGATTAAGAAAAACATGAAATTACGTCTTTCAATGTAATTAATACAATTTCATAATTATTTTTACTAATTTAAAACAGTGAAAAACTCAGTAAAGTATCAGTCGAAAAGCAATTAAGATATATGTTAGTAAATATGGATCAAAAATTATTAATATTAAATCTAAGAACTGAAAAGGTGTGCGACATTTTACATTTAGAAAGCAATAATTTATTAGGTTTCTTTTTTATTAGCTATTACCACATTCACCCTTCTTATTATAATGAAGATGTTAGATTTTGTTTAGTGTTTACTGATAAAATTGTTTTTCATAAACTAAACATTAATTTAAATGATCATTTGTCTGAAATTAAAATAACTAAAGTAGATACAATAAGGGAATACTTTTTTAATCCTCAATTTCTTGTACTTTTAATACGTAAATCAGATTACGAATTTGAGTTTTATAATATATTATCAGAGAAGTTTTATTACAAACCTCATGGTTTTGAATTGCCAAATAAATGTAATATAACTTTATAATTTGTTAAATTCTTACTATCTTACTTTCTATTATACTAATTAACTTAATAATTTATTATAGTAATTGAAAAGAAATCACCTTTTGCTAAATTTTTCGGAATGTTTTCCAAAAAAGAAGAGAAAAAAGCAGAGGTGTTATCAAATGAAAAAGTCAATAAGGAAACATTATATAAGAAAACTCATTTCTTTTTAGAAACAATGTAAGTCATATATAATTTATAAATAATTTAGATATAAAAAACTATATTTTATATGTGTTAACTACGAAGATAAAGAAATACAAATTTTCAATGTTATTGCATTGAATAATTTAAAAAGAAGCTTTGTAATATGTTTTGACCCATGTAAGCTTAAAAGCATAATAATAATTAAATTTCCTTACATTTTCATTTTATATACTTTTACATAATACTCCCTAATTAATTAATCATAGCTCAAATAATTACTCTCCAATTTATCGACAACCTAATTCTAATTCACAATTTTGATAGATTAGATACTATATTAATTGATATTAAATCAGAATCTTCAGACAAAATTATATTTAAAAACTTTCCGATGTCTAATTATGACATTTATCGTCAAAATCAAGAGAAATATAGTGACTTAATAAAAACTAAAATAGAATTTAATCCCGATAATTACGAAGTCAAATTAAAAATAGATTATAATTTTATAGAGACAAAGTCGATGTTAGAATATGAAAATAAAATGTTTTGTAAGGATTTTTTTTCTTATAAATTATAATTACATTTAGATGATCTTGATTTAATTATTGAAGGATGCATGATGATTGATAGAATAAATAATGAAGTATATCATATTAGTTTTGATCCTTTGATTTATTATGAAAATTCTGATGTGAAAGTAAATTATTATTTAATTTATTATTTTTTAGTATGAATGCGTGTTTAATCTGATTAGAAGAAAAAATTCAAAAGAGGTTATTTTAAACTCCTTATATGACTTGATTAAATCGAAATATTCAGTAAAAACAATAAACATTATTTATCAAAAAATTGTTACGAATTTATATAAAACTTTGTATGATAAATCATTACAAGAGTTTAATAACTCAATTGAGAATCTTTCTAAAAACTCTAGTGAAATAGTAAACCCAAGACAATATTTCCTAATCAAAAGAAAATCAATAGTAAAACAAACAGACATATATTATCACTTATTTAAGCAATTAGACTCAAGCATTGTAATTTATATAAAAAATTAATATTAACTTCATATAATAGAATGTTGATTTTGACTATGCTTTAAAGAGCCTTATTCACTTTATTATGTCATTAGTCAGTAAGAATTATATATAAAACTTATAAAGAAATAAACATACCAGTCCAACCTTCTTTTCAAAGCACACTAATTTGCCTATTGAGAAAAGTCAAAAGTTTAAATATATTAAATATATTCTTACAATATCACTTACTACCTGATAGTATGGAATTTGCATTATTTTTGATTGAAATTTCTAATAAAGAAAATGAACTAGGAATATATTTTAATGAAGGGTTCCAATTAGGTCTAGACATGCTAGTAAGATTAAAAAAATATGAAGAGATATTTAGAATACTAATATCAAATAACAAGGTAAAGAATAATATGATAATATTTTAATACTTATGATTACGCTTAAAGTTTTATGAATGTTTGATATATTTAAAGCAAAATAAGATAAAAGTAGAGTATTTAAGTACAGAGACAAAGAGACTTTTAGAGAAGACAATAAGTCAGAATAAGTCCTTAGTTATAGATTTTCTTAATTTAAGTTAATTAAATTAAGTGATTATAGATTTATTGTGAATATTTAATACTATTATTATTATAAAATTATAATATATACTATATTATAAATCAAAATATTTATTATTATTTACACCTTAAATATTATAATATTATAAACGCTGTAATTACATAAATACATTTTATGATTGAAATAATAATAAATAAATAAAAATGCTGACTGGGTGGCTTCTCATAATTTTATTTTGCTTTATTTCAAATAAAGAAATTGAAAAGGTAATTAATCATAATTTTAATATAAAAAAAGATAAACAAACACAAATTAAAAAACGAAAACTATAAAAGAAGAAGTTTGCTCAAAAGTCAAAAATTTAAACCAAAATTACGTGAAAATCATTTTATAAGGAGATTAGTCAATTGTACAAGTCCAAATGTAGATTATAACGGAGTTTGTTCAACATGCACAATTGCCTCTTCAAATACTGCAAATTTTTATTATAATGGTGCATGTGTTGCTAATTGTAATGATTACTACAGAGAAAATGGAAATAATGGAAATGGAGGTGATACTTGTGAACAATGTAATGGAAATAGAATGTTTTCAAAAGTTGACAATCAATGTACTTCTAAGTGTCAAACAAACTTAGTCGAAAATTCTTCAAATAAAAGTTGTAATAATTGTAAACTAGATGGAACTGGAGTTTTTGATAATGGTGTATGTGTAAGCTCTTGTACAGGAGGAACTATGATTATTGACTCATCTACAAATGGTTGTGGAAAATGTGATCCAAAATATTATGACTCTGAAACAAATAGTTGCGTTACTACATGCGCAGAATTTTTAGTACCAAATAATAATTCACCATTTAAATGTGATAACTGTAAAACATTATCACTCGGATATTCATATCAAGGAAGTTGTGTAGCAGGACAAAACTGTCCTTATGGAACTATTTTAGTTAATTCTAATAGAAATGGATGTAGTACTCCAACTCCAACTCCAACTCCAACTCCAACTCCAACTCCAACTCCAACTCCAACTCCAACTCCAACTCCAACTCCAACTCCAACTCCAACTCCAACTCCAACACCAACTCCTACTCCAACGCCTACACCAACACCTACTCCAACACCTACACCAACGCCTTCACCAACTCCGACCCCGACACCAACTCAGACACCAACTCCGACACCAACTCCTATGCCAACTCCGACACCAACTCCGACACCAACTCCGACACCAACTCCGACACCAACTCCAACTCCTACACCAAGTCCGACTCCGACATCAACTCCGACACAAACACCAACACCTTCACCCACTCCAATACCAAATAATATTCCAAATTCAAATTCTAACTGCAACATTAAATTTCTTGACAAATGCGTGGATAGTTGCCCAAATTCTACTAAACTAAATGAAAATAAACATATATGTGATGCTATTCCTAACTTTCTTAATGGTGAATTTTCAAAGTTATTAAGGTTAAATATTACAGATATTTCTCAAGAGCAAGCTAAGACCTTTCAAGATATTAGTAAAATTCAAGTTTTATTAGCTGAATCAGGTGAAATTCCTTCAGATCCCAATATATTAAAAGCTTTGGATTTTTCCTTCAATTTAGAATTGTATATTTATTATTAAATTATTACTTAGAAACAAGAAAAATATTAACTCATCAGAAATTTTGGAGTTAAAAAGATCAAGTGACCAATTAACTGATTTATTAGTAAAAAATAATGTTTTCAATGATACTTCGTTCATATTGACTGATTTAATGAGAGTAACAATATCAAATTTCACTGAAGATAAAATGAGATATATTAATGACTATTCCTTAGCAAATAAAATATCATTAATTGATTTTGATGCTTGTATAGTTTACTTAAGAGAAATTGGTAGTTTAGGTAATAATGAAACTATACAATTTAAAAAAATTGATTGGGACTCAAAACTAAACATTGACAATGATAAAAACAATACCAATATCAGTTCAGTAAGTTATTCACTTTTTACAAGTAATGGAACTAAATTTGATCTTAATTTATGTTATCTAAATAAAACTTCTATTGAAATATATGTTGGAGATAACAATTATTTAAAACAAGTAACACTATCTCCTGAAATGGATGTTTTTAATCCAAATTCTCCTTATTTTATTGATAGATGTGTTCCTCTTTTAGAAAATGATACTGAATTTACAATTAATGAAAGACGTAAAACCTATTCTGGATTAGAAATTCAATGTTCAGAGGGATGTGTGTATTTAGGTGTTAATATTACTACATTTTATACGAAATGTTCTTGTAACACCACTGATGATGAAATGTATGCTGATTTTTCGAAAACTCTCTTAAAGGCAATTACGTCTTCCAATTTTTTTATTATACAATGTTATTATAACTTTAATGTAGACTTGGTAATATAATTTTTAATTTAAATAATATAGTTCAAATTTGTATCAAACACTGGTTTAATAGTAACAACAACTCAATTATTAGGAACATTCATTTTGATGATAATATTTAAATTTCTAGATGAAGATTTAATTTCAAATCCTATAAAGTTAAATAAAGTTATAGAGAGCGATGCAACTTTTTTTCATAGCAACTTAAACATTGAAGAGTTTTTTAAAGATCAAAACCAAGAAAATGATCTAAATAATAACGAAGAAAATAAGAAAGAAAATGATATTGACATGAATAATGTCAATGAATTTGCAGATAATAAGTATATTGAACCAAACAACGTTGTAGCTTCGGATAACAATTTCATCACTTTTATTCCTTTTAGTGTTGGTAGTGGAAATAATAAAAAGTTAGTTATAAAAAAGAATGAGATTATACAAATTGAAGAAACAAAGGAAAATAATAAAATGAATGAAGATGTTGAAGACGCTGAAGACCACAAAGAAGGCAATTCACTAAATGAAAATAAAGATTGTAAAAGTGATGATAACGAAATATTACATGCAGATGAAACAAGTAGAAGTAGTAATAGTAATAGTAATTTATATAATTATCATCTTTCAAAACTACAATCTAAAAGTTGTTTCAAACCAAAAGAAATAGGTGACAATAATAAAATAGGTAAAAGTGTAAAACATGAACGAAATACTAGTCATGGAATAAACATACACAATTCATTGAGAAAACCAATACCACAACCAAAAAAAAATGAAACGACGAAAGTATTAACTAGTCTTCAGGTCGAATTAATGCAAAATTCGCAAAATGATAGAAATAAAACTTCAAAAAAAACAAGTCAAGTAAATAATTATAATGAACTTTTCTATTTTAAATCAAATGATAATATTTCTAATGATAAACTATGCATAAGTTCAGATGATTCATTTCAAGTCTCTGTACCTGAAGTTAGTTTTAGCAAAAAACATATTGTAAATTTAGATAATCCTAAACCAAATAAACGGCAATCAAATTATGAAGCTAAATCATTAGGAATATATAATGATATCATCAAAGCAAAAAAAGGAAGAACTAGCAAACTATTAACTATTAAAAAACAAAAGGAATTAAATGAAATTAATAAAAGTAATCTAAATAATAATGAAATAATAACTTCAAATAACAAAAGGAAAAATAAAAGGCTTTCAGAAATAAATCCTATAACTATCATATCACCTTTTAATTTAAACAAATTAAATGCTAGAGATGTTAAGTCATCAAAATTAGTTAAAAATTACTTAACTCCAGCAACTTCAGGAGAAAAACAAAGAGAAAATAAGACTAAATTAAATACAGTAAATATAAAATCAAAAGATAAGGATAAGGTCAACTCAATAAATAATTTAAAAAGAATTAGTCATAAAAAATTGACTCCTGAGGAAAATGAGACTAATCCAGAAGAATTAGATACATTTGCTATAAAAAACTTTGAAAGAGATTATCTTAACTTATTGTCAAGTAAACGAAACTCATCAAAATTATTCAATAATTATGATATTGATAATAATATTATTAATGATTTTAACTTTAATTCTCATTTAAACAGTATAAATTCAATCAGTGAGAGAAGTAATGATAATTCTATTAGTTTTACTTATATAAAAAATGAAGTAAATGAAAATAAATTAGATCTACTTGATAATTTAAGCAGCAATATGGATGCATATAATTTGGATGTAGACATTAAGTTAATAGATAAAAAGAATAACATGGAAAAATTAAGGTATATTACTAATGATTCAGAGTCTCAATATAACAAGGTTGATAATGCAGATAATTGTGAAAGTAATATGGAATTAAATGTAAATGAATCAATCAATATTAATCAAGAAAAAGAAAATAAATCAAAAATTAAAATAAATAAAAGAATTGCCAATTCGATTGTTGGCAAAATAGCTTTTGATACTAAATATTCGGCAGTCGATTCAGAAAGCTCTGAAATTAATGCACTTTCTTCACGTAGATTATATACTAATAAGTATGAGTCTCCAGATGAAAAAAAACTAAGCCTTAATTATGATAATAACAAAGACAACAAAGTAAATTTATTACTATTTCTTAACTATATAATTTTTAATTTATAAGTTACCATCATATTCCACAATTTATCCTAAAAAGACGACTGATGGTCTATCTAATCAAATATTACCAAGTGATTTTGAAGAGTTATCATTTAGAACTAGAATCAGATATGATAAAAGATCTTTCTGTCAATATTTTGTAGAAAATATCTTCAAATATCATGTAATACTATCATTGTTTCAAAAATCATTAATGATTCCTATTCAAATTAGAATTTTACGATTGTTATTACAAATTTCTTTGAATTTTACTATGAACGCCATATTTTTTACTGATGAATATATACAAGCAAGAGGAGGAAGTACTCATGATCATAAAGATGTAATATTTCTAAAATTTATATTATTTAGAATAACTTTATCCTAAATATATGGCATGAATTTCCAAAATTAATAATGTCAGCAATATTAGGAAATTCTTTATTGATAATCTCTAGATTATTTATTATTATACCTAAAATGGAAAGATTTAATTTTAATAAAGCTCTTAAAATCAGAAATTCATTCATAGTAGAAATATTCTAGTAAATAATTATATTAAAAATAGTGATAAGTTTATGGATCAAATGAGACCACAATTCTCTACTTATATTATTTTGATAATGGCTATTCATTTCTTTGGTTTATATTATTGCTTTATATTCTGCTCAATATATGTTAAGAGTGTAAATGGTTGGATAGAAGGAGTCGCATTTAATTTTTTAATTGACTTTTGTGTTTCTGGATTTTTAATTCCATTTTTAATTGCTATTTTCAGAAAGATCATACAATTATTTAGAAGAAAAGAGTGATTATAATGAATTTTAAAGTTTTACATAGTTTAGTAAACAGTAATTTATTTATATGGTTAAATTATTATAATTTTATAAACAATTAATTATATTTTATTTCTTATAAAGTAAATTGGAAAATTTATATATATTATTTACATATCATATATTAATTTAGAAATTAGTAATTACACATACAAAAATTTATATATAGTCAATTTCATTCTTTTGCCTCCATTATTTCATATTATCTATAAATATATCATTTCTTTCATTATCTTTCAATTGACAATAGCTTTATTTAAAACATTATATCTATATATTATGTATGAAAGGCTCCTCCACACCAATCCATAACACACAATAAATAACTAAGATGCTCATTACATTTATTACTAAAATTAATATTACTTTAGTACATTATATTACCTTGTTTTTTTAATTTTAAACAATGATCTAATAGCTGATTTTAAAATTGGAAATATGGTTTCTAATACAATAATATCAAATATTATCGACAAATAAACATATTGGAAGAATTGATAAACACTTTTAGGATAAATATTGCAGAAGATAACTATGTAATATAAGCTAAAAAGATTAAATAAAATGCAAAATATTGTAAAAACAGCAAATTGGCAACTCAATCTTTTTAGGTAGATTTTGCTGAAAATTAAAATGTTATATTACTGTAACATAGGAACAAGTAAAATATTCTTAGTTTTAATCACTTTTACTATATCATTGTAAGTATGGTTAGGAATTATTAAGAATAAGTTTAAGAAGTATCCGAACAGAATTACAGCAGCAATACTTATTTGAGATTTAGGAAGTGAAAACCATAATGCATCTAAAAAAGTTGTCTAAGTTTATTAAAAATAATAAACTTACAGTTGGCTTTTTCATAAACTGATATTTTTCTGATATATCTTCATCTGAGAACAACATTAAGTTAGCTGTAATATAAAAAAATAAATAGGTAGCATTTCTTAATACTCTAATATATGTTGGATGAAGTAGAGACTTTTTAGTAAAGAGAGAAAACACTATATGTTTATTCAATATTAAATCCCGTAAGTAGGATGAAAATGATCTATTGTCATTTTTGAATCTTATTGATATTGGAAGTTGTTCATAATCTGCTATAGTTGTTTTAGCATAATAATCTATTAAATCTTCAGTATTTACTGAATTTTCTTTCTTTACATCGTTAATACCTTCATCCTTATTTTCTATATGTTCTTCTTCTTTTTGTTCTTCTTTTCCTCTTATATCAAGTTCATTTCTGAATATATTAGTATTCTGAACCATTTTAGTCTTAGCTAAATTATTAAAGATACAATTAGATCTAATATTCTCTTCTTTTTTACTTTCTTCATTAATTTTATTTATGATATTTGTGTTAAATTTTGACTTGGTAACTTTTTTAAGCTTTTGTGTTTCAATATCCAAATTCGAGTTTGAGCTTACATCTGAATGATCAAGACTATTATTGAGAAATTGATCTTTATTTTCTCTAATAAAACTATCAAAATGCTCATAAAAATTGCCTTCATTTTCATTCACTTCATTGAAATCATTATTGTATTTAATTTCTTCTTTTAATCCTTTATTGTTATTGTTCTTAAGAGTTTGAACATTATGTAATTTACGATCATGTATTTGTTCTTTAATAAAGAAATTTGATTTTTGTTCCTTGAGAGTTTTATGCTTTCTATTTTTGGTAATATTATCAACATCGTAATCTTTATTTGAATTATTTGTATTTACATTATTAATATTATTATAACTCAATTTGATATTATTCAAATCATCATCAAACTTTGATTCAACATCAATATTTATAACTTCATCCTTTTCTGTCTCATTATTTTCAACAATAGTTATATTAGTTTCACTTTTTTTATAAACTCTTTTAACTCTACTATCTTTATGTTTTAAAACAGGGCTTTCATTTTGTTCATTAAGTGTGAATGAAGTTCCCATATTACTTTCAGAAATTAAAATTGAACTAATATCAATACTTTGTTCTTCATTTAATCCAATTTGATCAAATAAATCTTTCTCTCTTTGGTTTTTAAATTCATTTATATTTTTATTTTTAAGGTTCAGCATATCTTTAGTAAAGTCACTCTTTTTATATGTACCTAATCGAAGTGATTGCATTGTTTGATAGTCAGAGTCATCCTTTGACGCTTGCTTTTTTAGTAGTTTTTTATGCTTTACCTTTTGAGGTTCTATTATAATTCTTTTAAACTTTGAACCTGCTGAGTTTTCCATAAAATTTTGTTGTATTGGTTTTGTGTTAAAAACATCACTTTTACACGTTTTACTTTCATATATTTTTCTTGTAAATATTTCTTCTTTATTATTATGTGTTATTTCTGAATTCTTTTTATTTAGATCAAATATTTCATAATTCAGTATTGTATTGGTGTTAGAATCTTTTGGATAATTAAGAAGATCAGACTTTACGACAGAGAAAGGATTATCATTTATCTTATTACTAGCAACAACTGAAATATTATTATTTATTTCTGGCTTTACATTTATTACTAAATTATAATTAGAATTAGTTTCATCATTTTGTTTGTCATTTTGAATATCATTATTTTCACTACGTCCTATACTGTTTTTCTTCACTCCTCCGACTTCATTAGGAACGTTAGCTCTTATGTCAACAACTACACTTTGAAGGAGATCCATTTTTGTGTTTGTTTTAGTAATTGTATTCATGTTAGTATTTGTATTAATTGTCAACGGTTGGTTTGATGCCCTACTAAAAACAGATATTAGATCATTGTTATCCCCACTACCAATGTTGTTTGTTTTATTCTGATAATCATTGTTATTTTTGCTTTCTAAATTGATTGATTTATTCATTGGTAAGTCATCTAATAACATTAAAGCCCCGAATTTAAAATATGCTTCTGGATCATATAACTTATTATCAAAAAA
>Ga0100378_1002891_pt1 | contig 16834 bp, 10 predicted proteins | sample CryGeymeta201502_FD_81535 | JGI IMG/M metagenome (GOLD analysis project Ga0100378, IMG submission 81535) | Groundwater microbial communities from Crystal Geyser aquifers in Utah, USA - Crystal Geyser metaG 2015-02 | ecosystem: Environmental > Aquatic > Deep subsurface > Groundwater | place: USA...
AGAGCATGAGGTCGTATTTGCGGATGAGACCAACATTGAGGGTGCATCTGCGGCACTGACGGGCGTCCTTTCCGAACTTGCGAGTATGGGTTCTCCACTGGTTGTTGGGCATGGTGTGGTTAATTAAATATTAATTATTTTCAAGAAATCCCAAAATAATGACACTTAAACTTTTTTCTTCCCCTTTCGCCTCAACACATAAAAACAGGAGTTCTGCTTTGACTCCGTACTGCTCTGGAGTACTCTCAACTCGATAGTTTATAATAATAAGGCTATGAGTAAAGAATTAAACAATTATAAGACCAGTCTTTGCTGGCACTACGTCAATAAAGGACATTGCTCCCTCTTCGAAAAATGCTACTTCGCACATGGGCAGGCATAACTCAGGCGAAAAGATGATCCTCTTCCACCTTCGATGCCTCCTCCTTGCACGCCAGTTTCAAATTACAAGACACAGCTCTGCAAAGTAACAGAACGAGTTAGTTAGTACTTTAGTAAAGGATATTGTCGAAATGATACGAGCTGCCAGTTTGCACATGGGTCGAGAGATATTCACGGGTTGGTGGTGGCTTCAAATGCTCCCATTCGACCTGTTCCCACTCCAACTCCAATTACAGATTATGGACAAGCTGGGCAGTTTTTGCTGTCTATTCTCAAAAATCTCGAGCAGGTATTTCCTGATGAGGTGGCAAAAAGAGTCCTAATCAAAAAAGGTGTAGAGCTAGTAGGAACGGGAGACTTGCCTGAAGCCAACGAGATCATAAATGAATTAGTGAGCAGTAATACTTTATCGGAAAGACAAAAAGAACAATGCCAGACCATTTTATCAAATGCCTACTCACTGCATAAAATATCTTTTGGGCAGTATTGATTTCGAATGTTTTTTGATTTTGTTTTTGATAATTCATAACTATCATGCGTGCCGCCCTTATTCTCGCAATTGTGGTTGTAGCCATCGCTCAAGAAAAAATCAACTACGTCAGCACACCAGATCCCAGCTTGCCTATTGAGCTTATCGTCTAACGCTTTGCAGCCCAGCAGCCAGAAGTTTATCAAAAAGTTTTCCTCAACTTCATCAACGAGCGCATCTCATTTTGGAAAGCCGAAATGACAACAGACTAGAAGATCCGTGAACAGATAATATTCTTAATCACCGAACCCAGTAGTCCTTTGGAAGTTAATTTGAGGGAATATATGCAAACAAAGCTCTTTGATAAGTTGGGTAAATATCGTTAGATTTAGAGATGGGAAAGTTGACTCAATCACTACAAAATGAAATCCGAGAAAAGCCTGAAAATTTCTACTTGACTTTCGACATCTACGATCTATTGTTTGATTGATTTGATCGCTATTTCATTGTACGATGTTATCTGCTATATTAGTTATAATGTAACAATACTTGAGGCATCGAAGACCAGAACCTATCTTCAAGCGCCCTCTGAGTAGAAAAAGCCCAAGTAAAACAAAATCTATCAGTGCAATGGAGCTACCAAACATCTATACACGTTAACTTCGACTCCAAATACCATAAGTAAACCTCAGCTAACACAACGTTGTGAGAAGATAGATAGGAAAGGTGATATCATTTAGCAAAAATAAAGGAGGTAGTTTGCTACCTGAATTGTATGAAAGATTACCGTAATCTGTCAAACCTTTTGGCTATGGTAGTGAGGAGTATCGAGGGAAATTAGAAATGGTGAATAATATTTTAGGAAGTTGTGATTTGAAGGCTAAAGAAAAAGATGTTATGGTTGGCAGAGGCAAAAAGTCGCAAGCAGTTTATGTCTTCTTCATAAGTAAGGCTGAAAATAGGTAGATTTTCCGTATCACCCTCAATCTTTGTGCTGCTAGAAATCCGTCATCTTGAAATGCATAGAAAAGTAAGGAATCGGTCTATAAACGAGCACAAATAACAAGTGGCATTTTGTCTGTTCATCATGTCACAAAATATTGCTGAAAATCAACGAGCAAGAGCATCGACATTAAAGACCATCAAATGTTCACAATCGTCAGAGAAAGTTGCTTGATTTTGCACTTCACATTGCTTCAGGTCGATACAAAAAGCACTTGTTAGAGGATGACCCATCAACCATATCTTTTGAACATGTCAAAAGTCGATTCAAGCATGTTTATCCAAAAAAGGCCGCTGAGAGTCTGCCCTGATTGATTTGAATCTTATGCTGTTTGAGGAAAGAAAAGGTCGTTGAATGGTTGAGTGAACGGCAAACATTTAATTTTTAGAAGAATAGAAATAACATGAGAAAATCGAAATAAAAAGGAAACTCCCAATCAGCTACTTCCTTATTGCCACTAGACCTCAAGAGCAGTAGGAAGAGAAGTCCATCTATTTTGACACTTTCGGTGCGAAAAAGTCTGGAAGGTCGGATAATTATCCCTCGGGACAAAAGGAAAAACTAAACAAGTTAGCACAACCACCTTGTCTCAGCTTGCAAGCCAATAATACAAAGCATGAACGTCAGTAGGCATTATATTGAGGACGACCTCACAAAAACTGCAAATATTCAATTCAGCAAAAAGAATAAATCTCATCTTCGGCATGTCCGCAGTCAATCGAATCAGGTGGGTTATTAAAACGACAATTTATCTAACTTTTCAAACAGTCTAGAAAATATTTCACAGGAGGTTATTGAAATTCCCTTCAGCAAACGTAAAATAATTCCCAGAGATAAAGAAAATGTAACAAGTAATCGCAACAGCAGAGGGCTTGAATTCACATGTAAAAACAGAAGTTTGAATAACAAGAAAAACGGTGGCCCAAAAAATGGTTCCTTGGATTCACATAAGAATAAAAATAAGGGAAGCAAATTAAGGGAGAGTTTACTATCTTTCAACAAGAGAGACACTAACAGACATATTTTTAGTCTGATACCCAAAGGTAAGAAGCATATAGGAAGTGGATCTAATTTGATAACGTTGATCACTGATTTTTCTTTAAAGGCGATTAAAATAACAGCCAATGGATCTATACTTTACTTGGCCTTACACAAGTAAACAGGATCGATTTATGCCATAAAATCCTACAGAAAGGCAGCCATCAGACCCAAACTCAACTAGCTTATTATATAAATCAAGTTAGGTGTTTTATTCGGGCATCCAAATTACGCCAAAGTTTATGGCTTTTTCTCAGACAACGATAACTTTTACCTCATCAAGGAATACCTGGAATAGGGACCTATCAGTTAACAACGCTGTTATATGAATGATGGGCTGGTCAGCCAGGCACTTAATCAAGTGTTATTTGCTGCTAGCTGTCTATCAGATTTGGTAGATATGAGGAAGTGGTCAATCGATATTAACAAAATTTCTCGAAGTAATGTAATTATAGTTTTAGCCTAGGGAATCGCCAAGATAACAAGTATCAATTATAGTGAGGAAAGCCATGATTTCAACTCTGAATAGACTAGACAGACGATAGAGTGGTTTTTTGAGGCTGATGACAGGAGATCCACTTTATAAGGCACCATGGTCACCAATTACATGAATTTCTCAAAAATTCAGAATTTCTCAGGAGTCGGCAAGCAAGCAACATCTTTCATCGACTCGCTCAATAAACCCTTCATGATTAACCCTAACTCAGTATTCTCTCTTCTCTAACATCCATTCCTACGTGAAACAAGATTCAAGGCTACTATGCAGGAGTGAGGAGTTCACCAATTCAAACAATGAGTTTCTTTTTTGATATCATTTAGCGTTAGCTATGATTTTTTGACTGTTGAGACTGATATGTGTTCAAAAGAGCGCATTTATTATATAGTTAAAATAAGGTGGATGAAGCAGAAGGGTAAAGGCTCAAAGAGGAAGTAGGTGGAGGTTCAGGAGGAAGAAGAATTGTAGGAGGTTGATCTTGAGCAGACGAACTTCAATTAGATTGAAAAATTACAAGAGTACGGGATCAATGCTGCTGATATTGCCAAACTCAAGGCGAATGGCTTCTGCACGATTTCCAGCATTATCATGGCACCCAAAAAGGAGCTCACTAATGTCAAGGGTATTAATGAGGGGAAAATTGACAAAATTATGGAAGTGGTCAGAAAGATAGAAAACCATGGCTTTATGTCCGGAAATTAAGTGGCCATAAAGAGAAAAAATGTTATCAAAATAACGACAGGCTCACCTCTTCTTGATGAGCTGCTAGGTGGAGGTGTCGAAACAATGTCCATCACTGAAGCTTTTGGCTAATTCAGAACAGGAAAAACACAATTAGCACATACTTTATGTGTTACAACTCAACTGCCCAGATAAAAAGGAGGAGGCAACGGTAAGGTGATTTATATCGATACAGAAGGAACCTTTCGGCCTGAAAGAATCATCAAAATTGCCGAAAGGTTTCAGCTCGATCCTGAGGAGTGCCTCTAAAATATCAAATATGCTCGTGGATATACAGTGTAACATCTGATTTCTTTGCTGAATTTTGCTGCAGCCATGATGATGGAAAGTCCTCATTCGCTTATGATCATCGATTCTATTATGGCAGTCTTTAGAAATGATTATACAGGGAGAGGAGAGTTATCAGAAAGGCAGCAAGTGTTGGGCAAGGTTTTGAGTAAGCTAATGAAGTTAGCCGAGCAGTTCAATGTGGCAATATACATGACCAATCAGGTGATGGCTGATCCTGGCAACACCATGGCTCATGTTGATCCAAAAAAGCCCATAGGAGGTCACGTTCTGGCCCATGCAAGTACAACAAGGCTCTACTTTCGCAAAGGCAAAGGTTAGCAAAGAATTTGCAAGATTTTTGACAGTCCATGTCTAGCCGAGAACTAGGCAACTTTCGAAATTTCGGAAGGAGGCATCATTGACGCCAAAGATTGATGATAGTCTTTATGATTTAGTATAAATCAAAATAATTAACATCAGGGTAGAATGAAAGTCCTGAAGTGGTCTTTTTTGTATTAATTTTGTAGAACATTTCTGACATTTTTCTTGAGGAGACGGTTCAATTTCATTCTTCTTGTTTTTCGGCAGTACTACAGCCATTCTTGCTCCTTCTTTTTCTGAGCGGTCTAGTGAGGCAAATGACCCACTTGAATGTTAGATTGCCAGAGAGAATTTTTATGAGATCTAGATTCAAAAATGGAGTGTGACTGAGCATTGTTGATCGTTTTTACTCTGAAATTTTACTATTTTGTGTGATGTTTCGGGCAAAGAGGACCAATATCCTGTTTAGTGCTTCTGTAGACCTTCTGATATAGTTTGTTTTTGGCTCTTTCAACAGATTCGGATTTGATGCGAGATTCCCTCTTCTGCTAAATATTCTCCATTTTTTATAGTTTAGTTATGAGTTTCTTGTAATTGCTTTTCTCCTTTGTCTCAGTAAGGAAGTGTTATCTTTCTCGGTGAGTTTCGATATCCCCATCTATCGTTTTGCCTCTTTTGTGGGAGGTGAACCTTTGCTATCGTTTTCGGGTCAATTCTTACAATTTAGCCTTATTGAAAGGACTTTTGTTGAATTGCTAGCGAGATGTGCTAGCATTGCTTTGGATTTATGAATAACTACGTTATGACATTTTTTTCAGCCTAATTTTATTGTCTGTCTATCTCTTCTTGATATCTTTCTACCAATTATGCCGATACTCTTATGCAGTCCTAAGCATTTCCTTCTCTTCTGTCCTGAACCTCCTCTTTATCTACTCAGTCTTATAGGCCCATTTTTTATCATTATTCTGATATACCTGAACCCTATCTTTCAGCAATTTGTTCCTCCGTTATGAACTTCTCTCTTGCATTCGACCGATACTCGCTGCTTTTTTCATGTTGGAATCGTTATATTGCTCATCAAGCCGTCCTTTGTTATTTTATGTGATGACTTCGTATTTTTTCTAGTTGAGCAATTTAGCAAATTATTCTGAATTTGATGACTATGGTACATGAGTAGATCTTCCTTAATTGATTTTAGGCGTAGTGATGATCTTCTTTAGGCGTGCTGTTGGAGATGGAACTGTTGAGGATTTTCCGAAGGGTGCGTGTCTCTTTCTGAACTTTGAGCATGAATCTTGGACACTATAAAATTATATTAGTTTTATAGTTGTTTGATAAATAAAAAAAATAATGCAGGTCACAAAACACGAGCTCATCTATCAAAACCAGACCAATAAGTAGACATTTAGAAGAACAATAAACAAATTTAGACATAGCTCGCACAATAAGAAACATCTTCACAATCAGACTCAATATCAGTCAGCCGGAAAGTACACGCAAGAACAAGAGGAATAGGAACATAGGCTCAAAAAAATCAGTAACTCTACTATGGACGCTCCTGCTCATAAAAATAGTAAAGATACAATGGATGCCAGGCGTAGAAGAGTGGACTCATCGGTCGATCAAATCTATAACCTCAGGAAGAATGCCTATAAGAACTATATAAGGGAAATCTATATCAAGATCAACTAGGAGCTGAGAAAAAAGAATTCATACTTCAATATCGTTCCTCAAAATATCAAAATGAACAACTACTCCGATGCCCTAACCACCAAGTAATGTAAACCTTCCATGAAATGGTAGTAGGCTGAAGCTCCATAAATCAAACAAAAAATCAAGGAGAAACTGAAATTGCAGAAATTGCAGGAAGAAACAGCTTCTTTGGAGAAGATAAGGCACAAGTTATTCGTGATCAAGAAAAGCTCAGATAAGAGATTGGATAATGCTTTGGCCATTGATACTGTTAGTGCAAGGCAGAAAAGATTGAGACAGACTTTTTTCAATGATGCCCAAGCCAATACGATTACTGAGGAGTCGGAAAATGTTAAGACCGAAGCTGACATTGTACTTGTTAGTAAATAAAAAGAAACAGAAATGCCTTCTGTTTATATCGCCTAAAAACGCAAAGAAAAAGCATTTACTCTCAGCATTCCTTCAGCCTCGAAGAAAATAACAGCAGAAGATTATGTCCCTTCAACCAGCATTTTTAACATCAAAGATCCATTTGTGTGCGGTCTTCACAGTGACAAGCAAAGCACTCAATAAAAGAATAGAGAAAAAATACTGAATTATATTGACTATTTATGGAAGGTCAACTACTCCAATGGTCTTTTTGTCAGGTCAGGCTAAGAGCCGACTTACAAAGCTTTTGTAGGGAACGGCAATAATTCTTTGATGGTAAGAAGCATCCTAAAGAGACGATTTTGGTGGACAGTCAGTGACAAGCAAGAAGGGTGTCACTTTGTCTGGACCCAGTTGAAGCAAAACAGCATTTTTCGTGATCAACAGTCATCAAGCACTAAAAAATAGGCCATTTATAATTTCAATATCGACCTGCTGAGAAAGCAGTTGACTGAAATGACAAAATCCAGAAGTCAAGGCTAGTAGCTATTTGAAAACAAAATATTCAACACGGTAGACCTATCATTATGGATGGACCATTCCAGTAAAAACTACAAGAGCGAACTACTCATAAACTAAAGAACGTACCTCAAACGAGCAGGTTTACTGTCCAAGAAGAATATAACAGTCATCGAAGGTTCTCATAAATTAGTGATGCATAGTCATATTTAGCAGAACTACTCGATTGGCAACAAGAAGGCTCTTTTTTATCACATGAAAAAATATTACTCACTCACAGGAATGAACTTGTTCTAAGCTTTACCGTTGACGTTTCACCTTGTTAAGGGCATGGATGACCCATAGTACAAGCATTTCCTGAGTTACTACAATAAATTCGAAAGCATGAAGAAAAAAACTGATGAAAAAAATATGTGGATTGTCAAACCTGGTGAATACAGCAACCGAGGCAATGGCATCAGCGTCTGTTATTCACTTGACGATATCCATATCAGACTCAAAGGAAGAGAGAAAAGCAACGATGGAACTCCCAGAACATTCATCATCCAGAAATACATCGAGAAGCCTTTGTTGTACAAAAACAGAAAATTTGACATTAGACATTTCATGCTGATCACTTGTCTCAACGGGTCGATCAAGGCGTATTGGTATCCCTAGGGATATGTTCGAACTTCTTCCTCACAGTTCACCCTCAAAAGAGGTGGCAACTTGTTCGTACATTTGACCAACGATGCCGTCCAGAAGAATTCAGAAGAATACAGCAAATATTAGAAAGGGAACAAAATATCTTATGACAAATTTCAGATCTATCTAGACAAACAGATCAAAGGAAAGCACAATAAAAATATTTTCTATAATAGGATTTTGCCAAAGATGAAGGAATTAACAAAAAATGCTGTCAAAGCTACCTACCTATCTCTCGATGAAAAAAGAAAAGAGAATAATTTTTAACTGTTGGGCATGGATTTCATGATTGATGAAGACTATGAACCTTGCCTGATTGAAATCAACACTAATCCATGCCTGGAACTGTCTTGTCCTCTGCTGACAAGGCTTCTTCCCTCCATTATCGAGGAAACTTTCAAGTATTTTGATTGCTATGTTTAGATTATGCATCGATCCTTTGTTTCCTCCTCCTTAGTAGTGGACCACCAACAAGAAAAACTTTCTCCCCGACAATGCTCTTGAGGATAACAAGTTCGAGCTGATATTTGACGAAAGCATAGAAGGTGCTGAGTTATAGAAGCTTTTCCACGGAGATTACAAACTATCCTCAAACATAGGGAAAATCTAATAAGACGCATAGATATACGAAAACGATGGAGAGTAGTAGTGGTAGACCTAATCGCCAAGCAAGCAGTGAAATAATCAAAGCAATAACATTCAGTAGTTGATATAAATACTTTTGGAAGGACCCATTAATTATTATTATTAAAAATCTTCATGGAAGCTACCATATCTTCCCTTTCAGTCGAGTCAGACAAACACCCTTCCAACACCAGCGAAACCTCTGAATCATCTGTTCCCTCCAAAACAGCAAGAAGAACAAGGCAAACGCAGAGAGCCAGTCGCAAAGAAATGGAGGATCTCACTGACAGGGTGAAAAATTAATATTTGAGGAATAAGAAAACCTATGATAAGTTGCTAACAATCAATCCTTACTTTAGCATGAAATTGTATACTCCAGCTAGCAGGGGCAATGATCAAAATGGTGAAAGTTCTAAAGTTTCTGCGATGATAAAGGAGATCGAGTTGCTATTGGACGATGGTCGTGTGCTGTAGAAAGAAATTGTGAAAGCTCAACTCAGGTAGATGAAAAAGCAGCATCAGTAATACACAGAGAACAACGAATGGAAGGACCACTATGCCTACATCAGAAAGATATGGATCAACCACGATGAATGTCAATCAGGTCAATCCATCGACACAATCGAGCAACTGAACAAGAAGGTTGTCATGGTCAAAAATAATCTATTTTCGATGATGGCACAAGAAAAACAATCTTACACTGCTAAACCCTCTAGTAATGAACAATATGAAACCGTTAGCAGGAAGATAGAAGATATGGCCCACAACACAGAGGTTTATAGATTGTTGCAGGAAAAATATGAAAATTTGCGTATGGCTTATGAAGATTTGAGCTAGAAGCTGAGCAGTAAGGTAGAGGAAATGAATATGAAAGTAGGATAAAGGAATGAGGTCATCAGACAGATCAAATATGATAATGAAGAATTAAAACAAGCTAACAAGCAGCTGAAAGAGAAACTTATTGGTAGTTAAAGCAAGGAAGCACTGCTGCTTAGCAAGATTAAGGATATTGAGAGTGAGAAAAAAATCAAGGCAGTTTAGCAAGTTGTCGTTTAGAGTCCAAAAACTCAGCTTAAAAGCAGTGATCTGAACTTCGAAACTATTAAGTTCCAAAAAATATAAAATAAGGAGTTGCTTCTCTCAGTCAAAGAGCTCAACATTAGCCAAAAGAGTCTCCCATCTACAATACAATAACAATAAAACGACAAGTCCTTCATGTCTCCTGAATGTAAAAAGGATAGTGAGGAAAACATCAACAGTCTTAACGAAAGTTACATCCAAAACAGAAGAAGCTAGCTCTGCGATGCGAAGAGTATAGACGGGAAACGAGGTAGATTTGTAAGGATGAGGTCTCCCCTAGCTGGGAAATTGCACAAAACAAATGAAGGTGAGTTGATGGAGAGACTGAGAGGTGATGTCGGATCGCCTGTGCCGAAGCGAAGGGCTCAGTAATTGACTTCTTCTGAGGCTTGATTTACAATAATGTTATTTGTGACATATTACTCTAAAAAATCAAAAAGTTCTGATTTTGTACCTTTTTAGCATTACCTCCAAAATGCCAACATCTCCTTTCCAATGTCTTTCGATTCTTTCCTTCCTGTCCTCCTCAATAGTTTTTTCTTCGGCATGAATTTTCACCAAAGGTTGGAACCTTGTCAACACATCTTATAGTTCTGATTCCTTCTACTTTAGTTTATTGTTGGCCTTGTCAAGAGTAAGCTTGTAATGGTCGAGCTCCATTTCGTGACTTCTTTTGAGCTCGTCAATGATGAGGTCGTAGTGGTAAATGGCTCTAGCAAGCTCGTCTTAATTTTATTCTTCTAGAATATTTGATTTAGAGAGCTAGCGACTGAGATCTCCTCTTCGATCGTGGTCACGATCAGGAGTTGATTATTCTTTGACCATCGGCAGAAAGCCTACTTTATGAGCCAAAGCTTCATGTTAGGGTGATGATGAACCCATATTTTGTCCTTATCTGATGCTTTCTTTGACACTAGAGCCGAGTGAGCGACTCGATCCCAAGTTTGATCGACTGGATCTTTTTTTTCTTTCCTTCATGAGATTGTTGATCTCAGTGATGTGGTCCTCCCTCATTTTTTCAATGTTGCTCTTGAGGTTGTAGATATCATCGATTTTGCTCTTGATGACGGCATCTTTGTTTTCTATATCTTTTTTCAGAATATTCGTATTACTTTTCAAGGTATCATTCTCGCTCAGCAATCTAATTTCTTTTTCCTTGTACTAGAGAATTTCATCTTTCAGCATTTTCTCTATTTTGGCATAAGACTATTATTTTTCTTTGAGTTGTCTTTCATAATCTTCAGTTAAATTTTATATTTTTTTGGTCATAGTTTTGGTTGTCTCCTCATGTTTTCTTTTCTCCTTATTTAGCTCTCGGCTTATATTCTCAATTCCAATTGTTTTCTCAAGGATATCCTCGTTCAGTTTTCTTAGCTGTTTTTCAATGTATTGATTGCTTTCTTTTCTTGAACTGACTATGCCTGAGGTTCTTGATCTTTAGAGATCTCGTTTTTGGTTGAGATCTTTGACTTCTTTGGACTTTTCTTCCTCTATTTGGATGATCTTTTTCGAGAGAGTATTGATTTCACTCATGTTGCTAGCCAACTATCTCTCGTAACTGTCCTTGATTGTGGCAATTTCGTGGTCCTTCAGGTCGAGTTTAGAGTTATAGGTCTCAATTGATGCTCTAGTTTGAGCAATCTCCTTGAATAAAAACTATATTTCATTGGTATGCATATTTTTCAGTTCTGACAATTCTTCTTATGTCATTTTGCTATACTTCTTCTTGATACTCTGATACTCTTCTTCCCTATTTTTCTCATTCTCATTGAGCTGTCTCTCCAATGACTCAATGGTTCTTCTGAAAGCATTGGCCTGAGCTTCGTATGTATTTTTTATGCGAGAATTTGTCTAGACCAAGGTCTTGATTTAGTTATTCTTGGATATTAACAGCTGAGTAAGTCTTTAGTTTTATGTGTTGAGGGCATAAGCTTCTAATGTGAATTATTTGACATTGGGCTCTAGACCTCGGATGGGACTGCCTCTGCTTGACATTTATAATTAAAAATTATTATACATATCAATTAGCATTATATGATAGCCGGCATTCGAGTTGGACAAATTATGGCAATGAATCTCAAAAGAGCAATGGGGGAGTTCAGCCATTTCAAGAGATGTGTTAAAAGTGGAACGATGAAGTATGCCTTTTCAACTGACCAAATAATAGGCGAGCTCAGAGAGGTATCCTAAGGCTACAGACACCTTTAACAGAAAAATATCCCAACAGCTGAGGAAATGCTCACCAGAGCACTGACGATCCTCCCCTTCTACATATAAAGTAACGAGTCTTACAACGAGCAATTTGACTCTCTGTTGTCCAAGTAGCATACATCATTTAACTTAGAATATCAAAAGTGCATGCCTGGCGAGGAAGGACCGACAAAATAGTTGAATTAGCCCAAAAAAACCTTTAGTAGAGTGCAGCTAAAAAGGTGATTTTGGGGAAATAAATGGGAAGAGTGAACGTTGTGCTATCAACTGTTGGAAGGTTGGACTATTAACTAAACAAAGTGGAAAGAATTGTTCAGGATAATTATCAATCTGCTAAGCAATAATTAGCTGGGGAAAACCTTAAAGTGGAAGATTTACTGACAGCAGTCAGATAAGGAGAGAATAGTGAAAGTTTAGAAGTTTGGCATAAAGTAAGAATTGAGGAGAGTTGGCTGATGATCGTCATGAATCTGATCAGCAAAGGAAATTTACCTCGCAACCCAGCCTATAATCAGTTATGTTCATATCTGCTCAAATCAGCTGAGAAAACCTCAAAAACAAATATAATCAAACCTCTGACCCTCATGATCTCCAACCTCCTCAGAACGGAGCAATATCTTCAAGCCGAAGGGATGTTATCCTACTGCCTTGACCAGAAACGTGAACATGTCAACAAATAACTCCTGCTTAACAACCAGGAGTACACCCTGCTGAATCTTTTACTGGCTAAAAGTTACAGAGGTGTAAAACGAGATGATGAAGCCTAGAGTTTAGAACAGCTTTATAGGCCAATCTTCAGTCCTGAAACACTAATGGTTCAAGGTTTACTACTTGATTCGATCTGATTTAGAGTGTATGAATAGTAATAGCATAATGAATCATATGGCCGTGTAAGTATCGGATCTACTACATTCACTGAGTCTGGATACTCGCAGTGCTTATTTCTCACTTTAGAGCAATTTGATGACCATTTATTGTCGTTCCATCAAGGCCATTTTTCTGTTCTAGTATATGCTTGCCAAGGCAAAGACTGCCAAACTTCCCAAAAAGGTCCAAAAGGAAGCCCCATATTTGTACTCAACAAGATCCATATTAGCCACTGCGAAGAAATTGAGCGACAGAGCTATAAAATAAGTGATGAAGATGAAGATGATCCTGAAATTATTTTTGAAGTTTATGGCAGTATTCTGTTCGTTAAAAGTTTTAGATTTGGTGACTAATTCTGTGCACCAATAGCGGAAGATGCGTACCACATCATAGAGCGACACTAAGAAGGCTAAGGCTAAGATGCAGAAACATAGTTTACCCACGAAATCGAATTACATCAGCAATGCCCGGCAGAAGGAGTCACCCTCCTAGCATACTTTGGCAATCACGGTAGTATAACTCAGGTAGTACGAATCGTCCTATAGTCCAGCGTAGAGCAAATTTGTCCAGAGACTTAGCTGCCCATTCTTGTTGTGTACTACATGGTGGCAGAAGTACGTGCTTGAGTACGTTGGAGGGTGACGTAGGTCCACTGATAAAAGCACATGGAGAAGATGAAGCAGCAGGTGGTGAGGAGGTGGATGATGCTGACCAGCAGGAGTCGATTCTTGTCCACCCGGTAGGATTTATTCTGAAGAACATCCTGCATCTATTCCCGGTTTGGATCTAGCGATTTATTTATTTTCGAGATTGAGCCAGCACTCATTCGATTATTATTAAACATAAATGATAGGACAATCTTTAACATTTCCTTCCATGATGGTCAGCCCATCCATAGCAGTCCAAGGAAACGGAATCGTAGCAGTGGAGGACATATAGCCATGGAAGGTGCTGCTGACTATCAGCAAAAAAGATGTATTATGTTGCAGTAACATCCCTCAAACATTTAGCTAGCTGATGGAGATCATTAAAGGGCACAAATACAAGTCTTTATCGACACAAATCGAACGTGAGATCTTGTTTGACAATTAGTTGTTGATGCTGTACCTCATTCATATCAAAAATAACAACAAGTAAAATCCTATTCTTCAACAGTGGTTTAAACGACCGTTGGCAGCTTGCTATTACTTCGAGAGAAATTTAATAGAAAAGAGTGAAAATTATGACTTGCTGATTAATTATGTAGCTGAGCACAATCATCTCACATAGTTGTGTAAGTTCTTGCATACAGTTCTGGGTCAATAGCGACTAAAAATGCTCATGAACCAGCAAGAAGAAGTCACAGCTGAAGACTTCAAAAGATAATATGAATGGAGTTATCATTTTGTCAATAATCGTTCTTTTGGTTACACTCATGAATACACCCTCATTCCTACTTTTGATATGATCAATCATTCCTCCAATGACAGCAACGCCTACCAAATCCTTTCAGATACTTTCCACCCTGAAAAATAATAATTACAGTAAGCGATCCCTTAAAATGATTCTGACGACAACAGCGACAATGAAGATGAAGAAGGATCATCCTCAGCTCATCAGAAAGAGAAATATCTGAAAAATAAATAATTTTATTATCATATCTACTCGGGTGAGAAGATAAGGAAAGGTGAGGAAATATTGATACAATATGGACAGAGAAATAATCAATTTTTGTTGTAAGGCTATGGATTTGTCGAGGAAAACAACAAGTATGACTCTCTGACTGTCTATTTGGATCTTCCTAATGAAAAAATATACTTTGATTCGGTTCGTGGCCAAGGGTGTCCTTTTTTCAAGTTTAAAAGGGGTAGATTCAACTGGTAGCTCTTTATTACTCTCAAGAAACATTATTTCTAACAATATTATAAAAAACCTGCCAGCAAGAGCAAGGCATTATGGAGTAAACCTCAGGATAAAAAATTCTAGCAGCATCTCTTTGCCTCCATCTAAAGCCTTCTTTGTAACAATAGGCCAACAACGCACAAATATTGTGAGGGAGAGATCGGTAGCAGAGAGTTGACTCTTTGGGAGCAGGAAAAAAGAAGGATATTTGAGAAAGAGGAAGCCTTATACAGTTCAGTGAGACGATTGCTGTCAGGGAAACTTAGCTAGGCTGATGTGGAAACACTTTTGCTGCCTCCCAACTTGCAATAATATGCTACTTTTCTATAAGCTCTCATGGCCAAACCAAAATGCTGATATTTACATATTTTTCAATGTCACCATAGTCATTCTAGATTAAATGAACCCAGAACTCCTTTGTATATGTTTGAAATCAATGTAAAACGATAAAGTTGGTAACTGCAATAGGATGATTTGCGTATGCTATCGGAAATGGTTAGAATAATGCTGGGAAATGTTGGCTAGAGGGCTGAAGATGAACCATAATAAGCGACAAGTAAAAGGAAATGAATAGAGGGGGGTTGCTCGAGACAGTTTTTAGCAGCTTAGAGGCTTAAGTGGGACAGCAAAGGGAGCATAGTTATATTTTAATTTACGCAATCATATTCTATCAGAGAATGGAAAATATGATAAAAAGAAGCAGCAGCACATCCTTTAGAGAACTTGCAAACACCCCCACTAACCTAGAGGGACTAGCCCCTCTCATTGATGACCAAGATTTGGTCCTCAAGAGTGGAGAACTACCTTGGATGGATATATAGGAAAAAGTCGTCAATAAAAGTGAAATAGCTCTTGAAAATAAATAGAACAATTGTAAGTCATGTCAGACGCACCCGGACAACGAGTCTTCAGATTCTTCAAGCCGAGGTGTCACATTTGGACGGAAAAGAAGCATTTTTGTCAATTTTCAGAAGCATCTCATCATAACTCTAAAAAATAACATACGAGTCGTCCACAACTACAGAAATGATCCTACGATCTATCTGGCCAACAAAATGTGGCAAATATTCGATAAATCCAGACATTACTCGAAAAAAATCCTCTTCTTCCTCTTTGGTGTATCCCATGATTGCAAACCTCTCAAATCTGAAGACATCTACTCTTAGTTCAAATAGCTTTCGACTATTTACCCACCCCAGGAGATCGCAATGGCCCAGTAATACCTACGTGAAGAAGTGCTTAGGCAGAGCAGTAAGATCCTCACCAACAATTTGTTGGATTTCAGGAGGATCAAACATAAATAACAGTTCAGGGCCTACTTTGAGAATTTTTTGGAAGAGTTAGAGCAAGGATGGGTCAGTCGGCGGTTGCCGAAGTCAAGCAAGAAAGGTATGGGGGACTTCTAGATATCTCCCTGAGTGCACAACAATGATATTATGAATATATTGAACATCAGACATTTATTTCCTTCTTCTTAGCATTGTATCTTTGCACTAAGATCATTCCCTTAGCTTTATGTACATCCTAGAATAGTCATATCCAAACTCTCACATTCTTTTGAATTATCAAGCCACGATGAGGCTCTTTGCTGCATTCTCTCTCTACGTAAAATATTGGTCCTTCGAAAGAGGATCATTGTCTAAGCTAATTTTTTATTGAGAGTTTATATGTTTATAATAGACTCCAGAATGCTCTATTATAATGCTGTATGGCCATAAAAAATCAGTTGCTTGATTTACGCATCTCGACAGCTGAAATATCCTCTTGTCCTTCACCAACAGGCAATTCCACCTCCTTGCTGCAGTATTCCGCCTTGACTTGTTGTCTATATTGTTGGAATAGTATCTGCAGTTGCAAGATCAGTTTATAGTTTTTGTCATGTCGCTGCAACAATCTAGAGAGATACATTTTTCGCTAATGACTGTAATACTAATGATCCTTGCATAATCTCTCGAAGGCTTATTGATCAATTTTGTTGCTGAAGTAAGTCTAGCATGATTAGACTACCTAAGGTAAATGTTCTTTTTAGCTCGGTTAAGGCTAACAGTCTTCTTAGAAGATGATTTTGGTCGGTTGGAGGTTTTATTGTTAGTAGATGCTGTTGAGTTGATCGAAGACCATTTCCTCACCTAAAGACTTTTAGCCGTAGTCTATCATCTTGATGGTTAGTTGAGCTTTAAGCGGCAAC
>Ga0100378_1002893_pt1 | contig 16826 bp, 29 predicted proteins | sample CryGeymeta201502_FD_81535 | JGI IMG/M metagenome (GOLD analysis project Ga0100378, IMG submission 81535) | Groundwater microbial communities from Crystal Geyser aquifers in Utah, USA - Crystal Geyser metaG 2015-02 | ecosystem: Environmental > Aquatic > Deep subsurface > Groundwater | place: USA...
CCCCAACCCCAACCCCCACCCCAACCCCAACCCCAACCCCAACCCCAACCCCAACCCCTGAATCAATAGGGTGGGATGAATCAATAGGAACAGAGACCATTCTATGCAAATATATTATAGCATGATGTATGCCTCCAACCTCCTGCCCAACGACGAGGACAGTCTTCTTTAAAACTAGCTCTACGACACTCTCTCCACCTTTCTCAAACTGTTCCGAAAAACAGTCACTATAGCCGAACACCTCGCCTCCCTAGCCGACCAGCAGCAGTCTTTCGCGCATCTCATCGATAAAATACAGCTTACTTTTGAGGAGTGTCGACCTCTTCTCTAGAAATATGAGCAGGCCTAGGGATTCAAAGTCATCCAACCTATGTATACTGGCTGTTAGTTTAGGACATTCAATCGATTCACCTGCAGGTTGCTGTAAATTATATACCTCTACTCGATTAAGTACAAGGAAACCGAGCTGTCGCCAGTCTACACATGTTTTGTTCAATGCTTGAAGGAGCTAGAGGGTACCATCAGGAAACATCAGCAGTCAAGGATGTTGTCGGACATCATTAAGGTCAGCCAACTGTCTTTTGTCAAGTTCTGTTTTGGCTGCAAAAAGGCCACCAAAGGCGGTGAGGCACACAGCTAGGACACTTTCAAGAAGTTGAGGGAAACTGTCAGAGTGTAAAGGTTCCAAAACAGAGGCCATCGCTTCCACAATAATGACAAACTAATTTTAGGGGAAGATTGCGACAGTGAATCCGAGAACTAAAATTAGGAAAGGGATAAATTCAAGGTGAAAGGTATTGCCAAGGCCAACACGCTGCCGGCTTACAGCAAGGAACTGTTGGCGTTGCAGAGGAGGTTCGATACGATCAAGGGTCTAGACCTTGATTTTTCTGTCTTTAGGGCTGACTACTTTTCAGCCAAAAATAACCACGATCAGTTTTTCAAAGATTACCTCAGAAAGAATGAATCCAACAGAAGAATTATCACTCAGTATCAGGACGATTTTTATTTGTTTCAGAAGAAGAAAACCAACAAGTAGAACAGAAAGAGTAAGTGATGTCTTATACAGAAAAAATGAACGTCCTCTATCATAAAACCAAAACTATGGGGCATTCCTCCATCCAGCGACTAAATTCTATCTAGTAGACCCTTAAGGATGGCTTAGCTCAGGATAAGTCAGAAAGAATGGTCCCCGACCCGTTGACTCTATAAAACCAGTATGTGCAGATCAAGAGCTAAGGGGATGTGTTCAGAGCAACAGAGCAGAAACAGCAACTAACCATGAGCAAAATACAGATAGCCTGGAGCAAAGAAAGCCAGCCTGCTAAGAGCATGATGAGGAACTTCAAGACATTGACAAAGGCCCAACCCATCTGCATCAGTCAGTTCTACTACAACAGCATGGACCACAACAGAAACACTGTTACCCTTATCAACAACAAACTCAAAGAAGAGTCTCATCTCAAACATAAAAATAGGCCTTCACCCAACAAGGTCATGCAAAATTGTTCGGCTTTGACTTAGCTCGAGCACGAAAAGAGTAGTAATCAGGGGAGAATAGAGCTCAAGTCAAGAGCCAGAGGGAAGTATTTAGAGGTCAACTGTCTGAGAGATCCTCTGAGGAGGCTGGAGAGCAGGGAGAAGGGCTTCATTAAGAATGGAAACCGTTCCTAGAACAAAAAGAGATTAATATTTAACATTATTTGATTTTTAATGAGTTCATTATCAAAAATACAGTCAAATGTTCAGCTTGCTCATCGCCCTCGATAACTTATGAGCAAAATCATCTACTTCTGCAGTGCTCTAGAACTCCAGCACTCCTAGTTCCCTCTTCAGTCCCAGATAGCCTCCAATGCCCTTCTACTTGCTGCATATGATAATTTATCTTCCTTTTTTGCTGAGCTTTACGTCGCCCAATCTCAAGGTGGCAATTTTGTCCTCGTGCTAGAGATGGAGATAGTAGTTAGAGGTGAGGACAACGATCAGCTTCATATTTTTTGCCTTATGAGTGCTTTAAGGAATGGTTGGGCTATTACTGGCAAGGGCTTGTTTGGATTCGAATTTGGTTTGACTTTTGTTTTTGTAGAGCAGACTGCTTTCATCTTTATCCAGAATAGAGCTGCTGGTTTTCCAGGTGGCCTCATTTCTGTACAAAATGAACTCCTGGTTCATTTATATGGTTGTCAGAAAGATGGTGTTCTGCAAGCAATCACTAAAATCAGATAAGATAGCCTCCAACCTATTCTTCTAAGCCTGCCTTATCTCATTCTTTCTTTCAGCTAAATTGTACAACTCAACAGGCACCATAGTCAGTAGGACCTATACCAGCTCATTTTTGAGCTTATCGTCACACTTGCTTTAGTCGAGAGAGGTTAACTTGAGTTGCAGGATTTAGTTGTGGTGGTCGTAACAGTTCATGTAGCTGATAGCATAGTTGTGAAGGGCTTATTTGAGGGTTCTGGCAATCTGTGGTTCTTCTTTGGAAAAGATAGTGACCATATAGGTGATTACTTTGCCATTGAAGTCTGTTATCAGTTTGAGGTAGGCCTTTTCCCTCTCCATCAAATACTTCATCTCAAGATACTTGTCTTTGGTGAGGTAGGGGTTTCTAGATCGGATCTTCTCGGACACGAACTTCCCCTCCACCTTCTCCTTCTCACTGTGCAGTCGACATATTATCATGTCCTCCATCTCCAGCTCAATCCTCTCCAAAACCCTCACAATCTCCTCGTCAATGTGCCTCTCCCTCTTCTCCCGTCGTTCTTTAACTAAGCTCAAATAAAGTCTTACTTTTGCGCCAACATTCCAACAATCTTTTATATTCGATCTTGATGGTGTCATAGAAAGCTTTTCTTCCTTGCCGACGGTTTAGGCCCTCTTGTTTGATGCTTGTCAGAATAACCTTTTCGTCCATATTCAGCTCATCATATTCCTATTATTCCGGAACAACAGATTAGAGACTGTCGAGATGCCTTAGGGACTATATTTCTTGTCGCATTTTGACCTCCATAAAGTTTATGTAGATCTTCAAGTTTTCCAGGGACTTTCGGGTGTATTATTTGAGCTTTTGATAGAGGAACTTCATGCATTTGACGTGGGGTCGATAATTTTTATCGTTGAGGCTGAGAAAACTTTTGAGGGACGTCGAGAAGTTAGAACTGTCCTCTGTTTCGAATTACTCGTAGGCTTTACTGCAGATGGACTATTCGTACAGTGTGATGGTGACCTGAGATGGTAGACTGTTGCTGGAAGATATTGACTTTGGAGGCTACATGCTCTTCGCCTATTCCGGGTCCTTTTTCTCCTCTTCTATAAATTTCTTCTCCTCCTTCTCTTCATCGAGTTATGCTACAGGTTCCTTCTTCTACGACTTTGACTGTGGAGCTTCTTAGAACATTTACTCGACTGACAAGATAGACCCTACTACTATTTTAGAATAGACGGGCAGTTAATTATTATCGAAGGAGATGTTGCCTCTGGATTAGTTCAGAGACTCGTTTTGGGAGCGATCGAGGCTAAATGACAGTTATTCCGGCTGCCAGTTGTTGGTGTTGATCTAGTTGAATAAATTAGTGGCCTGTGGACGACTGTTTTCGTCCGCCGAACCGATTGAGTCATCCATAATTGTTATAAAATGTGAATAAAGAAGTTTAAAGATCAGACTTGGATGTTGGTACTTGGTATAAATTAGTGGGTGGCTTGCTCAGCTTTGCTCTCTAAACTATTGCTGAGCAGGTCATCCTCCAGCAGCTAGCTTTATTAGGAAGGGTGCTCACAGTATTAGGTGGAACTTTTCTAAGTCGTTTTCTCCTCCTCTTTCCTTACTGGCTTCCCATTCCTTTTCTATCTTTTGGGTTTCTGTTTATTATTACTCCTCATGAGCTTCTCCTCTTCTTTTTTCGATAGGGTCTCGTAGGTGTTATATCTTATCTTTATCTAGGCTTACAAATCGGTGAACTCTTTCTTTTCCGCCTCTGACAGTTCCTTCCACATTGATGCTATGTTTGTTTGCTTTTCTTTGATGGTGAGCTGGCTTCCCAAAGACTATAGTTCCTTTGTTTTGAGAAGATAAAAAAGATAGTAGGCTGAAACTGATACTTTGGGAATTCGGACCTACATCTTTTCAAAGAGGTCCCGGACTGAGCACTTAGGAACATAAGGACGAATCACTGATTATTTTGCTTTCTGGGGAATTGGCTTTTTTGTCGACTGTTTCTCTTTCAGCTGTTCACACTTCTTCTTAGTGATAACTATAGCAGCCTCATAATACTTCCTCTTCTCACTATCAATAAACGCTATGCTCATTTATGCAATCTCCATCATAACAGTGGCTATCTTTTATAGCCCTTCAATATACAGCCTTCTATCCTCTTCCTCGGTCAGCATAGTCACGTTTTGAGGATGCACCTTGCAATGCTGGCTGAATGACCATACATCATTCAGTATGCTGCTCATTGCTTGCTCCAAAGGGGCACTTTTGCTCTCCATTATTTTTTTTGTTCAAATGCCTTAGATTTATTCGTCAAAACAACGGCATATAAAACTATGCACTTGAGACGTTCTTTGGTCTTATTTTGGTTGAGTTGCGTCTTTTGGTCGTCTTTTTTAAATATTGAAGGTTCATGTATTCATAAATTTAATAAGATTTGTTTGTGATTGTTTGAAGAATATAACGAGATTGCAATCAGGGTCAATTGTCCCAAGAATCACGGGTGATCTCGGCCTTGCTGAAGGTTGTGTGGCAGTTGTGGAAGTCAGTATCGTCTCTGTAACCCGAACAGTGGTAAGTTCCCTTCTTGTGGTCGAACTTCGGCCTGAATAGCAATAAAGGTACCTTCCTCCAAAGCATGTGGGGCAGCGAGGAATGCGACCCAGCGTAGCACCGTCAGCACATTTGTAGATCAACTCATCTTTGTTTCCTGACATCGACTGAAGGTTCTTCCTCAGCAAATCTTTCAGCTCCTGATTGGACTTCTTCGAGAAGGTCGCCTGAAAATCTTTGAACTTTGCGTATTCGTCGGCAGTATAACCTTTGGGACCAGCAGTTGCTTTGGGTGCTTTTTCCTTTTTGGGAGCCTTGGGAATGGTTTTCTTAGGAGCTGCCTTAGCCACCTTTTTCTGGGTGGCTGGCTTTTTGAGAGCTTTCTTGGGCTGAACCTTTACTACTTTTGCAGGTTTGGTGGCAGTCTTTTTCACGACTTTTTTTTTGGCTGGTGCCTTGACAGCTGATCTTCGAGATGCTGTGATAGTTCTTGCCATGGAAATCTATTATAATATAATAGGCGGTCAATCGCAACTTAAGGAAAATATTGGGAAAGGCGAAAGTAAAATAAAATCAATAAGGTCAGCAAAATTTATTTTTGCGTTCCATCAGTCGGTCCTTAATGCCCTCGATTCTCAAATCTTTCATGTATATCTTCTGAGAAAAATTGTTCTTTATCTTGTTCTCACATTCAATAAGCTCATTCAGCTCCAGGCCACCTTTTGTCTTCACTTGGCGTTTGCTCTATCGCTTGTGGCTTTCTTTGCTGGGTTCAGTATTTTTGGGGATCTTTCCATAAAAGGTCATTAGCTCATTTATCTTTTTGTCCTCTTTTTCTTTCGAAAATCCAAATTTTTGCCCATAGAGAGTGAGAGCTGCATTGAATCGGCTGTTTTCAGTTTTCTTTTTGGCCGGACTATTCGAAACGTGCTTCACTCTGAAGTTTGTCCTTTCAACGGAGGAGTTGGTAAAGTAGGCGGTGTTTCTCATTTTATCTTCCTTGGTCTTTTTGCTGAATCTTCTGGACTCTAGCTCGTGGACCTCTCTGAAGGTTTCCTTGGTCAATTGATCCTTGAGGTCATCTTTGGGGAACTCGGCGGTTCTGTCGTCGAGAGATTAGTTGAGACTTTCCTCGTCGACTTCCTCGAGGAAATAATGTAGTTTTTTGGGCTGTCGGAATTGGCTTTGGGCTAGATGTGAGCTTTCGAGTAAGTTTTATTATTTCTCATCTTCCAGCTCAGGCTCGTTGTTGTTGCTGTTGAGGGCCATGCTGTTCATGTATTCTTCCAGGGTCATTCCTCTACTGAAGCTTGTGGGCTGCGGGGAGGGGGACTACTGAAACTAGGTCATGTTTGGTTCAACAAGTACAAGCTAAAGGATTATAAAAATTAAAACGACTGGATGATTAAATAGTATCAGCTACTGAAGCCGAGAAATAATATTAGTACTACATGAACCAACTATCATTTTTACACAGAAACAGCCTCAGGTGAATCGGATCCGCCAAATCTTTAACGGCAAAGCTCATCCAACAAGGGTTCTACTTCTGGTGCTCTGATGTTCTTGTTGAAGTTGTACTTGTACTCAAATGCCAGATCTACCAGGTATTCCTCTTTCATGATGGGAGTGATGGCGTTGTAAACCAGAAGACCTGCCACGGAATATGCGGCTACGGATTTGAGCCAACGAGAGCTGAAGAGTCCTCGCTCGAGGGCCATGTCGAAGAAGGGCATTTCGATACGGAAAAGTGCTCTTCGGAGGAAGCTGCCGAAGAGAAGGCCGGTGATGAGGGTGAAGCCAAGATCGAGTAATTTACTGGCACATATTTTTTTATCGGTAACTGTCATTTGTTCTGAGTTGAAGAGGGACCATCTCATGAGTTGCTGCACCATTTTCCACTTGTATGACCTGATTTGTGAGGAGGTCATGGTTTAGAACTGGACAGGATAGTAGACGTGCTTTTGAGGTTCTCCTGTGCGGTTGTCGACGAGGAAGGTATATTTGGTGTCGCGATCGGTCAGGAAGTAGAAGGGTTTTTCTTTCAATCTCACAAACATAGTCACAATTATGTTGGCTTATAATATCGATTTATGATCCACTGTATCGATCTCATCGAGGTCAGTATCAGCTAAAGACTGGATCACCTGACCACCCTCCTGATCGATAATGAGCAACTATCGGTCATCGTCAAAGATTAGGAGAAGAGAAGAAGCATAGTGAAGAACTTCAGGGTCATCAAGGAAGCATAAAAGGGGAGAATAGCCAACTAAGCAAAGTATTTGAGGCAAATGTAAAAAATAAGCAGTCCTCTCACCAAAGCTGAAATCATGTACCTATCCCTATAGCTAGAGCTTGCGAAAGAATGCTGGCAAACTGCATGAACCAATACCTCAACAGTGATTACGAGATCCGCAAAACAGGAGAACACAACGACCTCATAGACATTTTTCTCTTCTACTATCAACAGATCAATGTCAAGGCGAGATTTAATCAGCTGAGAGTAATCAAGAATTGCAAACTGTATTAGGAGATTAACTTCATGTATGAAAATGTTGCCTTTATGCTGAACAACATGCAAGCCTCCTTAGCCTATGTCTACTAGCAGTAAAAAAATAAGTTTTTTGCACTGAGCAAGGCCGAAAGCAGGTCTTTGTCTCCCTAAAAAAGAGGAGAGGAAGAGGACTAAGGAGAGAAATTTGATACAACAGGGAAGATGTCCCACAAGAGTAAGAGAAAACTGCAGCAATACTGCTTCTAGCTAAGCAGGCTGCTCGATCTGTAAAGTCTATATGTCAACTACTTCTACTTCAACTCCATGGACACTTAAAAGCGCAAAAAGGCCCTCTCAAGCAACTTCCTCAAGCGCAACGTGCACATCAAGAGATTAATGAGTTCATACGATCACGAGTACAGGGTCCATAAGGAAAAAGTACAACGAAAAGGCTGACAGGGGGACATAAAAAAATGTACGGTTGCTGATATTTGTTTGGATTCAATTATGGTTGTAATTAATTGAGAATTGACTATGTTCAATCAGGATCCCAACAAAGGCGACGACAAAAGCAAGTAGCAGAACAAACCTTCCCTCTTCGGAGGATCTTCGATGTTCGGAGACAACAATAGCAAACAGCCCAGTCTATTCGGAAATAGTCCGGCAACCGGAGGTCTTTTTGGAGGCAACTCGGCCCCTCCTTCTCTCTTCCAGGGAATCAGTCCAGCTCCCAGCTCATCACCTTCTCCTGGAGGCCTATTCTCTGGAATCACAGGAGGAAGCCAGCCTTCGATGTTCTCAAGTCAAGATGCCAAGAAAGATAATAAACCCAGTCCTGCATTGTAAAAAAAATCAGAAATTTCAGAAAAATCCAAAGAGGAGGCAGCCCCTCAAGCCAAGTAAAGTCCCAAGGCTCCTCTACTGAGCTTCGGAGGAGGACAAGGAGGAAGTTTATTTGGCTCAAGTTCAGGCAAGCAAGAAGGCGGTTTGTTTGGAGTAAGCATGTTTGGCAACAAAGCCCAACCTGCTGAATAACCTTCCAAGAAAAAGCAAGAGTAAGGGCCGAAGAATATGGAGTCTCCATCTGGAGGACTTTTTGGAGGCAAGGGTCAAGGATAGTTAGTGAGTTTGTTTGGCAATCCATCAAAAAACATAGCTGCTGGCACTCCTTTCGCCAAAAAAGAAGATAAAGGAATAGGAGAGCCAACTAGCAAGCCTAGCTAACCTGAAGTTCAAGTAAAATCATCCTTTCTGCCTCCTTTTAGTAAGAAACCTGAATAAAAGTAATAAAAGAAAGAGCAGAGCCAGCCCGGTCAAAGCTTGTTCTAAAACATCGACATGACAAAATCAATGTTCATGAATTCAAAAAAACCTGAACAAAATGGCAAGGCGGGTGATAGAATGCCCTCTTTTATGACCGAGTCTAAAACTGTTGAGAAAGGATAAAGCAAAGGTCTATTTGGGCCCAAGTAGCCCTCAAAAGAGGGGGATCCCATCAAGAAAATGACATTTTCGGGATTCGGAAGTTCAGAAGGATCATCTGCCCCTCTTTTCGGAGTCAAACCTGTCCCCACTGATAAAAAATAGGACATTATTCCAACTCCTCCTCACTCCGTCAAAAAAGATACTCTTCCCAACCTGAATGCTTTGGATCCTCAGGCATCAGTTCAGTTTTCATTTGCAAAGTCATCACAAGAAGAAAAGAAAGACGACAAAAAATAAGCTCAACCTCAGAAAGCGGAACAACCAAAGCCTAGCACCTTCGGAGGTAGTCTTTTCAGCAATCCCCCTGAACCTCCAAAACCGAAGATTGCCACTCCTACTGCCACTGAAACAAGGGTACCAGCTCAATCAAAATAGTCACCAGCAGGATCAAACTTGCCTGAGTTTCCTCCTTCGAATGTTGATCAGAGAAAGAGACAGTTCGCTTATCCAGAGACTAAAGAAGGCCCTAAAACGGGAGGAACAGTGACGACTGGCCCTGAAAGTGACAAAAAAGACACCTAAAAAGCTCCTTCCGAGTTGAGGTCGGCTCGTTAGACTCACTCGGTCACAATAAACGAACCTTCTGCCCCACACTCTGAAGTTCGCAGACCTACAACATAGGCCTCACGATCTCGCTAAGCTTAGCCATCGTATTTTTCAACAGTCCGGCCTCGGGAAGTTGCAAGCAAAAATTTCATTGATTACAAAACTCTCAGCTAGGAGTAGTCAACTTCAAATTTCCAGATCTTTTTCAGTCAGAAGAAAGGAGATATAATTCAATCGATCAAGATATACTTCAGTGTGAGATAGGGTGAACACAAAGCTGCTGAGATTCCTTCTGATGCAAAAGACAGGGATAGATTCTATAAAGATTTTGCTAACTTGCTGGTGAAAGAGTTAAGGGTCGAGTCTGCTCATTTTGAGGCAGTGCAAAGTTACATCAGGAAGTTTATGACTGACGAGAAGTATGATCAGGTTATGTTTAATGGAGATAGTTTTTCGCCAGGGTACTTCAGCCCCAATGCTATTTACTGGCAAGACTATAAAGGAAACTACCTGCTCAACGAAAGTTCTTCTCCCGAGTTGCGAAGACTCTCCGAAAAACTCACCCAAAGATGGTTCGAAGACAAACTCAACTACATTCGATTCATTTATAGAAATCCCGAACTGATCAGTCCTAAAGAAGATCTGTTCAGCTATCTCTTCAAAGCCCTCTTAAAGCAGGAGACGACACACAGTGTTTCTGACAAGGGGAACTCTCTGACTGTAATAGTCAAAGATTACACCAGCATAACTTCAGACAAACTTATATAGCTGCTTGAGTTGTACAACAGCAAGATGGGAAGGAATTATAAGCTGCTGACCGACGATCCCGACAAGTTCATCATCGGAACACTTCCTCTCATCTAGCAAGTCAGCAACTAAAATGAACTGGTGATAAGAACATATCTAAGACTTGTCCTGACAGCCATGAGACTCAACCAGGCTGAAAGATTGAGTAATCAGCTAGCTAGAGCTCTGAGGGAGACCAAGAGTATGGCGCTTCTTCCTCTGAGAGTCATTGTTTCTAAGCTCAAATAAGGAAAAGTTGATTTTGCACCTTCTGCTGAAGATCTATACAAGTACATCAAGGGAGACGAGTGGGTTGACTGGATCGAGGCCTATCTCAGCAGCAACAGGCAAAGCACAGAGCTTATTTTCGATTAACCTGCACACTTGGTGGAGAGTATTTGTTCGATATCAGGGGAAAGGTTACTGGACAAGCTGATGAGTGCCAAGAAAGGAGGTATATTCAAATTTTTTGAGCTTCTAAAAGAGGAAAACTATACAGACTACATTTACAGGATTCTTGAGAGCTGCCTCCATAACGAAGAATCAATTCGGCAAGTTGATTAGTTCTACTTTAAGAAGGACAACTTCAACATCGAGTTCCAATAAATAGTGGAGTACATCGTCAACTTCCATGAAAACCTTGGAAAGGAAGCCGTCTTCAATGAGGAACACATCTTCAACAACATCAGCTCAAAGATGTCTCTCCTGGCTAAAATATTCATTACCGATCCTGAAAAAATATTTGAGATAGAGAAGCACATCTTCTATCCTCAGCACAACCCTAACAAAAGGATCAACTACGAAAACGGAGAAGGCTTCAACAGAGAGGGTCACAAGATAGTCCAGGTGCTGGTAGATATCCTGAAAATAGTGGCTTTAAAAGGACTAGCTCAGGGAATAGTCCCCAAAATCATCAGAGCTGCGACTTCTCTGCTAAAAAACAGAAGGACAGAGCCCATCGTTCTGGCAGTCACCAATATCACTGAACCTTGTCTGGCGTCATTGGGCTCTCAACTGTTCACCTCCTAAATGTGGCAGGCTCTTTCAGCCATGCTGGACCAACTGCTCAGTTGCAGTTATGTGGAAGACCTCGTAATCGTCGACAACTCCAATATTTCCCCAACAAACTACTAGATTTTCTACCCTCTCAGATACAACAACACATAATTTGGGAAGCTGATGCAATCGGAACAGACGAACCTTTCCCAGACATTTTCTTTGAAATGGTTGGATCAACTTTTTAGCGTGGCGGCAAGGCAGCCCTTCTAAGCATCTTTGGCCAACAAACTGCTAACAAAATTGCACATCATCCCTCCTGAATCATCTTCAGAATCAAGTTCGTCCTTCAACTATGGAATCAGAAGGTACAGCAATTCCAGGAGAAATGTCCCCAAAGTACTTGAGATGATCGCCAGCTTGTTGAATCATTATAACATCTGGGAAGAGATTAGCCGTGTCTTGACCTTCAAAATTCACAGATAGGAGGGAAAACTGACCATCATCAATGAGCACTCACACTCCCCCTACCACTCCACCGGACAGTCGATTCTCCACAGCCATCTTCAGTTGCTCAGTACGATCTTCAGATTATCAAACATCATTGTCTCACATCAGCAAAAATCACCTTGTCACTTTGCCATCAAGGCTCTGGCTTCAGTCAACGTCCTTAACAGAGTATCGGTCAGAACCACCATCAGCTAAGACCAGAACAAGAACTACCTCCTCCTTGGACTTATGAGCTGCATAGAAAAGAGGCAGTCCTTGAAAAACGACAGCAACCAGTCGATTGTTCTTTAAGCTGAGGAGACGGAAGAGGATGAGACGAGGAACAGAAGAGTGCTGGCATTCTTACAGAATAGCAAGAATTGGTTGGATTTTGATCAAGGCAGCAACTTCTTGAGACAACAGTTGAACCCTCACTTCCTCAGTTTAGACAACATCACTACCCTAGCCCTCGAAAACATCCTCTACTATCTACAAATGTGTCCTAATTCCTGTCTTTAATATTCCCTTCAAACAGTATAGGCCCTCAACATTCACTAAAAGACTCAACTAAAGACAGACATGGTTGGAAAACTCAAATAGATTCTCAAGGGATATCTTTCCTCATCTGCCTATGCGGGTATCCATCATAAGCTTGTCAGTTTTGTGGTAGATCTTAAGTATAAATTACCAACGAGGATCAACTAAGGTCTGGCAGATGGACTGATGCTGGATGTGCTAAAGATACAAAATAAAAACTGGGACAGTAAGGTCCATCATTTGCTGCTGAGGTTCATGAGCGAGGAGATCAAGGATAAAAAATAAAGCAGTCACTTCTAAAGGTTAGTAGAGGGATAAATTCTCGATTTTGTCAGCACTTTTGATATGAAATCCAGTGTCTTGGCAGGCCACCACCCGATTGCCGACATCCAGCAACTAACAGACATCATTCTAAAATACCACGACAAATAGTACTCTCTTCTCAACTTCAATCAGTTTGAAAGATTGATCGAGGAAAAGGCCATCATCGATATCGGCCTACAACTCCAAGCCTTGGCCAACGTTATTGATATAGTCCTTACCAGCTTAGCCAGCAGGAAGTACTCTCTAAATCTGAAGAAAACATTGAATCACCTCAATAAACTAGTGGCCGATAAGAATCTGATATTGATGCAGAATGATATTCCATTCGAGTATGGGCACAGCAGAGGAGATGAATCAACTCTCGCGGAAAGGTTGACCAGACCCCGGACTTTTTTGAGAGATCCATATGAAATGTTTTTGAGCTACGGTAAGACCTTAGACAAGAAGAAGGAAATTCAGACTTTCCAGAAGAACAACATTATTGAGTGGCTGTTGGAGATCACAGAAAAGACTTCGCAAAAATTGACGAGCTACCTTCAGTTTGTTTTGACCATCGACCGATCTTTCTATGCCAACAACCCTCTCACTTACTAGACAACTCGAAATGATTTGGCCAAAAAGGAGCTCTTCTGTCATCTTTCTCTGGGAAGCACTCCCTTCAAGGCTGTCTAAATTTTTGGAAGCAAGGAGTCAGATGCTATGGGAGTTGTAGAGCTTATCGCCCAAAATCTATTGGATCGAGTGGGATATCTGCATGAGATGGTTAGCAAGGTGGGATCAAGTGGCACTTCGGAGCAATCTCTTTATCAGGAGGGAGTTCATTTGCTTGGGTTCTGTCTTGAGTGGCTGAGACATAAGAAAAACAGCAGCAACCAGCCAGCAGGTATATAGATGTCTCGCCGTGTCAGTCAACGCTATCACAGCCTACTGCCTCCCCTTGCTTGTTCTCTGCTTAACAGCCAGCAGCTGAAAGTCCTCCAATCCTACTTGTCATTAGGCGAGAAAATTCCCAACACCATAAAGTACGACATTCATCACCACCTCTATGCTATTATGGAAAAATACCTGCACTCTAAGCAGGCAACTTCGAAGGCTGAAGATCAGGATGAGGTGGCTTTGCTGCTGCAGCAAGCCTTTTCAGTGCTGATGGTGTGTCCTCCTTAGTGCAATGAATCAGCTATCCTCGATAGTATCTTGAGGATCTGGCACTCAGAGAACAACGATCGGTACTTCTACAACTAAGCTCGTTTGATACTAGAGTTGGCGTACATTTGTCCTGATGAACTGGCCAAATTCAGTCCTCTGACTAAGTGCAAAAGCATTGGCCAAAACACACTAGATTCACGCTACATCAACCATGAGAGAACGCCCTCTTCTTTATCTTGGCTCTGGGGTATCAAAATAGCCTCAGCTTTGGCTTCCAACTCTCAATCTGTGTTGGCGGTTGAAGAGGCAGGTCAGTTTATGTTGACTCACAAGACAAAAATTCAAAAAATTCTCTAAGGTGCTGAGCAGCATTTGAGCAGAGGATACCTTTAGGATCTATAGGGAGTTCTCTAACTGATTGTAGCTTTATTCAGTCACAGTTTATGGGTGACCAACAACGGCAGCTACATGTAGGAGATTACCTATCTCATGTCGCATCATCTCATCAAGTTGTTTATAGGAATAGCTCAGGGTCGACTGATGCCTGTGGCTTTGAGCAAGAATGAGCAAGTTCTATCAGAAGTCAGAGGCAGCAATGAGATTGAGGAAAGCAGGCTACACTAACATGGGGAGAGCATGCTATCTGTGGAGTTGAAGGTGAGAACAGTAAATTGTTTGAAGGTGTTCTGTTTGGCTATGTAAAAGGCCTTCAAAATATCAGAGTTTGATCACAAGTATTTCAAGACAGCTGTGATGGGCCCCAGTCGATATCTGTCCTCTTTCTGGGACACCTTCAACAAGAATATAATCATTCTTTTCAACTTCTCCATCAGCAGAACCGAATACTGGCTCAAAAGCACAGCACTGAAGAGTGCCATCACCATGCTCAATTAATGCTACAAGGCCCCACATACATTCTATGCCAACGGCTATCTACCCACCATCATAGAACTGCCACAGAATGAGAATGAGCTGATAGGGGATCATTATTTGCTGACCTACTTACTGGGCTAGTTGGCAGTGGTCCATTGTTTGAAGCAAAGGAACTACAACACTCTATACAATGCACTGATGGTGGGTCACACAGACACTTTCGCCAAACGTATAAAGGAGCATCTGAGCAGGGCCAGTGAGTTGGGCAGCAAGTTACCCTTGGAGGAGTATACGGACATAGGAGAAGAGCATTTCAGGTAGTTGGAGAGGATACTGTGATTGATGTATGTTTCATCAGGAAAAAATATTTTATCTTATGCAGGAGCATATTTTGTGATATTTTCTATAATAAGTGAATATATATTTAAAGATGTCTAGCTAAGAGGAAATGCAGGCCAAACAAAATTACCTCAGAGAGTACATCCCATAAAACCAGTATGAAGATTTCTTGGAGTATTGTTAAAACTTTGCGGGTAACCTGTAAGAGGAGTTTGAGACCTGGACCATGCAGCAACTGAAAGTCATCGTCAGCAAGTACTTTTTGCACCAGCAGGAAAAGATCAACAATGCTGCCAAAAAGGAAACGTCCTCCTTTTATGTCTACCAAACTGGAAACGAAAAATAGCTGAAAGAAATCAGGGAGCAGCTCAGAAAATAATAACAAAACTCTCAGCCCAACCTCAACGTTCCCCAAAGCACCACCCTTGCTCACAAGGCATCATCTCCCGTCATCACGAACCATAAAGTACCATCGCCCAGCAACAATAAAAAAACTCCACCGACTCAGAACAAAGCTCCACAGCAGCAAAGTGCCATGGAATTTTTGGACTCTATTTTTGACAAAAACGATAAGAATTCGATTGTCCTCCAGAAGGAGGAATTTCAAAGCAAAAAGTACGACAAGTCATTTTTTGAGAGTAACAAGTTTTGGGAGGTGCCTTCTGTTGGAGAGCCAGTTACTAATAGCAATAAAAGATAAATCTAAAATCACTCTTCCATCAAGACAGAAGTAAAATTTGCCACCAACACTCAGCCCATCTAGAATTTCTAAGTAATGTTTACCTCAGGGTTAACAGTACCAGCCAACAGCCAGTCTCTCTCCCACACTCCTAAAGACCAAACCAAAGCCTTCAAAAAGCAGCCTGAGAACAAAAAGGCTCGAGAATGGGACATGGATGCTGTGGGGGTTTAGGACAGACCTGCCAAGAGCGAGGAGACTAAGAAGGCGAGAGAGTGGAACATGGTGGAGATATAAGTTGACGACCCTCCTCCGATGAGCAGCAGTCAGGTCACCTTGCCAAAGGAGAGCAGTCAGATCAAGAAGAGTAACATTACTCTCAAATCTATCAAAAACATATCGACTCCCAGGAAGAAGATACCCTATCAAGGATAGTCCCTCCTCAAACAGCCCTTAGTCACCTCCGTTGCATGCTTCAAATCTCTCGAAAGAATCAATCTTTCCCATTCAGATCTGAAGATCACCATCAAAGATCACTCAATTATTGAACGCAGCTTCTTTTCTTCGAATTACCCGATGTTCCACCTGAAAGTGATGCCAGCCACCATCACCTGCAAGAGAAATTTTGAGGATTTCATGAAGCTCAAGAGAAACTTAGAAGGATCCTATCCAGGCTTGAGGCTACCCTATCTGGATAAGCAAGGGATATTCTAATCCCAGACCAGTGAGTAGTACATTGAGCGTCAGAAAAGGTACCTCTAATTTTTCATGGAGGACATCCTGACCCACCCCTAACTGAGGAATTCACGCATTCTGGAGTACTTTTTGACCTTGAAGGACCATAAAGCGATGAAGAGAAAATTTGAAGAATATGACGAAAAGATAAAGAAAGTTAGTGCCTTAGAAGAGCTGTGTCTTTTGGACGGAGAGGTGCCGATCGAGCTCACCGAGACAAACAGACAGTACTGTGAGCTTCTTCCAAGGTTATTGGACAGGATCAATGCATTTTGGGACAACCAGGAAAGAATGCTACTGCATATCAATTCTCTCTATGTGTAGCTTGTATAGAACTACAAAAACTGGAGTGAAGCCATCGAATCAATCAGGAAGGATGTCATATAATTCAACCAAAAGGTATCCACTTCTGAGCTGCACTCTCTGGAGACCACCTTTGACGAGCTGCAAAGGTATGCAAATTAATGCAAAAATTTTAATTAAAACTAGCAGAGAATCATCAAGCAAGATGTCTTGCCCATTCTCCGCTACGAGAAACTAAACATGAATTAGCTCAATCAATTGATCGACACCCAGTCTCAGCTCATCAAGGCCTACCTAAGCCGAAGAGGGCAGGAGAACTCGCAGGACAACCTTGA
>Ga0100378_1002900_pt1 | contig 16773 bp, 13 predicted proteins | sample CryGeymeta201502_FD_81535 | JGI IMG/M metagenome (GOLD analysis project Ga0100378, IMG submission 81535) | Groundwater microbial communities from Crystal Geyser aquifers in Utah, USA - Crystal Geyser metaG 2015-02 | ecosystem: Environmental > Aquatic > Deep subsurface > Groundwater | place: USA...
ATGTTTTGTCAGTAGATCCGTCATTTATAAAAATAATCTCATATTCTCTACCAGTAATACTGCAGATACTTACAATTTCCTTATGCAAATTTGCCACATTACCCTCTTCATTAAAGACAGGAACGACAATAGATAGTTTTTTTGGGGCTTCCATATACAGACACTATAGTACTTCCAAAGTATAAACTCAAGCAAATTAACCATAAATTTTACATTAAACCAATATCTGATATACTGAAATTAGACAAGATAGCCGACAATTAAATAAGGATTTTGTGTAGCGCATTTATAAAAGCAAACTGTTTTTTTACCAGATACGATTTATAAATCACTGATATAGCCTACGGGCTTGTGCCGATGGATGCTACCTTAGGCAATGTGCCCCCCAGGTGAATGGGGGGATTTTTATTTGCCTCAAATTAATTACTGTCATTTTTAAAAGGTAATTAAAAAACCAAAACGAAACTACGTTTTGGTTCTCTTTATATGATCGATTATTTCTGGGTTTTTTTCTACAAAGGCCCTCATTTTTGGATTGCTATTCACAATACTATAGAGCTTACCTTCCGGAAGCTTATCTGAAAGACATATCAAGAGTTTTTTTCTTGCGTATCTCATTCTTCCAATAGTTGTATTTAGGCTAACCCCTTGGATGTCTGCTATCTCTCTGAAGTTCAATCCATGATTTATTCTTTCAAGAAGAACTTCTTTCTGTTTTTCTCCAAGAGAATTAATAGCCTCAACAACAGATAGGTAATCATCGCTAAAATCAAACTCTTTATCTTCTGAACTTAAATATAGATTGTGATCATTATCAAAATCTTCAAACTCATCATAGTATAAAGTGCGAACACTATTTTTACCTTCCCTGCCTTTTACCTTCTTTCTAAGGATGTCCTTCCAGGCATTAACAATGACAGTCTTAAGCCAACCTAGAGGGCTATTTTTATCAGAGTAAGTACCTTTTGCAAAACTGCTTAATACTTTGTCTGTAACAGAATTCACGAGAGCTTCTTCATCCATTGTATTGTTTGTGAGTATCCTAGCTTGAAAATCAACAAACCAAAAATGACTTCTGTAAAATTTTTCAAAATCCATTTCAATTTCATTTATTTATCTGACATTAACACAATAATTAAATATGTAAACATAACAAAAACCCTTTACTTCTAAAGGGTTTTTGTCTTTGTGGACCCGAATATCCTATACTGGAATCAATTTAGGAGAGATGTGGTGAAATTGATTGGGATATTATCCAACAAGACCAAAGCTTTACAAACAAACTTTTTATAGTAATATCACACACAAATGAACTAAAACAATTAAGGATGTCAGAGGAAATACTCATAGAAACAAAGAACGGTAGCCTTAGCAGAAATGCAAAAAAGGTTATTAATGTAGCATGCGAAATTATAAAAAATGATTATAGTATCCCTAAGGATAAAAGGAAGCTTGCTACTGCAGGATATCTAACTATTGCTTATGCATCAGGCAGAGTTATATCTATTGAATCCATTGAACCCACGGGCGATTTTGCAAACATGGAGCGAGCTGATGCGTGTCTTGTTTTTTCACAAGAAAAAGCAAGAAGACTATCCGAGAAAACAGATCTTACCTCCTTTGAAAGCCGAGATCCTGCAAACAAAAAATACGGTGGCGCAATAAAGGTTGGAGGTGACAAGAAATTCAAAATTATCTCATTCTCTGGCTTGCCTGAGTTATGGGATGAAGCCTCAATGTTTATGACGGCTATTCTAAGTATTGAAGATGATGAAGCTCGGAGGCTTTTCACTAAAAAAGCTCTCGACATCTACTATGGAAGAAATGAAAAAATTCAGAAAGATTCTGGACTTGTAGAATTCACCACTCTTCTTTCACACTTCTCAAGTCATTCTTAAGTCTAACGAACCGAATCCTAATTTAGGGTTCGGTTTTTTATTTGCCCCCACAACAAAAACCCTTTGCGAACAAAGGGTTAATGTTGAAAGTGGACCCGACAGGACTCGAACCTGCCACCTCTCCCGTGCAAGGGGAGCGCTCTAGCCAGATGAGCTACGGGCCCGTATGCTCGCAGGATTCCGAAGATTCTAGCGAGCAAGCATGATGTAACTTATATTGATTCACAAAGTGCGAAAAAATTAAGAATACATCGTTTAAAAATTCCAAAGAACTGACCCACACTATTTTACCCAGTTTTTAGGTTTTTGCAAGAGGTTTATCCTATGTTAGCTTTCTTTGTTTTTTTCGGTAGAAACTGATAGCAAATCTATGTGATTCATGGTTTGCAAGCAAGATATCTTTTTCATGAGATTTAATTATATCTTTTGAACCCATTATGGCTTTGGGTTTATGCTTCTCATCTTTTACAACAGATACAACGGCTATAGATAAGCCATATTTTTTGAAAAATTTATGGACTACATTCTTCTGGGCTTTACCACCATCAATTACAATCAAGTCTGGATAAGTCCACTCAGGATGAGCAAATCGCCTCTCCAATATTTGTTTTAAAGCACCGGTGTCATTTGCCTTATCAAAACCATTTATATTAAATTTTTTATACTCATTTTTTTCTGGGGAGCTGTCCTCTACAACGACCATCACCCCAACCATATTTTTACCAGAAAGGTGGGCCACGTCATAGGCTTCAATTCTGTTTATTTTTGATGTTTTGGGTTTCTTTGCCAAAAAATCTTCTTTTATCAAAGAGGCATCATTGATATGCTTTAGTGCAAAAATCTTCTTTTTTATATCATTCGCTCTTTCAAACTCTTCTCTTTTTGCATGCTCCATCATCCTTTTCTCCAAATCTTTTACAAGGGTTTTTTTATTTCCTTTAAAAAACTTTTTTATATGCTCGATGTTCTCCTTGTACCCTTTCTTTATTACAGAATCTGAAAGATCTGGAGTTAAGCCTATCTGTTTATAAAATTCAGCTTTATCTTTTTGGACCGACCTTTTGTCTCGAAATGGAAAAATCTTTCTAATAATCTGTAGAGCGACTCTCAGGGACCCCCCACTTGGGAAAGGTCCAAACATGGAATCAATTTTTACCCCATTTAAAACTGCAACTTTTGCACCAGCTCTATGTTTCTCTAACTCTCTTCCTCGAATCAACAGAACTTTTGGAAAGTCCTCTTTTGTGACTACAACATAGTTGTAACTTTTATTATCTTTTTCTTTTGTGTTGTAATATGGCTGATTTTTCTTAATCTCATTTGCTTCTAGAATTAGCGCTTCTAGAACGGAATCTGTCTCCTGCCATTTAATAGTTTTTGCCTTTACCACCATATCTACTATATGGGGTCCGCGAGCTTCAATAAGGTCAGCACCAAAATAACTTCGCACTCGACTACGAAGATCTGTGGCTTTACCAACATACAAGATGTCTGAACCGTCCATAAAGAAATAAACTCCTGGATTCTTTGGAATATCTAATTTTTGTAAGTCTTTTATTTTCATTTGACAAATAGTAGTATACATTATAGTATAAAATAAACAAAAAAGAAGAGCCATGGAAACATACATGTATGTCTTAGGTGGGATCATTTATATGATAATCTCTTACACTTTATTGAAAATGATAGTTGGCGTTTCAAAGGAATTTTCAGACAGAAGTCTGTCAAAATGGGAGTCTAGAATATATGGCAACCCTGTTCTTTCAGCTTCAATTGCTTCAATTTTTTTCACCATTATCGAGACTTCATTAATTGTCTTAATAATTGAGAATATAAAAATTATAGGATTTGGGTTTCTTTTAATAATATCCTTTATTTTTTTAAAGGAATTAACAGTGTTCTGCTTTGAAGGTAAGCACAAAAGGGTAAGCTAGTATAGCCTACCCTTTTAATTTTTCTTCTTACTTTTCTTCAACATCTTCTTCAAATAGAATCCAGTATGAGAATTTGAATTATTTGCAACCTCCTCTGGTGTCCCTTTGGCAACAAGCAATCCTCCATGAAGACCTCCATCTGGACCAAGATCCACGATATAGTCAGCCATTTTTATTAAGTCTAGGTTATGTTCAATAACAACAACAGTGTTTCCTTTTAGTACAAGTTGATCGAGAACCTGGATTAGGTTTGCCACATCATCATAGTGTAGACCTACTGTTGGCTCATCAAGCAAGTAAATAGTTTTCTGAGTCATTGGACGATATAGCTCGCTAGAAATTTTTACTCTCTGAGCTTCTCCACCAGAAAGAGTTGTTGCTGACTGACCAATCTCAACGTAAGAAAGACCTACATCTACCAGAGTCTTAAGTCTGTCATAAATAGCTGGAATATCTTTAAAGAAAACCGTTCCCTCTTCTACAGTCATGTGTAGGATCTGTTGTATGTTTTTTCCTTTATACTCTACCTTCAAAGTCTCTTTGTCATATCTAGCTCCATCACATACATCACAAGTCACATATACTGTTGGTAGAAAATGCATCTCCACCGCTATTTGACCATTTCCTTGGCAAGCTTCACATCTTCCACCTTTTACGTTAAATGAGAACCTGCTAGCTTTCCAGCCTCTAATTCTAGCCTCTTCTGTCTCTGCAAGAAGCTCTCGTATGTATGTAAACGCCCCTGTATATGTCGCAATGTTTGATCTTGGTGTTCGCCCAATTGGAGACTGATTTATTAAAATGGCCCTAGATAGATGTTGTGCTCCATCAAACTTTGTACAGTTCTGAGGCTTGTCTGTTCTGTATTTTCTTTCGAATTTTGCCTGCAGATTCTTGTGAAGAATTTCGTACATGAAACTAGATTTACCAGAACCTGAAACACCTGTAATGCAAACTAACTTTCCTAGAGGAATATCTATACTTAACTTATCAATATTGTGTATCTTTCCACCTCGAATAGAAATAAATCCTTTATCTTTAGTTCGTCTAGTTTCTGGTAAATAGATATGCTCTTCTTCTCGAAGATATGCCAGAGTTCTTGATCCAGTAGGGTTTGTCTTTGCCGTTAAAAGATCATCCATATCGCCAGCAACCACAATCTCTCCCCCATGCACCCCTGCCCCTGGACCAATCTCTATTAAATAATCAGCTGCATATATCGTATCTTCATCGTGCTCAACCACGATAATCGTATTTCCAAGAGCTCTAAGCCCAATCAATGTCTGTATCAACTTATCGTTATCTTTTTGATGTAGGCCAATTGTGGGCTCATCAAGCACATACATGGCCCCCACAAGTCTAGACCCCAGCTGACTAGCAAGTCTAATTCTCTGGGCCTCACCACCAGACAATGTGTTCGCCTTACGGTTTAGAGTTAGATAAACCAATCCAACATTTTTCATAAACAAAAGCCTGTTTTTAATCTCTTTCAAGATAACTTTTGCAATTTCTGACTCTTTTGGAGTTAACTCAAGATCACTTATAAAATCATAAGCATCCTCAATAGACATAGAAGTTAGATCTAGGATATTAACCCCTGATTTTAGGGTTCCATCTTTATTTGTCTTTGGACCAACAAAGATGTTTAAGGCCTCTTCACGAAGTCTGGCTCCTCCACAAAGCTTACATGGCTCATCACCATACAAGTGTTTTGTACCTAGTCCGTTACATTCAGGGCATGCTCCATACGGAGAGTTGAATGAAAACAGCCTTGGTTCAACCTCAGGGAAAATGTATCCATCCTCTGGAGAAATTAGCTTTGCAGACAAAAGACTGTCTTCTGTTTCCGTTCCAGCCTTTTCAGCTTCTTTTACATCTGCTTCACCAACAACCACGCGAATAAATCCTTCCGCTTCTGATATTGCCCGCTCCACAGCTTCCCCAAGTCTCATCTCAAAATCCTGTCTGTCATCACCTAGCTCATGCACAGCAAAAGAATCAACAAGTAAATCAATCTCGTGTTTTTTGGTCTTTGTTAGGGTTATATTTTCTCGAAGCTGCTTCATCTTTCCATCTACTCGAACAGCTGTATATCCTTTGGCTAGATAGTCATACAGCATTTGATAGTACTCCCCCTTTCTTCCTCGCACCACTGGAGCAAATATATGAACTTGGAGGTCGTTGTACTCAACTCCCATTACTTTTTTGTTAGCACCACCAACTCCAAGTTCTTCGACTTTCTTCAAGACGAATTGTGCAATCTCTGTATTTGAAAGTTTTTTTACTTCATTTTTAGAAATTGGAGAAAAGGCTCTACCCACACGAGCATATAGAACGCGAAGATAATCATAAATTTCTGTAATTGTAGCTACTGTAGATCTAGGATTTCTAGAGGCCGCTTTCTGATCGATCGATATCGCAGGAGAAAGTCCGTATATTTCATCCACATCTGGTTTTGGCATTTGTCCCAAAAACTGTCGAGCATACGAAGAAAGCGATTCTACATATCGCCTCTGTCCTTCTGCAAAGATAGTGTCAAAAGCAAGACTTGATTTTCCGGACCCAGAAAGCCCAGTAATAGCTATCATCTTGTTTCTAGGCATCTCAACTGAAATATTTTTCAAGTTATGCGTCCTAGCCCCTTTAACCACTATAGACTTTGCCTCTTTATCGTCTATTGATTTCTTCGGTGTTTGTTTTGCCATAATTAAGAACTTGTTACAGTAGTATGCCTGAAAAATATACCAAAGGCAATGAAATATATAGATATCAGTACAATAAAAAACCGCAAGCACGAGTGCTTGCGGTATACCTCAAAATGAGGATTTCTTAACTTCCTGGCCTAGATACTCTTTTGCCTATAGGCCTAGCAGGATGTCCAGCTTTTTTGGGTGATTTTTTTTCTTTTTCAATATCTCCGACCTCTATCCAATAGAAGTCAGTGTTATGAACAAAGATTGAACCCTGGTTTCTTCTGTGAAGAAGGTCTTTCTTGAGTTCTTTCACATACTTTTTGTGTTTGTGATTTAACTCTTTCTTTCTCTTCTTAAACTGTTTCAACATCTGTTTCGCTTTAGAGTCCTTATCCCCCTTCAGAGAATCGATGGTAGCTACCACCCCTTTCAACTCTTCGCGAAGCTCTTCTTCGTACAGTTTAACAAACTGCTTTACTGTGATCTCTTCGATCACGGGACCATTCAAATCGACAGAGTAAACATTCTCAGGATCTGTCTCGTTCAACATAATGTGATCGTAGACCCGCTTGTAAATAAATCTATTTAGAGTCCAGGCAAAGGCAAATTTGCCTTGCTCGTATTCCAAAAAATACTGATAAACCCCTGGATAGGGCTCAACGTACTCCGGAATCATGTGCGCAGTTAGCGTCTTATACGGAACTTGCGCTTGTACTTTTATAGTAAATGTTGCTACAAAAGCCAATAAAATTAACATTCTTTTCATAACGTGCTAGTTTAGTTGTTTTATCCCCATCTTACACATTATTGACATCTTGTCAAGCTTATTTTAAAGAAAGATTCCTAAGGAAGCTCTTTCTGTGCAAAGCACAAATTCCATGTTTTTTTATGGTTTTATAGTGGTCTTTGGTTCCATAGCCCTTATGCTGTGCAAAATTATATTCTGGGTATCTTTCTGACTGAAGTTCCATGTAGTTATCTCGAGTCACTTTAGCCATGATAGAAGCAAATGCTATTGCTCTGTTCTTTGTGTCCCCTTTTATTATTGTTTCTTGATATATATATTCTGATGGAGCGTGAAGCCCCCCGTCTAAAACAACTAACACGTCTTTTGGGTTAACTTCTATCCTAGAAAGGTTTTTGTTCAAGGCTTTTTGAATAGCTTTAGAAATACCTATTCTATCTATATCTTTTGCAGAAATAGATGTTGTTGTAAAAAAAATCTTCCCCTCCTTTTTCCAGCCTTGTAGTAATTTTACAATGTCTCTTCTTTTTTGAGGAGAAAGTTTTTTTGAATCGAGTAGAGGGATCTTTGAAAATAACCTAGAAATATTTTTTTGGTACAGAACTAGACCAACTGTTACAGGGCCAGCAATGGGTCCACGACCCACCTCATCTATTCCACAAAGATATTTACAAGTTTTTTTCGACATAAGGAAATTGTATCATGTGAGAAAATTAAAAAGAGAGCACTAATTGCAACTCTCTTCTATTGGAATATGGCCAATATCATGATGTTTGGTTAGCTTTCCACACACACAACACATAAACTGGTAATCCCTGTCATTATGACCTTTTGAATGAGGTAACATAAAACTACACCTAATACTTTTTTCATCCAAACAAGAACTGCAAGCAAAATATCTCTCAACTCTAGTTACTCCATTTTTGTGATAATCACCAGTAAGACACCTCTTGGCTTCTTTTTCTCCATTCTCTATATTTATATTTTGTTATTTAAAAGGAGTCTTTCTAAAGCTATATTTTAACACAGACACTCTCACTCATACAAACAAGTGAGGTCGGACATCAATAAAGGGCTGAACTGTTTGAAACCAAAAAGAAAAGCCCGCAATTGCGGGCTTTCAAAGTGACTGAATTCTTCAGTTCACTTCTCCTTCTTAAACAAATATTCACATTCTGGTAAATCTAGAAATTCTTGAATACTCATTTTTCCCCAAGAATCTTCAAGTTTTTTTATCAGAATGTCTTCTTTGTAAAGAGTTTTATATATACCTTCAACAGTCACGTACCTAACAATAAGATAACTAAACAAAAAGACTGCCATTACAGAAAAATACCTTCCGTTAGCGCAAGCCCCAAGTATTATTGATCCAGTTAAACAAACACAATAAGTTATGTCAGTTAGTTGTCTTTCTGATTTTTTTCCTTGCAATGTATGGATTATCTGACTTTTTAAGCCAACAAATTCTAAACGTGTCATAGATCTATTTTTTTTGTTTACAGAACTATATCATAATATTAACTAAAAGTCAATATGTAAAATCTTATGATATAATTCCACCACATGAGTAGTAAATTCGTTCACTTGCACACCCATTCTCACTATTCCCTATTGGATGGTCTTTCAAAGATCCCTGCTTTGGTTAAAAGAGCTAAAGAGCTTGGGATGACATCTCTTGCTATAACCGACCATGGAAACATGTACGGGGCTATTGAGTTTTATAAGACTTGTAAAAAAGAAGGAATTAAGCCAATCATTGGAGTAGAAGCCTACATGGCAGAAAGAACTCTTCATGATAAGGAACCAAATATTGATAACAAGAGATACCATTTGACCCTCCTTGCAAAAAACTACGATGGATACAGAAATCTAATGAGACTAGTTAGTGCTTCTTACCTAGATGGTTACTACTATAAACCTAGAATGGATCTTAATATTATTCGAGAGCAATCTGAAGGATTGATTTGCCTTACAGGATGCCCTGGAAGCCTTTTTGTACATCACCTACGAAACAACAACCTTGAAGAAGCTAGGATACTTCTAAATGAATACATAGATATATTTGGCAAAGATAACGTCTTTTTAGAGTTCATGAACCACCCAGAGGTGGAGGGCACAGAAAATGTGATTAAGAATATTCAAATCTTATCCAAAGAAACTGGTTTACCAATAGTTGGAACTTGGGACTCTCACTATCTGCATAAAGATGACAGAGAGGCACATGACACACTACTGGCGGTAAATACAAATGGATCAAACTTTAAACTAGATGGAGATTATTCTTTTATTGGTGAAGATGAAGCCAGAGAAGTATTCAAAGATATTCCTGAGGCGGTTGAAAATACTCTAAAAGTGGCTGAGATGGTTGATCTAGAAATCCCTCTTGGCTCTTGGGTTTTCCCAGATTTTAAACTAGATGAGGGTGAGACCGCAGAAAGTCAGCTTAAAAAAGCAGTCTACAAAGGGATTCCTTGGAGATATGGAGAAGAAACAAAAGAAATAGTTGATCGTATTGAATACGAACTACAAATCATAAAAGATAAAGGTTTCCCTATCTACATGCTTATAGTAGCTGACCTTATAAACTTCGCCAGAGAAAGTGAGATCTATACAAATATCCGAGGGTCTGTGGCCGGATCTATTGTTACTTATCTTCTTGGAGTTACGGTAGTGGATCCACTTAGATTTAAGCTTCCTTTCGAAAGATTTCTAAATCCAGAAAGACCTAGTGCCCCCGATATTGATATGGACTTCGCCGACAACAGGCGTGAGGAAGTTCTAAATTACGCAAAAGAAAAATACGGAGAGAAGGCCGTAGCTCAGATTGGAACATTTGGAACCATGATGGCTCGTGGGGCTGTTCGTGATGTTGCTCGTGCCCTTGGATACCCATATGACATGGGAGACAAAATCTCAAAACTTATCCCTCTCGGAGCCCAAGGGTTCCCTATGACGATTGATCGTGCGATAGAAATGGTTCCTGAAATAAAGGAGCTATACGACAAAGACAAAGGTGTAAAGGAAATAATAGATATGGCAAAACGTCTAGAGGGTGGAGCGAGACACATCTCAGTTCATGCGGCTGGAGTTGTTATTTCTCCTACTGTTGTTTCCGATTATGCTCCAGTTCAACTCGACCCTAAAGGTGGAAAGATAATTACGCAGTACGATATGCATGCTGTAGAAGATGCTGGTCTTATTAAGTTTGACTTCTTGGGTATTCGGAACTTGGCTATCTTAGGAGATGCGGTACGAATCGTAAAAAAACACCACGGAATCAAAATCGATATAGAGAACATACCAACAGATGACAAAAAGACTTTTGAAATGCTTGCCAGAGGCGAAACCATGGGAGTTTTCCAGCTTTCATCTTCTGGTATGACTCGATACCTTAAAGAACTAAAACCGACAATTATAGACGATATCAACGCTATGGTGGCTCTATACCGACCGGGACCTATGGAAATGATCCCAGAGTACATCAAGCGAAAATACAACTCTCGTTTAATTAAATATCTTGACCCAAGACTTGAGGATATTCTTGATATGTCTTATGGGGTTATCACTTACCAGGATGACGTTATGATGATCTCGATAAATATGGCGGGTTACTCTTGGCTTGAAGCAGATAAGCTCAGAAAAGCCATGGGTAAGAAAATTCCAGAAGTTATGGCCGCTGAAAAAGATAAGTTATTTAGTGGTTTAGTAAAAAACGGTCTTTCCCCAGAAAAAAGTCAGAAGCTTTGGGAGCTAATCGAGCCATTTGCCGCCTACGGATTCAACAAGGCTCATGCTGCTAGTTATGGGAACCTGGCTTATAAGACAGCGTATATGAAAGCCAACTATCCCGTTCCATATATCACAGCTATTCTAACAGCTGAGTCTGGAGACACAGACAGAGTGTCTGAAATTATTCGTGAAGCTGAGAAAATGGGGATAGAGGTTCTGCCACCAGACATAAACGAGTGTCTTGGAAACTTTACTGTAATTCATAGTGAAAATGAGAATGAACTAGATAAGATTAGATTTGGTTTCTACACAATCAAGAATCTAGGAACAGATATCTCTGACGCAATAGTGGAAGAAAGAAAGAAAAATGGAGTCTATAAGTCTATGGAGGATTTCCTAGAAAGAGTTACTCATAAAAATCTAAACAAGAAATCATTAGAATCACTACTAAAAGCAGGAGCTTTTACAAAATTTGGAGATCGTGGAGTATTCTTAGCAAACAGAGAAAACCTTCTTGCTTTCAACAAAGCTTTTACAAATAAAAATACAGATCAGGATTCATTGTTTGGAGCTGATCTGGCACCGAAGGCAGTGCTAAAACTCGAAGAGGCAGAAGAGGCAGGTAAAGAAGAGAAGCTACTATGGGAGAAAGAACTTCTTGGTGTTTATGTTTCTGGACACCCTCTAGATAAATTTAAAAAACAACTTGAAGGCAAACCTTCTATTCTTCAGATTGCAGCCAAAGGTAGAAATGACCAAGAAATAGTAAGTGCTGGAATAATAGAGCAACTTAAGGTGATCATCACAAAAAAGAACCAAAGAATGGCCTTCATTACACTTGCTGATTTTACAGGAAGGATAGAGGCTGTTGTATTCCCAGATCTATTTAAGACTCACAGTGAGGAACTAGAGGCTGATAAGTGTATAGCATATAAGTCCAAGGTATCCATAAGAAATGGTGAAAAGACTCTAATCTTAGAAGAAATAAAGTTTATATAACATTGATCATTACAATTTCATATAGTATAAATATTTAAAATAGTACTATCATGGAATTAATATTTGAAACCTTAAAAAGGTATTGTTCTTGGTATTTCAAAAGTGATGAAGAGATCACTAGATATATCAATGACAAGATCTTAAACCAAGAAAGCGGATGGTATATCCACTCAAAGAAAAAAAGTAGAGACCCCCAAACAGATTTCAAAGTGTATGGCCACATACTAAGAGAAGACAGTATTGCTGGAATTTTTGCACTGGCTAGACGTAAATCTTGGGGATCAGAGGTTGTCATGGTCGGGCAAGAGACAATTGATGCTGCGCCAACTAACACATGGCTAAAAGACGTGGCAAGTTCTGCTAAAGAATTACATCCAAGACTTCACCACTCCATGAAAGATTTTTCATTTTATTGCGTAATTGGTAGCATGGTTACTAATTACAAAAATAAAGACAAGCCAAAAAAGATAAGACTTTCAAAAGAGGAAAAATCTGACATCAGAGAAGCTAAAGCTCGTGTAAAAAGTGAACTGAAGACTCTTGGTGGAGGAAGCCTGGATCTTGGTCTTGAATTCAACGATCTTTGCGACATTGGTTTAATCCCTAGAGATTAAACAAAAAGGCGCCCATTTCTGGACGCCTTTTTAAATTATTTATATTACAGAGAAGCAAGATGCTTTGAGCTATCCATATTTGAAATTTTTTTCATAATACTCATTACCTCATCTGCGTATGTTGCAACAATAGATGGTGGGTTGTATGTCTCAAGAATACCCCTAATATCTTTTCCTTCATAAGCATAACCGATTCCTTCGTGCTCTCCAGAAACAGCCTTACCTACGGTATCAATAGCTTTTTCAAAACTATCAAAATAGATTTTACATGAACCATAACCAAACGGGTTTTGCCCCCCACAAATAAATTTTCCACCAGTAGACTCCCTCATAGCAATAGCAGGAAGAAGGTATGGGTCAAGATCATATTTTTGTGCAGTTTTTGCAAAGACCATTCCATATCCCGTAAGTGGTAGGTTCCACTTACCAAAATATGCATCTATATTGTTAGCTTGCTCTTGAAGCTCCTCTAAAAGAAGATCTTCCTGAGCCTGCTCAACGTTTATTGTTATATTCATGGCTTCTGTAACCGATGAGAGATCCAGAGAATATCCCATAAAGCTTATTGGTAAATTGGCTACAAGAAGCGGCAGCGCTATAAAAGCGTGCAGATTATTGTTAAATAATTTTGTTATTTTACTCATGGTTTAGCAGTTTAGCTCTGCCAACTTCGTGTCTGTATATATCGAGATATATCTGCCTATATATTCATTTTCCAAGAAAATATATGGCAAACAAAAAAGCCCCTCGACAGGACTGCGTCTATCCTATACTACTTGACATATTTTGTCAAGCGTTTCCTAATTTGAAGGCTTGACAAGCCAAAACCCTTATAAAATAAGGGTTTTTTGCCTTTATCCACATAATACAATTTAAGTAATTTCTAATCCTTGATGGTCCAACCGTCGTTTTCAAACTCCTCAAATTTCTTATATTTCACCTCTTTTTCCTCACTACCCTTAACTATAGTAACCTTGTCATTTCTCCCATATTTTTTATCTGAAATAGCTGTTCCTTGACCTCTATCTGCACCACTAGCAATCATGGAGTCACTAGTTTTAAACTGTTTATTAATGGCTTGGGTCACCTCTTTTACACCTTTATTACCTTCTAGAACCTCATTATCTTTATTATCTGGGCCAGCTAGCTGGTTTGGATCTAATAGATTTGTAAATTCAAGAAGTTTTTGAAGAAACAAAGCCTCCATATCCTTAAACATTCTAAGACCCTCTCTTTTATACTCAATCAGTGGCTCTCTTTGCCCATAAGCACGAAGAGAAACAGAAGCTCTAGAATAGTCCATTGCTTCTAGGTGCTCTAGCCAAAGTGCATCTGTAATAGATAGAGCGAGCTGACGCATGGTATTGTACATTAGATCAAACCCAAGCTCCTCCTCTTTTGCTAGAATCTTAGCTTGATCTTCTTCGTTTGAATAGATACCCATCAAGTAATCTTTAACCTCTTGGTTATCACCTAGAAGCATGGTCTTCCGACGACCATAGACGGTATCTCTCTGGTGACTCATTACATTATCATACTCCAAAGTATGCTTTCTGGCATCAAAGTGGAATCCTTCAATTTTTTCCTGAGCCGATTCTAGAGATTTACTTACCAACTTATGTTGAATTGGTTGGTCTTCTGAAACACCTAGTGTCGTAAGCATGTTCTTCATTCTATCCTCTCCAAAAACACGCAACAGGTCATCTTCTGCAGATACAAAAAACTGTGTTTCTCCTGGGTCGCCCTGTCTCCCCGCTCGCCCTCTAAGCTGGTTGTCTATTCTTCTTGACTCATGACGTTCTGTTCCGAGAACGTACAGACCTCCTATTGATTTTATTTCTTCATATAGTTCGTCTGAACCTGGATCACCCCCCAGTTTAATATCAACTCCACGCCCAGCCATGTTTGTAGCAATAGTTACAGATCCTTTTCGTCCAGCTTGAGCGATTAACTCCCCTTCAGAGTCGTGCTTCTTTGCATTAAGCATTGTGTGAGGAACTCCTTCACCTTTTAGATAGGCAGATAGTAGTTCATTCTTCTCAATTGAGATAGTACCGATAAGTACAGGTTGACCCTTTTGATTTATTTCTTTTACTTTTCTAGCGATTGCTTTAAATTTACCTTTTTCAGTAGCAAAAATAAGGTCGTTGTGATCAATACGACCTATTGGCTTGTGAGTTGGTATACTAATTACGTCTAAATTGTAAACAGTATGAAACTCTTCCTGTGAGGTCTTGGCTGTTCCTGTCATACCTGAAAGTTTTCTATAGAACTTAAAGTAGTTCTGGTATGTGATTGTAGCAACTGTCTTACTTTCTTTTTGGATCTCTACTCCCTCCTTAGCCTCAATGGCTTGGTGAGTTCCCATATTAAACCTACGACCTGGCTGAAGACGTCCTGTAGACTGATCAACAATAATTACCTCACCATTTTCAACCACATACTCCTTATCTTTAGTAAACAATGCTTTGGCTCGAACAGCTGTCTCAAGGTGATGAACACTCTTTATCCCAGCCTCAGTATAAATATTTTCAATACCAAGATCTCTCTCAGCTTTATTGATCCCTTCTTCAGTAAGCTGAACAGCTTTTAACTTTTCATCTACTATATAATGCTCATCCGCTTTCATTCCCGCTGCAATACTTGCAAACTTTTGATATGAATCATCAGCTCCTTCTGCTGCAGACGAAATTACAAGAGGTGTCCTGGCTTCATCTATCAAAATAGAGTCAATTTCATCAACAAGAACATAGGCGTGGCCTCTCTGCGTAATCCCATACTTAGAACGAGCTAGATTGTCTCTTAGGTAATCAAACCCAAATTGATTATTTGTACCATGAGTAATATCAGCATCATATGCTTCCTTTCTAGTACAAGCTTCTAGATACTGATCAAAAATATGAAAATCTCCAATCTCGTCTCTTTCTTTATCTAAGTCTTTATCTAAATTTTCCTTATACAAAAATGAGGCATTCTGATCATTAACAACAGAAACAGAAAGACCTAGGAAAGAATAAACTTGCCCCATCCATTGAGCATCACGCTTAGCTAGATAGTCGTTAACAGTTACAACATGAACTCCTTCACCTGTAAGTGCATTTAAATATGCAGGAAGTGTAGCCACAAGAGTTTTTCCTTCTCCTGTCCTCATTTCAGCAATCTTCCCAGCATGAAGAACCATTCCTCCAATAAGCTGAACATCATAGTGCCTCATCCCCACAGTTCTAAAAGCAGCCTCTCTAACCAGAGCAAAAGCTTCCACAAGAATGTCATCCATAGTTTGACCATCTTTTAGTCTTTGTTTTAGTTCTTCAGTTTTCTTAGGAAAATCCTCATCAGAAAGTTTCTTAATCTCTTCTTCTAAAGCATTTATCTCTAGAACTTTCTTTTCTGCGATCTTTATAAATCGACTAGATTCATCCCCAAAAAGCTTAGTATATAATCCCATAGAGACTACTTTATCATATTCACCTAAAATTGCGAGAACCTTTTAAAATAAAAATATATTGACTAATAATAAGATAAGTGATAAAAATCTATAAAATAACAACAAATATAATGACTGAAGAAAAAATTGATGTGGTCTATAGGACAGACAAAGACGGTAACCAAATGGCATACTTTACTGTTAATGAATCAGAGGTGAATGTTTCGCTAAGAAGCAAAGAAGCTGTTCAAATAATTATCCTTGATCTATTGGGAGAGAGTGTGATATCTGATGATGTTTTTTCAAATCTGTCAAAGAAAGTATCTTCGGAATCTTTTAACTTAAGTAAAGAAAGGGATTCATCCTACTTAGATAGCTCAAAACACATTCACAATGTAATTGAGCTGATTTTAATAAAAAGACGCTTGATGGTTTGATATTCATCACCTGACAATAGAGCCTCCATCAGGGGGCTCTTATTTTTATACAAACAGCTGATAAATACCATGATACATATAGAACAAAACCACTCCAATGGAGTGGTTTTGTTTGACAAGACAAATACTTTTATTTTCTTCGCTTTCGCTTTGGAGCTGCTTTCTTTGCAACTTTTTTAGCGGCCTTCTTTTTAGCTGGCTTTCGCTTTGGAGCTGCTTTCTTTGCAACTTTTTTAGCGGCCTTCTTTTTAGCTGGCTTTCGCTTTGGAGCTGCTTTCTTCTTTGCAACTTTTTTAG
>Ga0100378_1002902_pt1 | contig 16770 bp, 15 predicted proteins | sample CryGeymeta201502_FD_81535 | JGI IMG/M metagenome (GOLD analysis project Ga0100378, IMG submission 81535) | Groundwater microbial communities from Crystal Geyser aquifers in Utah, USA - Crystal Geyser metaG 2015-02 | ecosystem: Environmental > Aquatic > Deep subsurface > Groundwater | place: USA...
CATTTGTATTTGAATCAAACTCTAATATTTTATGATTCTTTTCATCGCTCCAAAGAAAATAATACACTTTGTTTTCTGCTTGGAAATCATACGCTCCAATACATTTGTGGAATCCTCTACCTAAATCGAAATTTATAAGAGTGTTTCCTTTTACATTCTCTATTGCCCCTTGTGAATCCGAATCAGACTTTGAATTACGAATGTTTAAAGCATAACGATAATCTCCGTTAGGAACAACCCTATCTTCATCATCACTATTTAATCCCCCAAAAAAATATTTATTCTCTATTGCCATACTTTAAATTCTTGGGCTTCCTTTAAAACCGCTTTTCCATGCAGAAATAAATTCTCTAGCCGTAAATGATAAATGTTGTTTTTGTGTTTTTTTCCTAGCTTTATTCATCGCTTGTAACGCTAATTGTATTTGACCTAAATTATGGCTTCTTGATTTTGAAACATACTTATACCACAACCACGATTTTATAAACTCAACATTGTACCCATGAACAACACAATCTCCATTAGTGAAGTCTATATCAGACTTATATCTCAAAACAATACTTCCTCCCGAATAACCTGAAACAGCTATATATCCACGCTCAGGATATACTTTAAATTCTCCTATTGAATTATTACCTCCTCCAACACCATAGTTCCTTCCTAATGATTCTCCTCTACTATTGTAGTAAACAACATCAACACTATTAATAGTGTCATCAGAAAGTCTTGGGTTGTTAATAAACCCACTAGACAATTTATTTCCACAATCGTCTTTTCTTACCGCTGTTAAATTTTGATTTAATCCTAACCCCCATAACTCATCTCCTACACTTATTCCTATTGCATAATAATCAATATAATCCGAAGGCAAGTCAACAGTATCATTATCATTTACAGAAAGTATAACTTCTTTTTCCGTACTGCCTATATTGTCATATATCAAATCTCTTAATCCACTTACTGCGGTAGATAAGAAACGACTGTATCGTCTATCTATTGATTCAAGACCTAAATCTTCAATCATAAACTCTCTTACTATTTTATCTAAAGTGTACATAATTAATTAGCGTTAGAATCATTTGTTTCGTCTTGTTTTAATAGAGATGTGTTCGCAAATTTAGCAATAACAATATCAATAGCTTCATCCACCATATCAGAAGGAACTGTAACACTATCATCTTCATCAAGCCTGTCAAAAGGTAGTAGCATTGTTATATTTAGTTTTTTAGGATTGTTTACCTCACTTACATTAACTAAAATAATTTTATTTCCTTCTCTAAAAAAACCTGATTTACCAGCTAATAAATAAGCATCATTTCCCTCATATAAATCTATAAATCCTATTGGGACTTCAATAAAACTGCTACCTCCTGTTTTCCATAGTTTTCTTATGTCAACACCAAAAGGTAGTGCAATAGATGAAGAGGGAGTTTCTATATAAAACCTTCCTAATCTATCTTTTAACACTTCATTTTCTTCTAAGGTAAAAAATAAAGAACCATCAACCTCTCCTGTTTCTGTTTGCTTTCCTTGAAAATATCTATTACGAACAATGGATGCTAAAGTTTGTTTAACCGCTAACTGAATCTCTCTTTCATCAAAAGAAGTTTCATCTGTAACACCTCTAAGCCTCCTTAGTATCTGTTCGGATATTTTTCTTTGAGTTGTTATCATTGTTAAATATTTTTGTTTTCATTAATATTAGCATATTCCACTAAATCTCTTTCCCTTAACCTTATACCCATAAACTCTAATACTAACATGGCAATTTCATTAAAAGCATCATTAGGTGCTTCAATATCTATAGAACTACTTTGGTCGTAAAAAGGTCTGTTGTTCGATATGTTATATTCCCATTTAGCTTCATTAGGATACCTTAAATAAACAAGGTTAATGTTTGTGATAACTTTTGGTCTTAATGTAAATTTATTACCTATCCTTCTTACTATGGGTCTTTTTAATGAAGGAACTACTATTGTACTGCTTACCCTTTTTCCCCATTCATTATCTTTTACAGTTTCTATTGGTCTTTCTTCCCAAAGCGTTAACCCACTTGTTCTCGAAGCATAATTAAAAGTCATATATCCAAAATGCCACATTTTAGGTGCTATATTGCCTTTTAAGTCATAAGTTGTTCCATCAGGAACTAAAACTTCTCCATAAGTAGATAATAAAGACACCTCTGTTTTAATGTCTGCGAATCTATCTATATGTCTTTGGTCTATATCAACTTTAGAAACAGGCAGCCCATTCAAAAGAACTTCCATGTTCTTATTATAATAACCTATAATTGCTTGGTTTACAAAAGAGTTGAATTGAGATGGTGTTACCGTTCCTCTACCGCTCTTATTTGCTACATTGTAAACAAACTCTTTAAAAATATTTATATTAATCATTGTGTTTTTCTATAACCTTGTGATTTTTATACTTACAATCGCTTTTCCTCCTGCTGTTGTTTTTGCTGTTGTTAATGTCATTATTTCTCCCGCTGCAAAAGTATTATTTGCTGTTGGCGTAGATGTAAAACCTGTGCCTATTGTAGATGCAGCGGTTAATGTTATTTCCCCTGACGTCATAACTGTTGATGCGTTGTTTTTAGGAGTAATAATCGCATTATCTGTTCCTGCAATAGCAACACTAACTGATGCGTAAAACTCATTTACAGTACAAGCAAAAGGTAGTTTTATTTTCATATCCCCTTGCTCTGATGCTGCAAAAGAAACTGTTGTTGAAATTATCTCTGTTTGTAAAGTACTTTCTAGTTTACTTACAGTAATTGCGTTGGCTTTTATTAAATCAGTATAAACTTTGAAAGGGTATGTTATGTTAGAATCTAAATTAGGATATACAGACACTTTCCATGAGCTAGAAACATATCTAGCGTAAAACACTAAACCACCTGTTAATGCTTGGTCTACCGTTAAATTTACTCCAAAAATAGTTTGGGTAAACTCTCCTAATGTTAAAGAAGCGTTGTAAAACAACCAAAATTCATCTCCATCAATAGCTTTTGCTGATAATGAATAAGATGAGTTCCCCGATAAAGTAGCACTTCCTGTTAGTTCTTGTATTTTTGCATCTACATTTGCCACGAAAACTGTTGCTGTAGATGTGCTTATTGATGTTGTAGAGAATGTTTCTTTTGCAAATATACCAAAACTTGATGCCCTATAGTCTGCTGTAGAGCCTACATTTCCTGAACTCCTTGAAACCTCTATCCATTTGTTGTCGGCTGTGTATATTAATTCAATAACATCATTAGTAATCACATCATAAGTTGTAGATTGCAATACAATGTTTCCTGATTGATTTACGGTTATTGTATTTGTAGCAGAAGATAATAAAATTCTATCTCCTACCGCTACATCAGAAACAATAATATTTTCTAAATTGTCATTCGCTGCTCCTTGTCCTGTTAATCTAACAACCGTTAAAATACCTTTTCTTCCTAATGAAATAGTGTCTGATGTTATTGTAACATCTTTATTAGGCATAGCTGATTGAAACCCTATATTCACTATAAAATTTGTTATTTCAACAGCATTTGAAATACTAGATTCACTTGCAGTACCTCCTCCACTACATTGAGTTGCTCCATAGTCTGCATCTAAATAAAACCTATATCCTATCGCACTATCATAAATTTCGGTTGTATTACTACCCCCCTCCATCTCTTGTACAACTGTATATGCAAAACCACCTCCATTTACAAGGATAGGAGTTTGTCCGTTATAGGTTGTTCCACTATATGCATCAGAAAATATATAAATATCGTTTCCTACCCGAACGGCTGTAAAATCGACTAAATGACTATCTGCATCAACTCCTACATAACTATTTATTGCATTTACAATGTCTTGAGCAGTTGTCGATGGTAGGGTTGTTGGTTCGTAATTAATAGGTGCTGATGTATCTATTAACTGAATAGCTCCAATAGTTATAGATGTAATGGTAGATACGGCTGTAGGAACAGGGATTGTTACAATAGCTGTAGCAACTCTATTCCCCCCTAAAGCAGAAGCCTTAACACCTTCAACTTTAATTATTCTAGCTGTGTCAGCGTTATTAGAGTAAACTTTTAATATATTTGATGATGGGTCTGTTATGTAAACATACCCTAAACCATTTCCTAAATCTTGTATTCCTTTAGCCATTTTTTCTAAGCGTTAATTTTTACTACTAATTTTATTTGTGATAAAAGAGAATTTATTTCCGCTCCTAACATATTACTTCCATTGGTAGCATTTATTAGTCGAAATTTAAAGTCAGTTGTATTTTTATCGTAAATATCTACGTGAGTTTGTTTTTGGGGGTAATCACCTGTGTATTTGAAAGATACAGTTTCTTCTACACTAACTATTTCAGGATAATAACTTGCTGATGCTGATGCAAAGAAATCACTAAAAGTAAAACTATTCATTTTATTCTGCCAATCTAAAGCACTTCCATTATTATCATTGACAATCGTATTTGATAATTTTAAAACAGTATTATATAGTTTTTCTGAAACTGTTGTAATAACAGGAACTACCCCTGATGTAAAGTCTATTGTAAATTCAACTAATAAAATATCAGGGATTGTGTCTGTTGCTGCAACATTATAAGTAGTGGTTGTTACACCTGATGCTACAACTGTTGTTGGTGTAACTGTTATATTTGTTCCTGCTGTAACAACTGAATTGTACATTGCAGATAACTTAGCTAAATTAGCACTTGACAATGAAACTGTATAAACACTTCCTGCTACACTTACCGATATTCCACTACCAGCTACAACACTTATTGATGTACCACTTATTCCCAATCCTGTTACTAATTGTGGTTCCCCATCTGTACATCCACAACCTACATTACATTCTGCTATTTCTAATAAGGAAGAAATAAAAGCTGATACATCTTTGTTTCTATTACACCTCATTGCCATAAAAGCAAATTGAGAAAGAACTGAAACTACTACTAATTTTTTATATTCTATTGTTTCTAATGCTCCATTTTTTCCTTTTACTGCATTATACTTGTCTAATACTGTTTTCATACAACAATAAATAGTACAAACATCTCCATCACAACTTACTTGAACAACATCACTTCCTGTTACTTCATCTATAACAATAAAACCTCCACCAAAATCATATTCTAAATCAGATGTTAATGAGCTTGAATGTTCTATTGTTGAATCCGCTACTGTGTAAAACACATTGGTAGTTAATGTAGCTCCTGTTCCTGTTACATCCGCTGTGGGGGTAGAGGGAGGGTAATGTATGGCAAATGCTCTTACTATTGTAGGGTCAATACCATCTATTGTATAATTAGTATTGTCAATCGCAGATAATAATGGAGATAAACAATCTACTTCCATATCAATATCAACTATTGGACTAACGTAATCTAAAGTGAAGTTTTTTGCTAAAGTTACTTCGTAAGCAACACCTGTTGTGTCTTGCCACTCTAAAGTTATGATATATGTGTCATGTACAGGCAATGAACTACCGTCTAAAGGTAATGGAATTACTATTGTACTGTCTAATGATGTGTTAGGGTCAATGTCAGGTACTGAGTGGTTAACATTATTATAAAACGTACCACCACCTACTGTTTCTGCTTTTATTATAACAGTTACATTAGAAGTGCTTACCCCTGCTGTTGTATAATCTGTTGTGTCGGTTACTACTATTTGTTTTGTAGCTAAATCATACCTGAACTTAGCATCGAAATTTATCGTGGATGTTGAAAGTGCCATTCTTTATATTATTTAGATACAAAGATATAAAAAAAAAGCATAGAAATAAATCTATGCTCTTTTTTTGTTGTTTTTTATTTATTTATTGAATAGCATCCTTTATCTCACTAAATAATTTTTCATTTTTAATAAGCTCTTCTACAAATCTTTTTCTTGTTTGATGTTTGATGTCATTATAAGTGTACCACATATTCTTATCAGAACAGGTTATAATTTCTTTTGACAATGCTATATCTATAACTTTTTCAATTTCTTTTTCTAAAAGGGATTGGTCTTCATTGATGATAACTGATTTTTCTTTTGAAGGGTCTTTTAAAAACTCAACCATTGATTCAAAAGATTTCTTATGTGATGGAGAATTAGACTTGGCGAAATAATCAACCACATTCATTCCTTGTGGAGATTTAATAAATTCGCCACCATCATTCCATGATAAACTTGTTTGTTCTTTATTTACCTTAATAACATCAGCATAAATAGCTTTTATAATAATGACTTTGTTTTGAATAAAAACTTCTTTCATTGATTCTAAAAACTTCTTAGGGTCTTTCTCAGCTACATTTCTCATTGCTAACCTTAACTCATACTCAGACATCTTTTCAATCATTCTATACTCGCTTTCATTTTTTGAAATGGCTAAAGCGTAAGAACGAACATCTTGTACTGATTCATTGTTTACAAAGTAAATAGCATTATCTCTTTCTTTCTTCTGTAAAAAATCTTTCTTAGCATCAACTTCTCTATTTAGTTCTTTAAACAAAGTAGTTCCTGTTGAATTTTTCTCTTGGTTTTCTAAATTAAAACCTGTATTACGCATATATTGAAATAATAGATTCTCTCTTTTATGAACCATTTTTACTCCATTGGTAATAACAATGCTTTTTATGTTTTTCTTTACTTCTTCAAAATTTTTTATTTCATCAGCCCAAATTGTTGTTTGACCTGGTATATAACAACAAATTCTTGACACACCTGTTTCTTTATCATATATTTCTGATAAACCTGGTATAATAGCTGTTGGATTATACTTACCTCTTTTGTTAGGCATCTTTGTTAATACAAAGGTTGTTGATTGTTCTTGCATGATTTTTTAATTTAATTAATTTGAATATATATTTAAAAATAAGAGGGGTAACATCATGGCTACCCCTCTTTTATTGTTAGGCTCTTTGCCAGTAACCTGATTTGTTTTTAGCTTGTAATTCAATACCAACATGAGATAAGTATCTTACTTCTTCTCTATCAGTACCTTCATCGCTTTGGTTAAGCCCATCGAAATAAACAATTTTCATTTCTCTTGACTCCCCATAGTTAGCTAAATAACGCTTTCTAAGGATTGGAACAACTGCTCCTTGTTCATCTCCACCCTCAACTTTTGCTACTCCCATAGGCAACATTAATCCTTCGTATGGAAAATCAAAGTTATCAGCACCTAATGTTTGCAAGTCATTCATGGCTTTTAAGCATCTTTTTTCATAAGTATAAGCCCCTAACTTAATTTTGTTAAAACAAAGGTTAATTGCTTTTTCTTGACTGAAATTAAATACCCCATAAGAGATAGCTCCATTAGAAACTCTGTTACCTAATTCTCTATCTAATTGTTGGTCTAACTCAATACCTACGTTAAGCATATTTACCTTTTCAGCAGATTGCTTGTCAATAGTTGTAATGTAGCTGTATAAATCAGCTAAAGTTACACCTGTAATAGATGAGTAATTAAGAGTGTTTCCTCCGTCTAAGGCTTGTGTGATTACACCATTAGTAGTACTAATAGGAGCATCACTCTCAAAAGTGCCGTCAATGAAATCATCAGACAAAGCTGTGTTAGACAATCCTTCTCCTACCAAACAAGTTAAATCAACAAAGTTTAACATTTGTAAATAAGCATCGGCTTCTCCTGGCAACATTGCTTTTGTTCTATCATCATCCACCCATAGAGCTTGTAACTTCTCTGTTCCTGTAACTTCGTACTTGTGTTTTACAATTTGTAAATTTTCAGTATAAGGAGTTACTCTAGTGGCTAAGGCTTTTTGAAATCCTGTTCCCTCTCCATGAGCGTTACCGTAAATTACAATCTCTACATCTCCAGCACTTAAATCAGGAATAGCTTTTGTACTATCCAAAGGTGTTGCTGCAAAAGTTGTCGTTGTAACAGCTGTTACCAAACATTTGATGTAAGAATCTGCTGTTGCAATCCCTGTCGCAGGAGGTATCATAATTAAATCATACTTTCTAACGGGTACTGCTGTTGTAGCAGATGGAACTCCTGTATCATAAGGAGAAAAAGACCCAAACGATGTTTGAGCTGCTGAGGCAAAAGTAAATGTTACTGATGCTCCTGCTGCTCCTGCTCCTGCGTTATCTGCTAAAATTTTAGGCATTCTTCTTTCTTTCTCATACCTTGTGTATTGAATAGACTTGGTAGGCTTTACAGCTCCTGCTAAAGAAAGGAATCCTGATAATGTTTCATTAAATTTGTTTACAGTCGTTGTCTGAATTTCTGGTTTGTGTAGTTCTTGAAAAGACACGAAGTTATGACTTCTAAATGTATCCATTCCACCACTTGCGTAAGTTGACATATTTTTAGTTTTTTAAAGTTAATAATTAACGACCCCCATATTTGCTTTCCCATTTTTGAATTGCATCTACCATAGGGTCTGTTTTGCTTGTTTGCGTAGCTTTACTCTTACCTTTTAATGAAATATTATCTTCTTCCACAACATTGTCTTTTTTGCCCCTAGCGACTCCTTCGTTGTAGGCAGTTTTAACCATTTTGTTTAAGTTCATTAAAACGTAAGCATCTTTGTACGCTTTTGTTTTATCTATTTGACCGTCTTCCCCCGACCAACGGTCAACTAACCATGTAGGGTGTTTGACATTGTTTGTCAATGAATCCCTTTCTTCGTCAGTTATTTTAAAATCAAGATTACTATTGCTATCCTTGCTGTCTAATCTTAATCTTAGGGTTTTGAAAGATTTTAATTCCTCACTAATTGTTTTGGCGTGGTTATCAATATCCTCCTGAGTGAATTGCTTTGGCTTGTCCTCCTGACTAATGCTTACAGGCAACTCAATATTATCTAATTCTAATGTATCTCTAAATTCTTTTAATTCTCGTCTTGCTGTTCTTATCGTTCTATTAAACTTTGCTGAAATTAAATCATATTCATTCTGAGTTAAATCTCCATCATCAATCATTTCTGCTATTTCTGATTCTGTTTTAGAAAGAACCTCAAACTGTTTTAGTTCAGATTGAATTTCAATTTCAGAAACATCAGGGTCTTTCATTTGTTGGTACTCAGCTAAAACATCAAACTCATTCATATTGTCAAAGTCCAATGTTCTATATGATGCTAATTCAGAAAAAGATAACCCAATCTTTTCAAACGATTGATTGTCTAAATACTCAAAAACATTATCAATAGGTTGTGTTTTTTCTTTCAATGAACTATAACTTTCTAAAAGCTCATCAATATTTTTAAACTCCCCTCCTGTTTTTTCAGAAATATCTATGTCAGAAATATCTGTTTTATATGTTTCGTCAATATCAATAACACCTTCTTCTTTCTCCTCTTCCTCTTTTCCCTCTACACCTTCTTCTTCTTTTTTTTCCTCCTCTTTTTCTTCTTCTTTAATAAGAGCAACATCCTCACTATCATCTTCCTTTATTATTTCTACATCAGAAGTAGTATCTTCATCTACTTTATCCGTAGTTTCCGCTTCTTTTACAGGGTCTTCATTAAGTTGTCCCCACGCTTCTTTTATATCTGTTGCATTTACCATAATATTTCCTTATTTTTATTTAGTCTAAATTAATATAATACAAATGTAAATAGATATTTGTTAAAAAAAAAATATAATTATAATTATACCGTTATTTTTGTAATTATTTTCATATTTTTGTGTTATTATTTAAACTAATCTTAATTTTTACATGGAAAATAAACCTCAAAAATTTAATTTTTCACTAAATTGTAGTGAAATAAGAATACTAAGATTGATGACCGAAAGCTCTCCAAACAAGAGTATGCCTAGAAATTTATTGTCAGACTTTACAGGTGTTGATGTAAACACAATTAGAAGAATGGAAACAGAGTCTGATTTTAACCCAGGCGTATTTACTCTTGCTAAAATAGCAAACTTTTTTAATGTTTCTTTAGATTCTTTATTGGTAAAGAAAAAGGCTAAGAGCTAACATACTTAATTAAAGTTCTTTTTAGAAAACAACATCATTTCTAGTAGCCGCTCTTTCAGGGTTAGAAAACACCTTTTCTCCTCCTGTTTTTACATTACCTTCTTCTACTTCTTTTTTAGAATCGTTTTCCTGTGCTTTTTCTATAAGAATTGTTTTCCAATAAGATTCTCTATCAATAATTTTTATCTTGTTTATTGTTTCATGGTCATTCAATTCTTTCTCCAAACGTAACTTAACCTCTTCTAACATTGCTCCTGCTTCTGCTTTAGCCATTTCTTTAATCTTTTGAGCTTCTGCTGATGCCATAGCAGACGATGCTTCTCTTTCTGCTGTTATATCTTCTTTTTGCTGAAACTCTAACATTTTTTGTTCTGCGTGTTTTTTCTTTTTTTGAGATAAATAACGTATTGCTTTTTTTGTATTTAAAACCTTTTTTACTTCCATATAATCTTCTACAGATATTTCTTGGCTTTGTAAAGAAAGTTTTAACGCTCCTATCAAGTCCTCTAACTCTTCTGCCGAAGGTAGTGCTTCTATTTTTATCCCTAAATTAGTAAGCTCTATTTCTGTTGAAAAACGAATCATATCAACACCTACCTTACTAATAACATCTTCATATTCTTGTATTCCATCTCCGTACAAATGTTTGTACTTCAACATTCTTTCAATAACAATTCCTGTTGGTGCTAATATTCCGTTAGTAAACCCCCTATAAAGTTCTCTAGTAGTATTATTACTAGCTAACAATCTTAACTTTTCAATACCCACTAAAGCATCTTTATCAGGCTTAGAACCATCTCTTGCTTCATTTACCCCTATGTTTTCTCTAATAATATTTATTTCCGATAATATAGATTGGTCTAAGGATACTAATAAATTAGAAAAACTACTTCCTAATTCATGAATAGGAAGTCCGTTAGATGGGTCTCCATTAACATCTGTTCTTGAAAATAAAGCTATACCTTTTTGTTTATAAATTCTTACAACATCCATCGGGTCTTTCAACTTCATTATAGACATAATGTTTGTTATACCATCAACATCAATTCCTATTCCTGTTGGATTTATTTCTGAAATGATATGTCTTTTCCTTAAAACCAATAATTGTATATTGTCAATATTCGGCTTCATTACATCAACTATTGACTTCCCTGGTAATTGGAAGAATACATATCTTTTAACTATATCAGGGCTTCTCTTTTCGTGGTTGTTAGGGTCTTGATGTCTTAAAATATTTTCAGATAATCCGTAGTTAATAAGATGCTTTGTCCCTATAATCCTAAGTCCTTCATAAGACATTATTTTCTTTTTCACATGAACACTGTGTATATTTGATTCATAGCCCCACTTTTTTTTGTCAAAAATAGTCTTGCCATCTTTTTGTTTTTCCACGTAATAAAAATCATCAATAGTGTAGTAAACAAAATCTAAAACAGGTATTCTAAAATCATCATACTTAAACTCGAAATCAGTTGCATCAAATACAGGGTTTCCATACTTACCTGAAACAGTCCTTGCTATTTCATTCCAATCATCATCTTTTAATATATTATTAGAATCTCTTAACCTTAAATCTCTTAAAGCCATGAATATATATTCCGCTTCATAATCAACATTAGAATTATCAGGCTCAGTAGTAAAAGATGAATAATAATAACCTATATCGACATACCTCATTCTTATCCTATTGTTTTCATCGAAATACCAACGGACACATCCTTTGTTGTTTTCAACTAAATCTCTTATAACTCTATTTTTAATTTTTTTATCCCAATCATTCCTGTAAAGCTCATAATCAACTATTTCTTCCATTCCTATTTCTATGGGAAGTCTATACTCCATGTCCATATATAGGTTAATATCATCAGCATCTTTAGGGTCAAAACCACTTTTATCAATAAGACTTATACCTACCTCTTGCTCCATCTCGTAAATTTGTTGCTTCATTACAAGTTTGGCAAAGTACTTATCTCTTTCTTCCGCTCTTTTTGTTCTTGAATAAGGAGATATAGAGTTAAACCCAACCTTATATTCTTGATTTATCATATCTCCAATTATAGTGTCAGCAAACTTTTTACAAGGGGTTGATATACTCCAATCTATATTCATATAAGAACTATCTCCTTTTGAATCAATAGCTGCGTTAAGCCTTGGCTTGTACATATTTACAGATTGATTGTTTGTGGCATAAAGCCTGTTCTCTTGAATTGTTTTTATTGCAGAAGAATTTACAGAAGAATCACTACCTCCTGTTGCTGATTTTATGATATTAGAGTAAATAGCATCAGAAACCTCTATACCATAACTATTTTTCTTTTTCAACTCGGGGTCGATATTGTCTTTTGGAAATGATTTTGTACTCATAATGTAGTATTATTTTTTACAAAGATAGTTTTTTTTACATTTTAAATGTGGGAAAAGATAATTTTTTAAGTATAGAGATTGTTTCTTCTCTATTTTTTTTATTACGAATAGGAGTAACTGCTAATCTTGCTAACATAGATGCTACTGTTAAATCATACTTAGTCCATTTATTAGAATCAAAACTCTCCCAATCTGTTAGTAAGTCTGAAAAACCACAATTACCATATAAATCATCTCTTAAATCTCCTTCTATAACACCAAATTTATTCCGCTGAATGTCAGGACTTATCTTTCCTACAAAGTCATAAATATAAGTTTCTAAATTCCCTATTGCTATTTCCCTGATTATTTCTCCCGACATTGATACTCCATCTATCCACGCTCTACTATTAGATTTTGTGTAATCTCCTTGTTGTGTTCTTTTAACATAGTGCTTAAAACCATTGTCTAACATATAGTTTATTAAACCTGGCTTTTGGTTTTCTATTAAAGCCTCCATTCCATAAAATACAAAAGCCTTACACATATCATCATAAAATATAGTTTCTTTTGGGGGTCTTTGTAAGTATTTTAGAAAGAACGCATTGCTGTTTTTTGAATTAATAGGGTCATAAACTCTAAAACCTAAACAAGCTCCATTAGAACCATCTCCTACTGTGTTTCTGTGGTCAAAAGGGTCAACTCCAAAAGCTCCTAAATGCGTGTTTAATGGTTTTATAACATCCCTATCTCTATTGAATTTATTTCTCTCTTTTTCCTCTGGCATCCACATTGTTTCAAATTTTCCATTAGGGTCATCTTTAAAAGATACTATGAAGTTTTCTTTATCATCCCAAATTAAATTTCCTATTCTTGGAATAATACCATTATCTTCATTATACTCTTTTTGTTGAATAATTTTAAAAGTAGGAAACACATTAGATATTGTAGAAGATTGAAACACCTCTTTTATAGAAAATGGATATTTTCTTGTTTCTCGTATTAACTGTATTCCTTCCAACCCATCTCTTGAGTTCATTAATGCTTTTTTAGCTTCACTTATTTTAGAATAGCCGTATTCATCAACAAATCCTTCTAACCCATAATAAGCAGGTTTAAACAACCTATAAAGCCCTGTTTTTGTTCTATTGTCTTTTTTTCTATTGTTTACATCAGAATCCTTCCACATATCTAAAGCAGACTGTCCTCCTCCTTTCTCTAAATCCTCTACTGTTGTTGTAAATATTGCCTTACCCCTTATGGTTAGACCTATCGACAAGGTTGGCTTTACTACATTCCACCTATTGTAAGCATCTCCTTCTTCAAATTTCCCAAACTCATCACAATAAAACCTCCATAAAGCATAACCATCATACGCTGATTCTGTTGAAGCACGGTAATCTATGATTGAGTTCAACACTCTTTTATATGTTTTTATATCTCCTTTAGTACTCCTAACAGATGGTTCTTCAAACCTTAATTCTTTTTTAGGATTCTTATCTCCTGAATCTGTTGGCTTCCAAAAATAAGGCATCTTTCTCCATGAGAATACTAGCCTACTAAATAGTTTTTTAGCATCGTCTGTTGTTTGTGATTGAATACCTCCATTTACCTCCTCTGTTTTACTAATGTATTCATAGAGTATATTTAGTGATTTTTCAGATTTACCATCCCTTCTGTTTGTAAAATAAAGCAACCCAAAACTGTCTTTATCCTGACAAACACAATCCCATGCGTAGAAAAAATCTCTATCAGAATCCCTAAATTGAGGAGTTCCTGCTCCTATCATTTTCCAATAGGTTAGGTAAAAATAATGTATTCCTGTTATGTATTCTATTGCACCGTTATTATAAAAGAAAATACCATTATTTCTTCTATCTATCTCTTGTCTTATAAAGTTTATTCTTTCTTCTTTTTGCATTTCTAACAACTCAGAATCAGAAGGGATTTTTGTGGGAGTCCATTTTTGTTTTCTTATAGGCAGGTCGTAATTTAGTATCTCATCTATGTCAGGTGGTTGTGGAAGTTCTACCTTTAATTCTCCTATAATTCTTTCTGTAATAAAATCTTTTGGTAATTGCATACCAACACCTTTCCATTTTCCTATGTAGTTATCTATCATTGTTTTCCTAAAAGGCTTAATGCTTCTTCTAAATCACTTCCATAGGCAACATCTTCTTTGATTTGAGGAAGGATTCTTTTTTCCATTTCTTGTAACTGTTTATTATAGTCATCAAGATTTTTTATAAAATTAAAAAGTCTATCAATCATTTTATCATCTTTTGAAGATAATGATTCAGATGATATTACAGGTACTTTATTCCCTGAATTAGGAATAAGCTCTATTCCATCTTTCATTACTCCATTCAGGTCATCAACTATTTTCTTTAAACCAAAGTAACTATTGACGATTGTTTTTTTAGATTCGTAGCACTTTACTTTTTCCTCTAAACTTTCTATGTAGGAAGCCCATTCTTTAGGAGGGGTGTTGGTTGGTTTCTCCATTTTTGTTTTTAATTAAATATGATTAAACAAAAATACACTATTTTAAATAAAATAAAAAATACAATTATAACAAAAAGCACCTACAAATATATAGGTGCTTTTTAAAAAAATGATAGGTAGTATGAATTATGAATAAACTATTATTTCAATTATAGATTCAAATAAAAACTTATTAAAGCCATTATTTAAGATTTAACCATTACGTATCCAACTACTGATGCTGTATCTGTAATAGATGATGCAGGTAGTGTTATTGTTGTTGCTGTTCCAAAAGCTGATGATGTTACAACGTAAGTTCCGTTATTAGCATCAGTACTTCCGTAAAGTGTAATTACTTTCGGACTTGTTAATACAGATGTAACATTTCCTTCTCCTACGGCTAATACTATTGTTGTAGCTGTGTAAGAAGCAACCTCATAAGTTAAATATCCTTTTTTATCGTATATTGCCGTATATGTTTCCATAATAGAATCTTCTGTTTCGATAACTATTGGAGCAGTACCGCCTCTGTCATAAAGAATTTTAGCGTAAGAACTTGCTCCGTAAGGAAATATATTTACAACTCTTTCAAAGTTTAAGTAAATAGTTCCTGATATTAGTGTAGGAGTTATTTCAAAAATATTTTCTGAAACAGAAGCAATTTGTACAATAGCATTTGCCACTTCTACTTTATCCACATATCCTGAAATTGGATTTATATGTTCAACACTTGTTCCTCCTGAGATTGACTTTAATAGAATAATGTTTTCTTCTTCTATTACAATTTGTTTATTGTCAGAAAGTCTTTTTAGTGATAATATAGCCATTTTATATTTTTTTAGTGATTAATAAATAATAATTACAAATGTAGTAATAATAATTTTATTAAAAACAAAATATAATAATAATTTTTTTATATAGACAATAATCTATCTACTCCAATAGCAAAACCAACACCTCCATCATACTCCCCCCCACCACACACTTGTTTTGAAGAACCTAATTGTTCAGAAGTTATCTCAAATCCCTCCCCATCTTTATAATAATCTAAACCTCTTTTTACTTCTAAGTTTGTTTTATATTTGAGTTTATTATTTATTATAAGGCATAATTCCACTGCAATATCAAACATTGTATAGTGTTGTGATGGGTTTATTATTTCTACCCCTAATTGAGTGAACTGTCTATACCTACCTGCTTGGGGTTTCTCCCCTCTAAAACATTCGGCTACATAAAACAATTTAACATCTTTTTTTTGTTTAAAGACGGTCTTTGATAGTCTTTGTATTACAGCCGTATATTCAGGGGCAAGACAAACATCTCTATTGCCTCTATCTGTAAAAAAAAACATCATATTGTTATTTTCTTCTCCTACCTTATTAGTAAATATTTCTTGATATTGTATTATTGGAATCTGTATTTCTACAAAATCGTTCAACTTTAATAAATTTCTACACTCATTCAGTAAATCTTGTTTTTCATTACCAAATAATATTCTCGTGCCTTTATAACAATCTTCTTTAATCTCTAACATATTGTTTTAACTCTTTTTGTATTTCTCTGTTTATCTCAATATCCAAGTCGTAATAACCATTTAATGATTCTTTACTAAAGACCATTCTTTTTTCATCTCTGCATATTAAGTCGTGTATATAATTAACAAAGTCCTCGTCTTTTTTACTCACATTATTTAAGTGATAGTCTCTTATTGGAGTTCTAAAAAAAATACTTACCATTAATTTTTGACACTCATCCCTATCTAAGAAGTCTAAGAAGTAATAAAAATCTAAAAATATATTATCACGATTTTTTGATGACAAACTTCTTTCAATGTCTTTTTTAAAAAAAATTATTAGGATTAATTTTTTAAGTTTCTTCATCATGTTGTTTTTATTTAACCTCTCGCTCTTTTATCTCCTGCTGAATTTGTTTTACTACCTCTATTTTTTGATTGACCTTCTAACTTAAAACCCTCTTTAGTATGGGAAACATCTTTGCCATCTCCAAC
>Ga0100378_1002903_pt1 | contig 16766 bp, 11 predicted proteins | sample CryGeymeta201502_FD_81535 | JGI IMG/M metagenome (GOLD analysis project Ga0100378, IMG submission 81535) | Groundwater microbial communities from Crystal Geyser aquifers in Utah, USA - Crystal Geyser metaG 2015-02 | ecosystem: Environmental > Aquatic > Deep subsurface > Groundwater | place: USA...
CCATTATCCTGGAGACGAACTGTAATTTTACTTCCGTCCAAACTAATAGCACAGCTAATAGATGGATTTTCAATTTCGATACCTTTGTAGCCATGCATGACAATATTTGTAGCAGCTTCATCACAAGAAAGTAAGATATCTTCTAAAATAAAATCAGAAATATTGCGTTCCCGCAATGAATCATTCACAAAATCCCGAATTTTAGGAATTTGAGATGTATTGGCTGAGAAAACTCTATTGAATTGAAAGTCATCTTTAAACTTCAAGATCATTACCGTAAAATCATCAAATTGCTCCGCTCCATCCGCATATTCAACAATTAATTTATATAGTTCATCGATTATTTGCTGAGAACTCAAGTGTTTTCTTTGGATGATTTCTTGAATAAATCGCTCTAGACCAAATTCTTCCTGGCTGGAATCTTTCTCTTCTATGGCTCCATCGGTATAAAAGACGAAAAGATCCCCAGGGGAAACTTTGATATTACCACCTCTGTAATTCCCCATAGGAACAACACCGAGAGGTGCTCCTTTTCCTTTTAATAATTCATAGGAATTATCAGTTTTGATCCAAATTTGGTCGTTATGACCAGCGGAAGCATAACGAATTTCCATAGTTACAGGATCATAGTGAATGTAAAATAGCGTTACGAACATTCCCGATTGGGAATCTTCATAGATTAAAGAATTAGCTTGTGTGAGAATTTCATCTGGTTGCAATAAATGATTTCTAGAAAGAGTACGTATTATAGAAGAAGAAATAGCCATGAAAATAGCTGCTGGTAGACTTTTGCCAGAAACATCTGCAACTAAAAACGCAAATTGACCATCTTCATATTGGTGAATATCGTAGAAATCACCACTCACTTCTTTTGCAGCAACTGATTTTACGCCCAATTCAAAATTAGAATGAGTAGGAATTTTATCAGGTAGTATATTATTTTGTATATTTTTAGTAATTTCGATTTCTTTTTCAATCGCCTTTTTGGCTATCATCTCTATGCCTAATTTAATATTCTCATAGCCCTTAATTAGTTGGGAACTTATAGTCTTGAGAAGCATTAGATCGTTTTCCCCAAAAGGTCCAGCTGTTGTTTTTCCCGAAACACAAAGAACACCAAAGGGCTTATCTCCAGAAATAGATAGTGGTAAAAGAATATGAGATCCTAATATAAATTCTAAATCTAAATAATCCTCAATCCCATCTTGTAATCCACTTGAACTAACGATTGTATTATTATATAAAATAGATTCTATTATTACTGAATCGCGAATGAAATTTTCTTTAAACCATTCTTCCTTTCCATCAATTATTGCAATTACTTCAATGACTTGCTTACTTCGATTGACTATCATTGTTGCGACAATAGAAGCATTCATTTCGTTCGCGATGATTTGATTGGATTTTTTTATTAGATCAGCTTCTGTGTGAGATTCCATCACCGCTTGGCCTAATTCAAATAAAGAAGCTAATGTATTTACTTTTTCTTTTAAGGTATGGTTGGTTTCTTCTAGATTTGTCAAAAGTCTTGTCTTTTGAATTGCGAGTGCACAAGATGTTGCAAAGCTAAGAAATAAATCTAAATCCGCCTGGGAAAAATTATTCCTATCAATTGTATTGATTGCTTCAATAATACCAATAACTTCATCTTCTACAACCAATGGTGCAGCTAAAATATTTCGAGTTGTAAAATTAGAAGCCTGATCAACTTCTCTATATACCCTAGGATCATTTACTGCATCGTTGATAATCATAGGCTTACGAGTTATTGCAACTGATCCTGCTATTCCTTGGCCCATGGGAACTTTAATTTTGGAAATTTCTTCTTTTTTATCACCAGTAACAATATGAAAATATAGAAATTCCTTAGTTGGATCAACTAGCATCAAAGATGAGCCTTCCGATCGAAAGACTGATTTGGCACTTTCCATAATAGATTCTAATAAGCTATTGATATCTAAGGATGAGTTAATTAATCCAGATACTCGGATGATTTCTTCCGTTTGGTATTCTAATCTATTGTTTTTTTGGTGGATGTTGGAATTATCTAAAAGGAGAAGAATAGAAGTTATTAAAGATGTATAAACATCTTCATTGGTTTCGGAAGATATAGAATCTCTTAACAGCAAACTCAAGTTAGAAGAGTAATAAGAAATTAATTCGAAATCTTGTGTGGAAAAATTTTCAAAATGGTTGATGCCTTCTAAGATAAAAACACCGAGATCCAAAATACCTGTATCTTGGCCAAGGAAGCAAGCAATGTATGATTCACCTAAAACGATTTCTTTGGTTTTTAAAGTTGAGCCTTTTTTAAGTAAAAGATTTTTACGATGTTTGAAAATATGTTTTGAAATTAAATCACTAGTTGATGTATTCTCATTCTTACCATACTTAACTAAAGATTCAGTTTCATTGATTAAATAAAAGGCTCCATTCTTTGCGCCTACAAGTCTTTTGGCTTGACCCAAAATAAAGTCGAGAATATCGGCAAGTTTAGGGTCGTGACGAACAAAAACTCTATTCTCATCTGTAGAAACAACAATAGATTGTGAATGAAGATCCAAAGATTCCTTTTGTTAAATTCTTCCGAATTTCAATGCTTCTTCTCGAAGCCTTTTATTAGCACCTTCTAGCTGTTTGATCTTATCAAGAGCAGTCATCAGTTCATCTCTTGATAAACCAGACACATTATTGCTAGCTTGTACGGTCTCTTGAGCATTTTTTAGCTCTAACCTAGAGTAATCGATGATTTGTTCATACATGCGAATGATTTCATCTGAATTGGAAAGTTCTTCTTCGTTTAACTTTAATACTTTTTCGTATCCTTTGATTATATCATTCTGGATCTTATTTTTCTTTTTCAAATCATCTATATTTTCTTGAGACATACATTTTCCTTGCTACTAAACAAATCTTGACATCGAGTTCAACTCCTAAATCCTGACGACATATGCGGGGACGTAGCTCAGTTGGGAGAGCGTTTGAATGGCATTCAAAAGGTCGGGGGTTCGATTCCCCTCGTCTCCATGACTCCACTCAATTTCTCCCAGTTGCAACTATTTCTGTCAAATTCTTTTTTCTGGATTAACTAAATGATTTTTTCTTACGAACGAAAAGGACAAGCTGAAGCACCTGAAATTTTTATCTTTCAAGACGTATTTGATCATCAGAAAAGTATTAGAAATTTAGGTAAACCTTTAGAGCCATTCTTTAAACTCATTTATGTGAATCTTCCACAAACTTTTGAATGGACGAAATTAGATTTTATGAAAAATTTCTCAATTCATTTCAAGAATGAAATTTCACCCATACTAGCAGAATCAAAAAATCAAAAAATAGCAATATGGAGTGGAACAACTTTTCATTTTTGGCAAATATTAATAAAGAATCAAATAGATCTATTCAAACTCGGTGTACTATTTAATCCTGAAATGCAGGAAATTAGTTTACTTCCTTTTCTCCAAGATATAACGAACAGTTTCCGTCGAAAATCTTCCTTTACATTTTGGAATTGGCTTTCATTTCAACCAATTCTTTTTCAATTGCAATTTCTTCAGCAAAGATCTAATGAAACTCTTCCTTTCTCTATTATGCATATAAGATCTGAGGATGAAAGTCACCCTATCGAGAAAGAATCGAATGATTGGTCTGGTATCTCGATTCGTTCAGAATGGTATTCTTTTCCTTCAGAAGACTTCAGTACTTTAAAGAATTCAGTCGCAGTCAAAAAATTAATACTTTCTCGTTTTGCAGATGAATCAAAAATAAAAAAAGATAGGATTTGGAGTATACTTCTTCAATTATAGATTTTATAGAGTCATGGCGATAAGAAAAATTTTAAAAATTGGAAATCCTCTTTTAAGAGAGATAAGTGAAGATATAACAGAAGACGAAGTCAATACTAAAGATTTCAAAAAACTACTGAAAGACATGTTTGAAACAATGAAATATGCAGATGGGGTTGGACTAGCTGCACCCCAAATTGGTATTTTAAAGAAACTTGTTGTTGTTGGGTCTGATGAAGATCCAGAAAGATACAAAGGAGCTCCCGAAGTTCCTAAGCAAATAATAATAAATCCTATCATTGAACCATTATCAAAACCATCTGATGGATTTTGGGAAGGTTGTTTATCCGTTCCAGGAATGCGTGGATATGTAGAACGACCTAATAAAATAAAAATGACTTGGCGAGATGAAAAATTCAATGAACATTCCGAAATTATTTCAGGATTTAGAGCTGTTGTTTTGCAGCATGAATGCGATCATTTATTCGGAGTTCTCTATGTAGATCGTTTGAAAAGTCCCAAAATGTTCGGTTACAATGATGAAATCGATACTAACGGAAAAGATTTAGATTAATTCAAAAAAGTGAGATACTATTATGGGTTCTAAACTAGTTCAATATTTTATTGATAAAAGTATTTTTGTTAACTTATTAACTGTGTTAATATTATTGGTTGGGGCATACACTGCAACAAGCATGAATCGGGAGGCCTTCCCTAATATAGATTTTGATATAGTATCAGTTTCCACTATCTATCCTGGAGCAAGTCCTTCTGATGTAGAGAAACTTGTCACTAAACCACTAGAGGATGCCATTAAGGAAGTGGATGGAATCAAAGAATACCGTTCTGCTTCTTTAGAAAATCGTTCTGGTATTGTGATTACGATTGATCCTAATACGAAAAATACAAATAAGGTTGTAGATGATATTAAATCTGCAATCGATAGAGTAACTGATCTTCCAGAAGAAGCAGAAGATCCAATAGTCAATGAAATAACGACTGCTAGGCAACCAGTTATTGAAGTTGACATTTCTTCCAAAATGGAAAATGGAGTAGCTTTACTGGATGAGAAGGCTCTTAAAGAAAGAGCTAAGATACTCGAAGAACAATTAAAAAATATTCCAGGTGTAGCAAGAATCACCAAACGTGGTTGGAACGATACAGAAATGCATGTGGATTTAAATCCGCAGGCTATGAGTTATCTATCCATTTCTAGCACACAAATTATTTCCTCTCTCAAAAACAGGAATATTAACTTCCCTGGTGGAAACATTACGGGAACAAACAAAGAAATCATAGTTAGAACTGTTGGAGAATTTGATACACCACAAGAAATTGAAAAAGTCTATGTTAGAAGTAATGATGCCGGAAGATCCATCGTTTTAAAGGATGTGGCAAAGATTTCGGAAGGATTTGTAGAAAGTCAATACTTAGATAAAGTAAACGGTATGACTTCCATTGCCTTAACGGTAATTAAGAGAGAAAAATCAGATGCGATTACAGTTGTTGATGAATCTAAGCTTGTTGTAAATAAATTTCTAGAAACCTACAAGGACGAAGTGGAAGTATCCTTTGTGAACGATCTATCTAAATTCATTCGACGTAGATTAGGAGTTCTTCTATCCAATGCTGCATCAGGACTTGTTTTAGTTACAGCATCTCTTTTTATTTTCTTAGGATGGAGAATGGCAATTATGACGGCCATAGGAATTCCTATTTCATTTGGAATGGCATTTATTCTTATGAATTACTTTGGCATGACATTGAATCTTATTACAATGCTAGGTTTAATTATTGTTATCGGTATCATTGTAGATGATGCCATTATCATCTGTGAAAATGTGTATCGCCTCATTGAAAAAGGCATGAACCCCTATGAGGCTGCTCTAAAAGGGACTTCGGAAGTAATAGCTCCTGTTACAGCAACTATTACTACAACTGTAGCAGCTTTTGCTCCCATGCTTTTTATGACTGGAATCTTTGGAAAATTTATTAAATCTATACCATTGGTTGTTATCCTATGTTTGGTTTCTTCTCTTTTCGAAGCACTTTTTATTCTTCCTTCTCATTTATATGATATTAGTAAAAATTCAAATGTAGCTGGTGAAATAAAGGAGGAAGGAAATTGGTTTAAAACATTTAAAGAATCAACTTATCTTCCTGTTTTAGCATTAGCTCTTAGAAATAAATACAAAACAGTCGGAATTATCGTTCTTCTTTTATTCGGTAGCCTAGTTGTTCAAGTAACACTGGGAAAATTTAAACTTTTCCCAGGAGCTATCGAAACATTCCAAATTAAAATTACTGGTGATACAGGCTTAAGCCTTGAATCTACAGAACAATTTACTGATGCAATTGAAAAAGAAATACTTTCTCTGGAAGATGAAGAAGTAGAAAATTTTGTCACACGAGTGGGCATCATTCAAAAAGATGCCAATGATCCCTTTACGAAACGTGGAAAGAATTATGCACAAATTCTAGTCTACCTAACACCTGATGATGATAGGGAAAGAACAACTGAAGAAATTATAAATCTAATCCGTGACAAAACAGCCTATCTATTAGATGAGAAAGCCCTGGAGATTCGAAAGAAAGCAGAAGAAAGAGAGAAAGAATTATTGCGTAAAAAAGGAAAGGAAGTTTCCGCAGAATCGAATCTAGTTTTAACTGCTCCCTCTGAATTCTCTAAGCTGCAAGGTCAATTGATCAATCTTGAATTTGAAAAGTTAGCTGGGGGTCCACCAGTCGGTAAACCTATTGCAATCGAAATTAAGGGTGATGACTTTGCTACACTACAGAAAATTTCTGATGATTATAAATCTGTTTTAACAAAAATAGATGGAGTCACAGATATTGGTGATGATTTCGTAGAGGGAAAAGACGAAGTTCGAGTCTATGTGGATGAGTCCCTAGCCTCTTTTGCTGGTGTATCAGTATTTCAAATTGCAACTGCAATCAATACTGCTTACCAAGGAACTGTTGCCACTAAAATCAAACGTAGCGATGAAGAAGTAGATGTTAGAGTGCGTTTTCCAATCGATTTTAGAGATTCTCTTAATTCATTAAAAAGTATATTTGTGAGTAATATGGCGGGCAATCTAATTCCTGTGTCAAAGATGATACGTTATGAAAGATCACCTGGCAGAGCATCCATCAATCACCTCGATGGAAAGAGACTAATAACAGTTGCGGCTAACTTAGATGAATCAGTTACTACTTCAAGAGAAGCCAATTCAAAAGCAGTTGAACTAGCGGCTGGAATTATTGATAAATACCCTGGTTATAATGTAAGATTCTCAGGTGAAAATAAAGATACAGAAGAATCCTTGGCTTCTCTTGGTCGTGCATTTTTAGTCGGTCTTTTAATCATCTTTATGATTTTAGCATCTCTATTCCGTTCATTACTTCAGCCTCTTTTAGTAATGTCTGCTATTCCCTTTGCTTTAATTGGTGTGATAATTGCATTTGTTTTCCACGGAGAGTATTTTTCCTTCTTAGCTTTTTTAGGTATAGTAGGTCTTGCGGGAGTTGTTGTGAATGATTCTATAGTTTTAGTGGACTGTGCCAACCAATTACGCTTGGATAATCCAGAAATGCCCATTTACGATTTATTAATTGAAACTGGATCCATTCGACTTAGAGCTGTAGTCTTAACTACCGTGACTACTGTATTGGGTTTACTTCCCACAGCTTACGGAATTGGAGGAAAGGATCCCTTCCTTGTTCCTATGGCTCTTGCTTTTGGCTGGGGACTAGTATTCGCTTCCTTGATTACCTTATTAGTAGTTCCAGTTTTCTATAGAATACTTTATGATGCGAAACTGTATTGGGGAAGTTTGTATAGAAAATTTCGAACAGCATACTCAAATAGATAATTTGAAATAAAGGTATACTTTCAAATTAATTTCAAAAATTTGAAAGTATATTTTGTCTTCATAATTTTTGAACAGAGTTGAGAAAATAGATCTAACTTACTACCTGTATTTATGATTTAAGCAATCTAACATAATCTTCAACAGCATCTTTGATTGCTGTGAAGCCATCTTCGTATCCTGCTTTGAGTAATTTATCAGTTGTTGCACAGGTGTAGTATTGATACTTTGCTTTCAAATGTTCTGGCATTTCAATATATTCTATATTTACGGGTTTTCCAATTGCATCGAACAGAGATTTGGCGAGAGTATTCCATGTTTCAGCTACCCCTCGACCTAAATTGTAAAGTCCATAGACATCATTGAATAAAAAGAATAAGCTCATTTTCGCAGCATCTTTCACGTATAGAAAGTCGCGCATTTGCTCCCCGTCTTTGTATTCCTCACGATAGGATTTAAATAGGCTCAATTTACCTGTTTCAAGTATTTGTTCATAGCCTTTTAGAACGAGACTTCTCATTTCGCCCTTATGTGCTTCTCCATAACCGAATACATTAAAATACTTTAATCCAACAATTCGTTCTGATATTCCTTCTTTCAAAGCATACAAATCAAACATATGTTTCGAATAACCATACATGTTTAAAGGTTTTAGATTTTGGATAGGATCAAGGTCATTGTATCCCTCATTACCTTCACCATAGGTTGCAGCGGAAGATGCATATACAAATTTTGCATCATTTTGCAATGCGGCATGAGCGAGAATTTTAGTATATTCGTAGTTATTTGATATAAGGTAGCTAGCATCTTTTTCAGTAGTGGAAGAACAAGCCCCCAAATGCAAGATATGAGATACTGCTTGTAAAAAGCCATCTTCATGAATGACTCTTTCTATAAAGTCCTCTTTTTCAAAATAATCAACATAGGATAAGCGTTTGAGGTTTTTCCATTTTTCAGATTGCCCTAAATTATCGACAATCCATATCTTATCAATTCCCCTGTGGTTTAATTCTTCAATGCAGGCTGAACCAATGAGTCCAGCTCCACCCGTTACAACGATTGTATTTAATTTTTTCAAAATTATCTATCCTAATGAATTCATTCCCATGTTGATTTTTATTCAAAATTTTTTTAATTGAGAATTCTATTATCAGAACATAGACTTCTTGGAATTTTGCAACTAAGAAAACAAATGTCCAAATTTCTTATCAACTAGAGCAACTGTCTGAGGATCTGGTTCTGTCACGGGTGGAAACCACGTTTTCAATCTAGCATCAATTACAATAGGAGGATTCTGAACAACATGATTTCTTATAATATTATTCTTAGAATAAATGTCTCCTGCCGGTTCGAACCTTGTGAACACATACCAAATGAAATCATGATCAGATGAACTTGCCTCAGTAGCATTATCAGTAAGGATTACGAATAAACAATTTTGAATAGTTTGTTCTTCTAGCATTGATTCTGGGATTCCGTCTTTTGCTGCATACTTAGGAGCTTGAACCAGCAAAACTCCAGGAAGATAAAATCTTGGATTTGTAAACCTGGAATCTTTGAATGTAGAATTTAGATTATTTCCATATTTATCAGATAGATTCCACTTTTTTTCACCTACACCCAAAAGAACCATCTTGGAACCCTTGTTCACTTCCGGTCCAGTATAGTCCAAGGTATCTTGAGATATATTTACGAATAGATGAAGATCCGTTCTTGGATCAAAACGTTCTAAGATAGTTGTAAATGTTTCTTTAAAATTCTTTAAGGAAATTTCTTGGTTGGTAACAAGTAGACATTTCGTTAAGGACAATTGACCTTCCCCTAAGATACGAAGTGCACCCATAAAGGCTTCTTTGGGATAGCGTTCCTTTACTATGCAGGCAGCTAATGAATGGACTCCGGACTCTTCGTACGCCCAGACTGCTTTTACCTGAGGCATAACGATAGGAAATACTGGAGAAAGTAAATCTTGTAAAAATTCTGCAATGTAATGATCTTCTTGAGGAGGTCTACCCACAACAGTTGCAGGCCAAATTGCATCTTTACGGTGGTAGATAGAATTCAATTGAAGGATGGGATAATCATGTTGTAAGGCGTAGTAACCATAATGATCACCGAAAGGACCTTCCGGCTGACGGATTTTAGGTGGAATTTTACCAACTAAAGTAAAGTCAGCATCTGCAAAAAATGGAAGTGGAGAAATTCGCTCATCTTTATGAGTTCTTATCTTCTCTCCGCTGAGTAAGCTAGCGAGTACTGTCTCAGGGATTTCTTCGGGAAGAGGTGCAACAGCAGAAATCGTTAAGGAAGGAGGACCACCGACAACAACATGACAGGGCAAAGACTCACCCTTAGATTCAGCTTCGTGGTAATGAAATCCTCCACCTCGGTGGATTTGGATATGCATTCCTACAGTTTTTTCATCATGAAATTGAATTCGATACATTCCAAGATTTGGTTTATGGCTTGAAGGACTTTCGGTATAAACAAGTGGTAGTGTTACGAAGGCTCCCCCATCCATAGGCCAGCTCACTAGCTGTGGTAGCTCCCTAGTGTTTGGACCAGGAATCTTATTTTGAAGAATAGGAGGTTTCGAAACTTTTTTTAAGCCAAGTTTAAGGAGAGTAAAACCAATATCTCGGTAAGACCAAAGTTTGGATGGTTTAGGTGGAATAGCATTTTTTGCAAAATCTGCAACTCGTTTAACAAATTCTAATGGCTCAACCCCAAAGGCAAGACGAATCCTTCCCTCAGATCCATAAAGATTTGTGGCCATAGGATATTTACTTCCTTTTACATTATGAAATAGAAGAGCTGGACCTTTCTTAGCAACATTACGTCTTTGAATTTCAGCTAATTCTAAATAAGGATCTACCTCATCATGAATTTCGAGTAATTCTTTATTTTCTCTCAGTAAATCTACAAAATCTTTGGTCGAACGCAAATGTTTCATTATTTCTTAGACCAGTTTTCCTATTTACAACTCGGAAAGAAAAATAAGATTTTTCTATAAAATGAATTGAATGGTTTCATAATCAGAACTATTTTATCCCATAAGGATAAGTTTCCTTATTTCCAATTCTCAGAGGACAAATGGCTGATAAAAAAATCAAAATCGTAGATAAAAAACGAATTGCAGTATGTGGTGGAACTTTAGGAAGAGAAGATAAATCCTATGTCCGAGGTCAAATTGTCGATGTTGGAATAGATGATATTACGAAAGCGGAAGAAATTTGGGATTTATTGACAGGCTTGTTCAAGGGTGAAGAAGAAGAAGTAACACCTTTTTTAGATTTTAGTTTAGCTCCTGTTAGAAAGCCATTATTAAGAATAGAAATCTATGATAACACAGAAAAATTAGTATATACTTCAGAAACTGTTGTCGCAGATGAAGATGGATTTTTCTCGCATGAGATAAGTAAACCACTAGATGCTGGTAAATATATTTTTGAAGTGAATTTGGAAGGATTAGACTCTTACCGTCAATTTTCCAAGGATTTAGCCAATAATCGTAATAATAAAAAAGATTCTGATAATAAAAAAAATCCAGTATTAGGCAGAGGAAGACTCAGAATCCTTCCAAAAGATTATTCTGATTTTGTAGTTACTTCTGATATCGACCAAACCTATCTAGCCACAGACATTGCATCCAAAGCAGGAAAATTATCTGCGCTCTTCGAATCCGCAGCACAAAAACGTGCCTTACCTGGAATGCCTGAATTATATAGAAGACTTCGGAAAGATTTAAACGATGCACCACTCATTTTTATTTCTGCGAGTCCTCATTTTTTTCGAAGAACTCTCTTTGCTACCATCAAAAAGCATAATATTGAATTCGAATCTATACATCTTAAATATTTAGAAGGAACCATTAAAGGAGTACTAGATAAAATTATAGGAACGACTGTAAATCCTGTTAATTTATTATCTGGAGGTTTTCGATCTGCCTTAACTCGAACTACTAAATTTCTTGGTGCATCATATCAGTCATTATTTGATCAAATGGCATATAAGCTTTCTATACTTTTGCAAGCTAGGACTTATATGCCAACTAACACAAAAGAAATACTTTTAGGTGATAATACGGAATCAGACTTTATGATATTTACACTGTACCAACTCATACTGCTCCAAGATTGGAATGGCGATGAATTGGAAGAATATTTATATAAATTGAATTTCTTAGGTAGAGATGCGATAACAAGAGACAATGCAAAAAATATAAGAAAAATCGCAGAATTGAATTGGAAAATTCATGGTAAAGTAAATCCAGTTCAAATCGCTGTTATCAATAAAACTGCACATGGTCCAGATGAAAAGGAAATGATGACAAAAGTAATGTTAGCTCTTCCTGGTGGCGGAAAAAGAGCAGAGCAAACTTTGGGTGGGAAAGTCCCATTCCAGGCTTCCGAAGGAGCTCTAGGACTTTCAGTTTTATTGCATTCAGCGAATTTTATGGAGTTTGAGTCAATATTTCAAGTGACTCTGACGATGGTGGGTGAGTGGATGGAAGGAAAAGTAATTGATGATCAATATCTTTTTGATCTTTCTAAAAACCTAACAGCTTCTAATCCTACCTGTCAAGAAAAAAGAAAATATGTGGAAGAAGTATTCGAAAAAATGATGAGTTTATAGATATTGTTTATTATCTAATTTATTAATCTTATTGAATTTATTAATAAAGTACTTTACACGATATATTTTTATAGGTATATTTTAATTGTTATTAATCAAAATTTTACATAGGAGATAAATAATGGTTCAGAAAATAAACATATCAATACCAGAAAAAGAAAGAGAACAAATAGCTAACGGTTTAATGATACTACTCGCAGATACTTACACTCTTTATCTAAAGACACATAACTACCATTGGAATGTAACAGGACCCATGTTCCAAACCTTGCACATAATGTTCATGGAACAATACACAGAACTTTGGAATGCAATTGATTTGATTGCAGAACGAATTAGATCTTTGGGGTATTTTGCACCAGGATCTTACAAAGAATTTACCAAGCTTTCCACAATCAAGGAAGAGGAAGGTGTCCCTAAGGCTAAAGACATGGTGAGAATTTTAGTGGAAGGTCATGAAATGACGATCAAGACTGCTCGTGATATCATTAAACCAGCAGAGGCGGGAAATGATGAGTCAACCTTAGACGTTGTAACCCAAAGACTCACCATTCATGAGAAAACAGCATGGATGCTTAGATCCTTGCTAGAAGAAGAATAGATTAAATATAATTCAGTCTACTATTTCGGAGTTAATTTATATAATTAATTTCTGATGTAAAAAGAAAGATCAGTATCACTGAGTTGCAACGGGATCAAGGTAAAATTTGATCTCGTTTATTGTAATAAACGCTTATTAACTAATGAAAATTATAAAGAAATTACTCCTCATATTCAGGAATATTAATTGTGTAGTCTATAATGTATAGTGGCCGGTCTTTGATTTCCTCATAGATTCGAGCAACATACTCACCTAAGATACCGATACTTATCAAGATAAATCCGCCAGTAAGACAAATCAAGCCAACTATAGTTGCCCAGCCAGGATTGTATATAGTGGAGTGGTCAAAGAAAAAATGTTCTAATTTACGATAGACTGCATAAATTCCAATAGCAAAACCAAGGAAGGCGACTATAATTCCGATAAAAAGGCTAAATCGGAGTGGAAGTGGAGAAAATGAAATTGCAGCATTAGCTGCCAGGGAAAGCATCTTACTCAAAGGGTAATTCGTTTCTCCTGCTACTCTTGCCGATCTTTTGTATTCCACAGCTACCTGGGGAAGTCCAATCCATACAAACATGCCTCGCAAGAATCTATGTTTTTCCCGGAGATTATTAATTCTCTTTAAACATTTAGAAGAAATTAAACGAAAATCGCCAGAATCGACTGGCAAATTCTTGTGAATAAATTTTCTCATCGCTCGATAAAATATCCAAGCAGTTGTTAATTTAAATAACGATTCCCCTTCTCTTTCGGTTCTTTGACCATAAACAACATCGTAACCTTGTTGGTATTTAGAGATCATTTCTAGTATAACTTCTGGAGGGTCTTGTAAGTCTGCATCGATAATTACAATAGCGTCTCCTTTAGCAAAGTCCAAGCCAGCTGTTACGGCCATTTGATGACCAAAGTTTCTTGAGAAACTAATTACTTTTATTGATTTATTCTTATTCGCTAATTCCAACAGAACCTCTAAAGTTTTATCTCTACTGCCATCATTGATAAAAATTAATTCAACTTTACATTTTATTTTTGATAGAGTCTGTGAAATTTCTTTCTGAAAATAAGGAAGCGAATTTTCTTCATTATAACAAGGTATAATGATACTTATAAGTTTTGGGTATTTTTTGGTTTTTAGAATATAATTCATTATAGTAGATTTAAGCTAGTAAGTAAAATTTCGTAACAAGTTTCTTGCAAGAAAATTAATCCCTAACTAACTTATAACCAATGGCCAGATCCAGGAATATATCTCTCAGGAATACTTTCTTTAAAAAATGATTTCTTAGAAGCAAACACATTGTAATACAAAATATGTCTTAGTGCGGCGACTCCGTCTTTCCAGGTGATTTTTTTACCTTCCAAATAATTTCTAGGATAGTATGAAATGGGAAACTCTTTTACTCTAAGTCGAAGTCTTGCAATTTTAGCAGTGACTTCTGGTTCAAAACCGAATCTATTGGATTGCAAATTAATATTTTGGATTATATCAGCCTTAAAAATTTTATAACATGTTTCCATATCGGATAGATACATTCCAGAAAACAAATTACTAAGAAGAGTAAGTAAACGATTGATTAGATAATGAAAGGTTCTATGAACTTGGTGAACTTCCTTTCTAAATCTTGAACCAAAAACAGCATCAGCCTTATCTTCGATTACAGGCATTATAAGAGTGGGTAGTTCTTCCATATCATATTCAAAATCTGCATCTTGAACTACCATAATATCACCAGTTGCCTCATCAAATCCTCGTCGAAGAGCTGCTCCTTTGCCTTGGTTTTTTTCTTGGTTAAGTATAAGATGTTTGGATTTGAAAGAAAACGATGTTAAGATAGAATAGGAATCATCCTTACTCGCATCGTTTATAAATACCAATTGCTTATCTAAAGGAAGTTTTAGCTTGTCAATTTTCTCTAGAAAAGACTGTAAATGCCCCGCTTCGTTGTAGATTGGAATAATTAAGGATATTAGTTTATAATCTGATTTAATTGAATTTTTTGGTTTGATTGAGATGTTTTTCTTAGTATTTGGTTTCATTTATTTTAATCTTAAGTTAATTGTGTAAAATTCAATAATCTATATTTATTATCGATAGTATCAATTACAGATTTTCTTAAATATATTCCTTGGAAAGAACAAAATATGCCTTATTCTTATATTGAAATTAAACAATTATGAGTAAAATTAAACCGTCCAAACGGATATTAATAATTTCATTTCGATTTCGTTCAATAAACTTGTTCTTCTAATATTCGGAAAAGATACTGCCCATAGTTATTTTTCTTCAAGGGTTCAGCTAATTTTTTTAAATCTTCTGAAGATATATAACCTTTGCGGTAAGCTATTTCTTCTGGGCAGGCAATCTTAAGACCTTGTCTTCTTTCTACAGTCTCAACAAAAGCTGAAGCTTCTAATAAAGACTCGTGGGTTCCTGTATCCAACCAAGCATATCCTCGACCCATGAGTTGAACATCCAAGGTTCCTTTTTCTAAATAGATTTTATTGAGGTCGGTAATTTCCAATTCTCCTCGAGCAGAGGGTTTTACCGATTTTGCATATTCTACTACATTTTCATCATAAAAATATAGACCTGTAACCGCGTAACGTGATTTTGGCTTTATAGGTTTCTCCTCAATCGATATAGCTCTTTGATTCGAATCAAATTCTACGACACCATAGCGTTCTGGATCATTTACATGGTAAGCAAATACTGTAGAACCAGATTCTTTTTGAACTGATTCTTGAAGTAGTTTATCCATACCGTGACCATAGAAAACATTGTCTCCTAATACAAGAGCACATGCTTCCCCTCCATTGAGAAATTTTTCCCCAATGATAAAGGCTTGTGCTAAACCATCTGGAGAAGGTTGAATAGCATATTCCAAATGGATTCCCCATTGACTCCCATCACCTAGCATATCTTTAAAAAGTGGAATTGCTTCGGGAGTGGAAATGATCAAGATCTCTCGGATTCCAGAAAGAAGAAGAGTTGCTAGTGGATAGTAAATCATAGGCTTATCATAAATGGGCAGGAGCTGCTTGCAGATAACCTTTGTTACTGGGTATAGTCTAGTCCCAGATCCACCCGCTAATATAATACCTTTTTTAATCATTCTTATCTTCCCTTATATTGTTGTTCGTAGTAAGACTCATACGAACCTGATAAAATTTCTTTCCACCAATCTTGGTTGTTTATATACCAATCAACAGTTTCTTCCATAGCTTTTTCGAAACTGTATTTCGGTGTCCAACCCAGTTCTTTCTCAATTTTGGATGGATCAATAGCATAACGGAAATCATGTCCAGGTCTATCCTTTACAAAAGTTATTAATCTATTATGGGGAGCACCTTCTGGGTGTCTCTTGTCCATAAGCGAACAAATAAGTTCAACTATTTCAAGATTATTTTTTTCATTACGAGTTCCTATATTATAAGTTTCCCCATATTTCCCTTTTTGTATTGCCATATCAATAGCAAGACAATGGTCTTTGACAAATAACCAATCTCGAATATTTTCCCCTTTCCCGTAGACAGGTAGTGGTTTTCCTTGCAAACAGTTAAGGATCATTAAAGGAATTAATTTTTCAGGAAAATGGTATGGTCCGTAGTTATTGGAACAATTAGTTGTAATTACTGGCATTCCGTAGGTGTGAAAATAAGACCTTACTAAATGATCAGATCCAGCCTTAGAAGCAGAGTAAGGAGAATTAGGAGCATAGGATGTTGATTCTGTAAATGCACCATCCTTACCAAGTGAACCAAACACTTCGTCTGTTGAAACATGAAGAAAAACTTTTAACTTTCCTGCTGAATGGAGTTCTCTTGCTACTTCAAGTAGATAAAATGTTCCCAATACATTCGTCTTAACAA
>Ga0100378_1002926_pt1 | contig 16686 bp, 19 predicted proteins | sample CryGeymeta201502_FD_81535 | JGI IMG/M metagenome (GOLD analysis project Ga0100378, IMG submission 81535) | Groundwater microbial communities from Crystal Geyser aquifers in Utah, USA - Crystal Geyser metaG 2015-02 | ecosystem: Environmental > Aquatic > Deep subsurface > Groundwater | place: USA...
TAAGACTGTAATGATGGGCGGAAATTTTTTATACTTTATATTCTCATTTCTTACGTATTGTTTAGTCAAAAGATATAATCTAATGCTCGGAATTCCAGATTTTCTGATTGTTATTATATCAAATGCGGCATTGTATTTAATAGGGGAAATAATGTTAATGCCAATTTTATCTTTTGCCTGTGTAGTTTGTCCCAAACATCTTGAAGCTAGTGTATATGCTTATTTTTTATCATTAATAAGTTTTAGCAGTATAGTAAGTTCTTTATTAGGGGGATTGTTAACATTTTTATTAGAAATAAAAGCAAACTTATTTAGAAATCTTCCATTATTAGTGCTAATCGAGAATATTTCATATTTATTACCATTAATTTGGCTTAATTGGTTAAAAGAATCTTATTTTAATTATAACAATGAGAGTGAGAATGATAATGAAATTAAACAAGAAAATCAACACAAATTAGTAAAGGAAAATAAGAAAATGAGAAAACAACTACTACATTAAACAAGAAAATCAACACAAATTAGTAAAGGAAAATAAGAAAAGGAGAAAATAACTACTACATTAAATACTACACTATATAAAATATTGTATAATTGTAAATAATTTACATCAAATTTTGATTATACTTACTACATACTATGTGTTTTAGGATATCTTTAACTAATTTATTTTAATTAATAATATAATTTCAAATAAATATTCAAATAAAAACTAATTAAAATAAAAATAGAATATGTCAGTTAGAATATTATTATTTTATTAATTATCTTTGTTCCATTCAACTAATTAAAATTATAAAAAATCATCTTTCTTTTTATTTTTTCGTCAAAGTATTTTCAATTTCTATAATGTAAAATATAAATATATAAATAATTAGAATTATTAGTAGAAAATAATAAAAATACTTTGTTGATCTAAACCTAAATCTACTTCATAATTTCCCATTACTTTATCTTTAATTGATTGCATTAACTTTTTCTCAGGATCATTAAGCTATATAAATTTAAATAAACAATAAATATTGTAAAAATTTACTTGAGTTATCTTTGAAATAGCATCAAGTATAATACTTGCACTTGATTCAAATTCCTGAACTTGTATTTTTTTTAATTTATAATTCCTTGAAACAGAGTTTAATTTCTCTCTTAAAAATGAAGTCTCTCCTTTTAAATTTGAAGATATTAATTCTTTAACATTATAATTATCAAGTAATATTTTATTAACTTTCTTATCAAATAATCAAATCATATTTTACTATTTGAGCTTCTTCAACTTGGGTTAAAGTAGTCATATCTCCTGTTTTCATTTTATTTAAAATTTGAGTTTTTTCAACTAATTGATCTAATGTTTCTTTTTTTATTTGAATGTATTCTTCGTCTGAAACTTCAGATCTATACTTTTCTAAATCAACTAATTGTTCGTTTAGTCTAGTAACTTCGTCGACCATATTTGAAATAAGTTTTTTGTCAAACTTTTGGTTCATTATTGATAATTTAATTAATCAATATAATATTTATTTATTAATAAAATATTTAAATTATATTTCTTTTGATTAATATGGAATTAAATAATTTTAAAGTAGATTTTATAGTAAATGAAAAAGTTCCAGCTATATTTCCTTCATATGAAAATTGTTGTCCAAATTTAATTGGATATGATTATAGCTTAGTCCCACTTGATTTAGAAAAACATATTACAGATTTATATAATTCAACTCATTCTAATAAAGAAGTTGAAAAATTAGTATGGACTTATTATAATAATGGCCCTTTTGAAAATCAAGAAGAAATGACAAAAACTTATAAGGCATTATTAAGTAATGAAAATTATATAGTTTTTTGTGCTATTGAAAATAAAACAAACAAACCAATAGGAATTATGACATATATGAGAATTAACCCTTTAAATTTAGTAATTGAAATAGGACATATTTGGTTTATTCCAGAGTATCAAGGAAAAGGAGCAAATCCACAATTATGTTATCTATTAATTAAAAATGCAATTGAAAATTTGGGATTTAGAAGAATTGAATGGAAATGTGATAATCTTAATGAAAGATCTAAAATATCAGCATTAAAACTTGGATTTACTTTTGAGGGTGTCTTTAGACAAGATGTAATTATTAAAGGTAGAAATAGAGACACAGCTTGGTTTTCAATAATAAAGTCGGAATGGCCAGCTGTTAAAGAAAAGTTGGAAATAAAAATGAGTTTATATAGGAAAAATAAGGATATATAAAAGAATTATAATTTCAATGAGAGCTATATATTTACATATATAAGAGAAGAGCGATATGACTACTACAATATTACTATTAATTAACAATGTATTTAACTTACTAAATAATTCTATTTATTTAAATATAATTAATATTTAATCAAACCATAATAAACTTTAATAATATAAAAATATTTATACATACAATTTATTTAAATTATTATATATTTTTATATAATATTTTAGAAACTATTATTTAGACACATCCTTGAGAGTTATTTAGAAACTTTTGAATTACATCATCTATAATTTCTTTATCTTCACTTTTCTTTCTATCGGCGGCTTTATTATGATAAAATAAATTTTCATATTCAATATCCTCCATTTCGATTTCATTAAGGTTTGCTTCCATATTCTTATCAAATAAATGAAGCATTAAATTCTGAATGTCTTCTTTATATTCTCCTTCATTCTCAATCCAGTTGTTTTGTTCTGTAGAATTAATTGAAAACATTCTACTTCTTTTTCTTTTTAAATTTGCAGGATTAATTTTATTTATATTTCCTAATTTATTATAGGAATTTAATAGTTCAGTGTTAAGAGAGGTAGTTGATGCTTTTCTCATTGTTTCTTCGCTTTTTATACCGAAAATACTTTTATTTTTTGAAACTTTCTCTATGTCATGATCATTTGTTATTATTTGATGTGAGCCTAATTTCCGTTTTTTATCTTTAACCAATTTCCTTTCGCTAGAATTATCATTTGTTTTCTGACCTTCTTCGCTTATTGACGCTGTTGTTCCCCCAGACTTACTCTTTTTTGAGTTTTTCCTTTCAAAGGCTAAGCTGTTTAGTACAGATATCATTTCTTTATTATCATTTTCCATTTTATTTAAAGCTAGATGTAACGATTTAATTGCAGTCTTCTTTTCAAAATCGAAGTTTTCCTCGACTAAATTTGCCATTTTCATTTTTTCGAAAAATTTTTGGGCATGCGACCTAGATTGGGTCGAAGAGCGTGTACCGACATAATCTTCTACTTTTCTCCAGTCATTTCCGTGTAAAATTATCGCTCTAATAAACCGTTGATGCTCTTCAATCTTCCATCTACCGTTTGTAAATTTATCATCTGGATCGTTTTTTATCTTTTTTGGCTTTTTTATCTTCTTTTTAACCGGGTCCGCTAGAATATTCGGTTTAATATATTCTTCCTTATTAACTGTTGATGTTTCGTCTGAATGTACTATTTCTTTGACCTCGTTTTCTTCTCGACCCTTCAGATTAATAAAATCTTCTGATGATAAATCAAAAGTTTGTTCATCGTGAAATATCCTCTGAAAGTGGTTTTTGTATAATTCAGTGGAAAAAGGGTTTTTAGTTTTATCTTCCTCTACTTGAAATATTTTGTTTTTAGGTGTTTCCTTTGTTTTCTTGGCTTTTGTAAAAGATAACATATTCTAGCTAGAAAGAAAAAAGTTTTAATAAATAATTTTAATTAATTACTGTTTAAATAATAAAAACTTTATATATTTATTCAAATATGGAGTCTTATTTTAATATTTTAATAACAATTACTTTAATAATTGACTAATAGGCCAGCCAAATTTTATAATATTTAAGAAGTTAACATAAGTATTAGAAAAGTTTACAATAATATAAATCTTTAAGAAGAATAATATCAATTTACTAATATCAAAATCATAATCATATAAAAATTATACTATATATAGAATACCATATTATCTAATAAAATAAAATTATATAATATTATATTAATATAATATAAAATATTTACTTATTATTACACTATTAAGTATTTGTTCAAATACTAGATCACAAGGTAATGACAATCAGCTAATGAAGATTGAGAATTACCGCTCTAACTGTCATTTTTATTTTCATTATTGCTCTCCTGTTTACTTTCATTGTTACTATGCTTTTCTTCTTCAACCTCAGTATCAAAAACTTTTTCTTCTTCAACCTTCTCTACTTTTTTATCTTCAACCTTATTTATTATAACATTATTTTTCTTTTGGTACTGTATTTTTGAACTATCCTTTTTATTAAAGTCTTTTTTCTTCTCAGGAGTTTTGTATATATTATCTTTATCTTTATTATTAATTTCATTAAATAAGTCCTCATAAGATTGAACTTTGTTTGCGTTATTATTAATTTTGATGTTTGTATTAAGATTCATCTTTTTTTCTTGCTTTTTCTTAATAATTGTTTCTTTCTTTACAGTAGGAGATAATATATTTGAAATATTTTGTTTAACCTTGGAATTATTAGCGTTTTTAATTATTTTTGATAGATGATCGTATGAGTTTTCGTTATTTGGCCTGTGTTTGCTTTTTAAATTATCTAATGAAAGAGCTCTTCCTCCACTCTGCATTAATAAAGGGTGTCCTTCCCATTTCTTTTCTAATGCTGGTAGTTTTATTAACCTTGGTTTCTCTATAAAATCTAATGATAGTTTATTTATCTCCTCCCTTCGTATTGAATTTAGCTCAGGTAGTTTCATTAAACAAAGACCACTAATTTGTCCTTGTAATCTGTCACTCTTATCTTTTAATTTTAATAATTTATTTTGGTTATGTTCGAGTTGACCTTTGAGATTCTTATCCTTAAGAACTCCTCCTAGAAACTTATGATCAGGATCAGGGTTGATAAAACCATTTTTATTGATAAAGCCCATCTTTTTGAGATTCTTCCTATTTTGATAAGAGTTAAAGTATATTTTGAGATTGTTATCATGTAAAGGATTATATTCATTCATTTTAGAGTTATTTTTACTTACGCAGTCTAAAACAAAGCTTACTTCTCTCTTATTTACCATTAGCTCATTACCTAGCTGTTTCTCGATTTTAGTTGTCTTAACTTGAATTATGTAAAATTCGGGATCTGTAGGTAGATCTATAACTTCAACCTTTCTCAAAGCATCAAGGACTTTTAATACTAACTTTTTTCCTGAAAAGTGACAATTATTAAAAGTCTTTTTATGAAAGAATTTAGACAAAAAAGTGCCAAAGTAGATTCCTTTAAATAATTGGAAGTTAACTTCTATCAGCTTTTTGAAAATGTCATAGTTCTTAATATTCATTTGCTTTCCAGAAATAAGATCAAAATCATTGTCAGTGTGACATAGTACTAAATTTGTTTGAGGATGTTGTTCTATTACAGTACATGTTTTAAATTCGTTTAGGAAGAGACCGATTTTCACATCTTTAGTTTTCTTCCTGATTATTTTAATAAACTGAATTTCTGCTTTTTTCCCTTGTTCATCAAGATTTTTATTCTCTTCACTTAATTCGTTCATAATATCAAAAAAGGCCCCTATTTCTCGTTTTTCGAAAATGTAAATGTCTGTTAGTGTAAGAATCTCATTTATTATTGGCATCATCTCAAAATTTAGATTTTGAATGTTACTTATTAGACTTGGATATGTTACTATAATTTTCAGATTCGTTGTATTTATTAAATCATCAATAAAACTCATTATTTGAAGTAGTTCATTGATAGATAACTTAACAAGGAAGTTGAGGTCTATTAGGAAATAGTCTCTAGTATTAAAGGGGTAATCTAACAACTCTAGTATTTTAGTAGGCATTATTTGTTCTGTTTTATTAGGATTATTAGTAGTATTAGGATTATTAGGATTGTTAGTGTCGATATTGTAACTTTCTTCGATTTTTATATCACTACCTTCATTATTATTTGTATTATCTTTAGCAGTATTGTTGTTAATTGTGTCTTTAATCTCATCGTCTATAAATTTAATATTGAAAGTTTTGGTTTTTCCTTTAAAGTCTATAATAAAAACAAATTCATTATTATAATTGATAGTAGTGTTCTTTTCAACAAAATATAAATAGTTTTTATCTGCTACAAATTTTAAGACCTTCTTAAAACATTGGTCTTCTTCACTGAAGTTTAGTTTCTTAAATGGAATACACTCTGTAAATATTTTATTTTTTGAACACTTGTTAATATAAAGTAACGTGTTTATAATAAAACTATTTGAGGTCAACACGATTTTATTCAAAATTTCGTTACTTTCTAGTATGGCTTCCATATCTTTGATACTATTTATGTTGTCTATATCTATTTTGTACTTGTCTACATCGGCTTGATTAAAAACTAACTTAAAGTCTAATTGGACTGGACTAAAGGCGATGAGTCTAATGAATTCTTTTAATCCTTCACTATTCATTTATATTAGTTATTAATTTATTATTATACTTATTATAATTAAAATTATAATTTTATTTATTTATGATAAAATTTTTAATTAAATTATAATATATAGTTATAATATAAGCTTAACTTCTGACCTTTAAAATAATTTACGTAATTTATTACAATAAACGTTAATATTTTAAAAAAGTATTACACCTTAAAATACAATTAATTAATTTAATAAATTTTAATAAAAAATGGGTTGTGCTCCAGTTAGAAAAGTAAATTTGAATAAAAATGGAAAAAACGGTGGTGAATATTACACACATGGTAACACATACAAACTTGCGAACTTATTCTTTTAATTTTAGAAAGTGAGCCAAAAATGACTCCGAGGAAATTCGAACAATTAGATGATAAAATAAAAAGAAATATGGACAGAGATAAAAACACATCAACAAAATTAATGACTATTGCAAATGATAAGAAGGTAGAATTGTTTATTGTTAATAAATATACTTTAATTCTAGAACTCATTAGTTAACTCATCAGCTCCTAATCGTGGGAAAGAACGAATAAAGCTAAAAAAGTATTCAAATAAAATATATGATCAAGAATTAAGTCAATTACATGAATATAATAACGAAGTTTATAAATCATCAAATGAGATAAAACTACTTAAAAAAATATTGAAGCAGAATTCAATGATAAGCTCGTTACCAGATAAAATAATGTATAATAACAAATAAATAACATATTTTTAATATAAAATAGTACTCAAATAATACAAGCCTTAGGAAAAGGATCAATTAAAAAGAATGAAAATTTATTCAATGAAAACTCTTCTGGAAATATTCTTTATATAGTTATAAGTGGACAATTTGATATTATTAAGAAAAACGAAAAGATTGGTGAGTATAATCATGATGATATTATTGGAGATATGGCTTTACTTCATCAATTTTTAAGAGAAGAGACAGTAACAGCTGTTCAAAACTCAGAGCTATTTTTCCTTAAACGTGGTGACTTTAAAAGCATTATCGAGACATATTCAATCTTAACTTTAGATGAGAAAAAGAGTTTTCTAGTAAATGTTGAATTATTTAGTATTATTATTTAATTTAACTATTGTAATAGATGGACTAGAAAAAGATGTCCAAGAAACAATGTGTAAAGAATTGATTCATGAATCATTCTCTGAAAGTTCTGTTATATTTGTTGAAAAATCTCAATCCAATTGCTTTTATATTATAAAAAGTGGTACAGTTGGAGTTTACATTGATAAAAAACTTGTTAGAAAACTAACAACAGGTCAACATTTTGGATTAATAGGAATATTAAAGAAATTTAATAGAACTTCAACTGTTATAGCTTTAACAGACTGTGAATTATTTTCTATTGGAACAGAGGCATTTTCAAAGATGTTTAAACAAATAAATTTTGTTGACTATATACTTCAACTTTATGTTATATATGTTTTTAAGAAATCTAAATATTTGAGCCTAGTCCCAAAATTAAGACTAAAAGAAATAGCCTCAAGTTTTGAATCAATATTTTGCAAACCAAACGAAGCTGTTTTTCCTTCAGGAGAAAATATTCTAAACAATATTGTTATTATTGTAGAAGGAAGTATTATTGATGTAATATTTTATAATAAATTTATATAAATTATATTTAATTATTAATATTTTTAGAGCAAAACAACTGACGTAATATTTGAGCGAGGACAAATTGCCTTTGAGGATAAAATAATAACTCAAACTAAATATGAGTAATATAAATTATTAACATTAAGACCAAAATCAGATTTAGTTGCTTATCCAGATTGCTTCATGCTTAAGATTAAGTATTCATTATTTGAAAGCTTTTTCGGCAAAACAATGGAGAAACTAAGAGAGGAAGGAGAAATTGCTAAGATTATCAATGATATTTACTTATTCCATCATTTACCAGAACTAGAAATCAATAAAATAATTCGTGATGTTAATGTTGAATCTTTCAACAAAAAAGATGAAATAATTAAAGAGAATACTATAGGAGACAAAATGTATATTGTCAAAAGTGGAGAGGTTAAAATATACAAAGGGGAACAGTATATAAGAACATTATCAAGTGGAGAATTCTTTGGTGAAGCTGCCTTAATTACTAAGGAAAATAGAAGTGCAACGGCTATTGCTGTTACAAATGTGAAATGTTATGTAATCGGCTCACATGATTTTTCTAAATATATAATACATAACCAAAAGCTTAGGGATTATTTATTAAAACTAATGAGAAGAAAGCATTTTAATATTAAATTAACAGATCTACTTAGTATTATTAAATGTGGAACAGGAACGTATGGTTCAGTCTATCTTGTCAAGCACAAAGTTACCAAAGAATTATTTGCTATAAAAGTAATAAGTAAAAAATTAATGGATACTGATGAGATACATACAAGTATTTTAAATGAAAAAAACTTTTTGTCAACGATAGACCATCCTTTCATTGTAAAGATTATAAGTGGGCTTAAGGATGATAATATGATTTATCTCTTAATGGAAAATTGTTCTGGAATGAATATGCTTGATATAATCAGTGGAACTAGAATAAAATTAGAAATGGTCAAGTTCTACATTGCCTCCTTACTTATCACATTAGACTATATGCATAATAAGAAGATAATTCATAGAGATATTAAACCTGAAAATATTATGGTTAACACAGATGTAATATAAACTTATAACTTATCTTATCTATTATTTAAATTTTAGGGTTATATTCAATTGATCGATTTCGGAACAGCCAAGTATCTAAAAGATGACAGAACTAATTCTTTTATAGGTACTCCTCACTATCTTTCTCCTGAAGTTATTTTAGAAAACGGCTACTCATTTTATGTTGATTTCTGGGCAATGGGAGTGTGCCTCTATCAATTCCTATGCGGTAGTATGCCTTTTGGGGATTCAGATAATGATCCTATCAAAATATATCAAGCTATAATGAAAGAAAATATCTCATTTCCTGATTTTGTCAAAGATAGCAACTATAAAGATTTAGTTCATAAATTATTAGATAGAGATATGCAAAAACGTTATTATAAATTTGAAACAATTAAAGAACATCCATTCTTTTCTGATATTAATTGGCATGAACTCAGTTTATTTAAAATAGATCCAAGCTATAAGCCTCTTCCACGATTTACTGAAGAATTTATAAATAATCAGCCAGTTATAGAGTTTTTAGATATGGTTAAAGACAAAATTAAAAATGAAACTGATTTAATCTATACTATAAATGAAGATAATAAGAAATATCAAAAATTCTATGATGACTTTTAGATTTAGTTTGAGTAATATAAATATATCTTAATAAGTAATTTAGATTTATACACTAACAACTAATATTATTTAATTTTGTTGTTTTGTTTTTATTTATTTCTTAACTTTTAGCTTGTATTAAATTATAATATTTAATTTATAATATTAATGTTTATGTAACTTTAAATTAATTATTAATTACATTAAACTATAAGAAATTATATTATACAGAAATAACTTATTAATGACGTAATTGACTAAATTATTATCTATAAAATATTTATACATTTAGTCAACTTTAAATAAATTTTCTTACTTCTTTCCTAATATTGTAACTAATTTAATTCTAGCTCCTAAACTAAATGAATATTATTCCATTCATTAAAAGACAGTTTTCCACCGTTGTTAACTGCTTCGACTTCGTCTTCTTGAATGAGTGGTCTATAAACTCTTAAATTTCGAATTGAAGCCATACTTTCTAATTTTCTTTCTTGGGTATGGTTTTTAAGTCCACTTATTAGAATAGAGTCTGATTCATTTTCAAAACCTTTAAACGAAGACGATTTTGAATCGAAAGCATCAAGAGAAAAATCATTTTCATAACTAATTTTATTCAATGTATTTGATTGAGAATTTTTCTTATTTCCAAATCTAATTGATGGAGTTCTTGCTGTATTTTCGACTTCGAAATAGGACATAGCTTTATTTGAAAATCTTTTAACAGGATTTTTCATATGGAGGGCTAAACAATCTGAAACGTGCATATTTTACAATATATTAATTATTTAATTGCAAAGCTTTATACTGCCAAAATAAGAGAAAATAAATAATCAAATTATGCATGTTTTTAATTAATTATTTTAATTTAACAATTAATAAAAGTTACTTTGTTTAATTTATTAAATTAGGTATTTATGTTTTATTCTTACTTTAATATAATCAAATTATTTATTAATAACTATTAAATATTTAATGAAAACAAATCATAAAAGATCAGCAAGTACGACAAATCAATATGAAGAAATAGTTGTAAAATACATTTCTATACAGCCTAAGCAAACATCACAGCAAAAGACTAATAAAAGAATTACTCAAAAACCTAAATGTCTTAAAGATTTATTAAGTGCTAATTTAAAACAACGTCAAGATTTTGATCAATTAAAAGTTATTGAAAAGGAGAATAAAAAAATTAACGAATTAAAAAAAGAAATTACTAGAAGTAATTCAAGAGATACAGATCGAAATAGAAGTGTAAAAAGTATAACACCGAAAAAAAATTCAGAGACTAATACACCTCATTTATCCAAAATTCAAACATTAGAAGATATAATAAGGAAAAAAATTAAAAAACATGAGAATAAAGAAAGTTATAGAAAAGATCTTTCAAATAATACACCTACAAGTATCTCTAATGTCTCTAACTCAACTCCAACTCAAAATAAGAAGTAATAATTTATATAAAATATAGTTATAAAAAGGATACTACAAGCAAAGCAAATTATTCTAATATAGCTAAACCTGGTTATATTAATAAATATTTTGAAAAAAGAAAATCTCCTTCACCTGATTTAAAAAAAGAATGGGATAGGAGTATTAGCCCTAACACAAATAGAACAAATAGAACTATAACTAATACAACAAGAACTGTAAGTAGTGTAAGTCCAAATAAAATTGTGCCTGTTACTAATAGAAGTAATATATCGAATATTAGAAATGTTAGTCCTATTACTAAAGATCATGTAAAATATAGTAAACCAAGTAAGATTCATTAAATTAATTATGAAATAACTTAATAACATAGTTGTAAAGAAGATTGTTAAAACAAACAAAGAGCAAAATATAAACCAATATAATAGCCACAATAAAGATTTTGTTAGTAAATTAAAACCTTATTCATCGTATAATTCTAATGAAATTAAAGGAAACATAAATCCAAAAAGGTATTATATTACTAATTAAATCATATATGATATTTATTTAATATTTCATTTATAGAAATATATCTCCCGATAAAAGTAGAAGTAAAAGTAAAAATAGTAATAGTAATAATCAATCTACTCCTACAAGACTACAAAAAGAATTAGAAGTCAAAAAGATATTACAAGAAAGAAATGAAGAAATTAATAAAAAGATTAACATTGAAGTAAGAGCACTATATTATACTAAAATTAATAAATAATTAATTATAGAAATCCATAAATAGAAGGATAACATCATTCAACCCTGAGAAAGTATTAGATAAAAGAAATTTTCCTAGTAATTCGAGCATTTCGACCAATTCTCAAAGTTTAAGTAGTTTATTAAATCGTGTTGAAAGTTTGAGTGGTTTATTAAATAAAAATTTTCATCAAGAACATCAAGAAAAGGCAAATGTTATCATAAAGAATAATATTCCAATTAACACTCAAAATAATTTATTAAATAATTCAAATAAAAATATGGAAATGGTAGATCTTCACAAAGAAATTTGTGTAAATAGTTTCAATTCTCAAAATATAAATTCAACTAATAAAATAATTGGAATTCAAGAATTATCTCAAAAAGGATATAGTGCAGATACTAAAAAAATAAACCAAGATATATCATGGGTATTTCCAAATTTTGGAGGAAATGAAGATAGTTTGTTTTTGGGAGTATGGTAACAAATATATTATAATTTAATAATACTAATATTATAGTGATGGTCATGGTGCTATTGGACATGATGTATCAAAATTTCTAAAAGACTATTTACCAATAACATTAAGTAAAGAATTTGAAGCAAGGAAGAAATCCACTCCTAATAAAATAATAGATGAAATATTTAATTATGCTAATTCAAAATTATTTAATGAATCAAGGTTAGATACAAACTTCAGGTACAATGTTATAATAATATATAAGTGGATCTACCTGTTCTACAGTTATTATAGACAAAAATAAAATAATATGTTCTAATGTAGGAGATTCGCGTGCAATATTAGGAACTAATAAGAATGGAAGTATATTACAATTAAATAAACATTAAATAAAAATTAAATTAAACAATATTAAACATTTATATTAACCATTTATATACAGGATGGTTAACTACCAATTTGAGTAATGATCACAAACCAAATAATAAAGAAGAAGCAAATAGAATCATTAGACGTGGTGGCAGAATTGATACATTAAAAGGTAATCAACTTAATAAAAAATAATTGATAACATTTTCATTAAGATAACTTCAACAATCCTTATGGCCCTGAAAGAGTATGGATAAAAAATGAAAATATCCCAGGTTTAGCAATGACAAGATCTTTTGGAGATAAAATAGCTGCATCAGTAGGTGTAATATGCGAACCTGAAATATTGGAGTTTAACCTTTCATCAGACGATAAATTTATTGTTCTAGCAAGTGATGGAATATGGGAATTTATTACAAGTGAAGAGGTAATAATAAATTATAAATATTAGTGTGTGAGTATAGTTAAAGACTTCTACAAAAAGAAGGATATAAAAGGTGCTTGTGAATTTATGGTAAAAGAAGCAGAAGAAAGATGGATAAAAGTATATAATATCTATTATAATATTATAAATTTAATAGGAGGAAGAAATAATTGATGATATTACTATAGTAATTGTATTTTTTGAATAGATGTAAAATAATATACATAAAATTATTAAATTAAATTATATAATATAAATACTACTGACAAATTACAAACAAAATATTAATTATATATTATATATAAATGAAAAAATAATTTTATTAATTAAACTAAAGTTTTATTTTCATTTTTCCTTTTGACGTATTTTTTCAAACTGTTTAATATGTTATTAAAGTATATTTTATGTAGAACAAGCACCAATGGTTTATTACATAATGGGCAGTATTTCTGGTTTGATAATATGTTATTTCCACACTTTAAACATGATACTTTATGAACACATGGAGTAATTACATATGTCTTTAATAAGTTTTCAAAACATAAAACACAAAAATTATCTTCTTTTTTATGAAGTGGGTTATTATAAGAGTATAATGGTGATATATTATTTGTTTCATTTTGAATAGTGTCATTATTCTTATTATTCTTTTTGTTCTTATTATCATTAATTGTATGATCTACTTTATCATTACTATCATTATTATGAATAATATATTCTTTATCTTTTATTTTATTCACAACTTCGTCTTTACTTTTATCTAATATTATTTGTGCTTTATTGTCTTCTTTATTACTTTCTTTACTTTTTTCATCTATAATATTATTTTCATCTATAATATTATTTTCTTTATTTTCATCTATTATATTTATATCTTTATTCTCATTTTCTATTTTTATTTCTTTAGTCTCAGCAGCTATCTTCTTTTTAGGCTTCCTCTTTTTCTTTTTATTTGTAGTAGCATCATCGCTTAATATAAAATCTAATATATCATCATTTTTGGTATTTAAACTAATAATTAATATAAATTTTAATATTAAAAGATATGTAAATAATAAATTCTTACTCTATTTTAATCATAGTTTTGTTAATTTCTATCTTCTCTTCAAGCTGATTAAACTCAGCTTCTAATTCTTTATAGACTAAATTATAATGGAAATTCTTTTTGAAGTCTTCATAAAATAATTTCATCTTTTGTAAGCCTTTTCTACTTTCTGAAACATTATTATTCGATAACAAATCCTAAATAATATTATTATAATTATTATTATTAAATATATTTATTACCTTAACCCAATATATTTTAAGAGCCTCTTCCCAAAAAGCAACAGCTGCACCAACGAATAAATTATTAATCTTCTCACTTTGCTATATAATAATTATAATATTATTCCATTATTGAGAATATATACATATTTTATTTTGGCATTGCTGCTGTTATTACTATAACAAAAAGGGGCAGCTTGGAAGTAAACACTAAATGCTTCAACTTTAATATCATAAATCAATAGGAAATTTTCAATAAATTTCTCTTCTTTTGTTATTAGTTTTAAATTTTCAAATTGTCTTTCTATCATATTTTTAGCAATTTCAACCATGTTATCACATAATAGTTTTGGAATATCTTTGTGTAATCTACATAGTTCTTGTATCTTTTTTTATTAATATTTATTTACTAATTTAATAAAAGTCTTCTGAACTTTGTTTAGTTCTTCTGTATTCTGACCTACAATATATTTTGTATAAAATTCATCGTAAGCAGATTTTTTGAAAAAATGTTCGTTTAGAGGTATTTGAGAATTGTGATAGAAGTATAAAAAACATGTGTAATAAGTGGAAAAGTAATATATACTAATACTAATATTCCAAAGAAGAACTAATTGGCCATCTACATAGTGATTTTCTAACTCCTCTATTAATGTAAGAAATTTATTATCTTTGCCAGGAATTGAAACACTTAATTTGCTAAATTTCCATAAAACTGACTTTAATAAAGTAATATCTAAATTTTCCATTTTTTTATTAAGTTATTACGTTGTTCAAATTAATACTTAATATATATTTTAATTGTCATTTATGAAGATAATAACTATTACATGTATAAACAAATATGATAATTATGTTTTAATTAAATCGAAGTTATATATAAACGTCTTTATTAATTGTTGAATAAAAGAACTTATTAGAAATATTGTTTACATGAAATAAAATTATAAAGTTAAAGTAATTATTATTAATTAAATTTAAATAAAAAGTATATCAAATTATCTTAAATTCCAACCTTGTTTCTAAGCTTGTTAACCTGTTGTTTAACCCATTCTAAAATGTCTTTTCCATAGGCGATTAATACACCACTAGCTGATGCAGCTGTACTTGCATAAACATATCCTGCAGTTCCTAACGACTGGAAATATGCCCAAGCTTGACTTGCATACATACTAATTGTAGCCATAGCTTGAGTGGCTCCAGATTGTATTCCAACTCCAATTGGGCCTAACCCAGTTGTTGCAGCCAATATACCTAATCCGGCAACTATTGTTCCTCCTATGATAAGAATTTTTTTTTGTACTTTGCTATCTTTTAACGAATCCATTTTTTAATTACAGTTTTAATAATTAATTGCTTATATAATAAATTAAACATACATAGAAAAATATAAGTGAATAATATGTATATATATAATAAGAACTTGTTTATATAGTTTAATAAATAATAGTTATTAAGAAATAACAATTTGAAATATTTAATCATTAATGATTATTAAAATGAATATAAGAATCTGATAATTCAGCAATATATTTCAAATATTTGTGTTTATTTTGTATCATCTCTGCCTTAATTTCATCATATTGGCTAAAAATAATCGTTCTGTCTTTCATTACAAAATCAAAATTAATAATATGGTTAAATAACTCCTCTGAACTTTTAGTAAAATGTAAAGCAACTGTTTTATGCAAAGCAGGCATTGTTGCTTTTCCAATATGCTGGTCTAGTCCCTCAGTAAATCTTAAGAAAAATGGGCAATCTTTAGATGAACATGCATTAACGATTAACTTAGAATCTTTAGTAAATTTATACTTATCTAATATTGTTTTTATTTCTTTCTTGTTTTTAGGATCAATTCCATGTACAGAAGGGATGTATTCTTCAATTTCTCTTTTACTAATAGGATATACTTTAAAATGCAATTCTCTTAACTTTTCAATATAAATTTTATCAATTTCTTCGAATAATTCTTCAGTTTTTTTCAATTTTGTTTTTTCTAAGTTAGCTCTTATTTCTTTTTTAACTAATGAACCTATAATTTTATCTGTATTGAATTCAATTGGATTATTATATCTGTTGTAAGAGTTTTTATACTCGGTTGAGTGGTAGATAAATATCAAATATTTACTTTTATCATAATCTTTTCCTGTTGAATTTTTATAGATTGTTTCGAAGTTAGTAAGTCCTTTATAAATATCTGTTCTGAAAGATTCATCTTTTAGTTGGAATTTAAGATTATTAAATATTTCTTTTATGTTGACAATAGTTTTACCATCATTTAAATCAAATTTAGATAATTCTTCAATTGATTTTTTAA
>Ga0100378_1002930_pt1 | contig 16677 bp, 26 predicted proteins | sample CryGeymeta201502_FD_81535 | JGI IMG/M metagenome (GOLD analysis project Ga0100378, IMG submission 81535) | Groundwater microbial communities from Crystal Geyser aquifers in Utah, USA - Crystal Geyser metaG 2015-02 | ecosystem: Environmental > Aquatic > Deep subsurface > Groundwater | place: USA...
ATAATGTGGAAGGGGAGGTATTGATCACGGAGTCATGCTGGTGGGCGTATATCAAGACCACACCGAGAACTACTGGAAGATAAAGAACTCTTGGGGGACGACTTGGGGAGAGAGTGGCTACATGCGGATTGACAGGAGCACTGACAATCTTTGTAGGATATGCTCGTACGGATACTATCCTGAAATTTGATTCTTAGTATATTTATTTTTGATAAGCATGAAAATAAAAAAAAGAGATAAGTTGTCCTTAATTTCCTTAGTTCCATGAATCAACTTATGCAATAGTAGTTTTATTTTATATAGAATTACAATTAAGTTTTTGTAAGGGTATGTTCCCATCGAAAATATTTAAATTGATGGAAAATAGCAAATTCTATAAAATTTAAAAATGAGAAAAACATTCTTGTTGTTCTTCCTGGTAGCAGCCATTCTCAAACTGACAGATACCACTATCATCATCACTCACTCCATGCCCAAGATCTTCCAGCTCTCAGCCAACAAAATGGCCATCGTCTTTGATTAGAACTAGGATGCTGTTAATGAACATCTTGATAAACTTCAAGAACAAGAGCAGAACCAACAGGTCCAGGCGCAGTCAGCTCCTGCATAAGCTCAATACAAGACCCAGCTTGAATAAGCTCAGACCCAGCAGGGCCACACTCAATACCAGACTCAGATCTAGCAACAACAGCAACAGGTCCAGAGTCAATACTCTCAAATCCAAAGCCAGAGTCAGAGTTCTCAGCCATCCGGTGTGTCCATCCAGATGGTTAATGCTGAGGGTCAGTCAGTCAACCATCATTCACAAGCCTACAATCAACATGCCTCTTCAACAATTTCAAACGATGGAAAAGCTCAGACCCACACTCAGGTCACCCAATATGCTTCAGTTTCCGGTAGTGCAACTGGATTGAAGTACACTGGTGTAGGAGTCTATGGATTAGCAGCCAATTTCCATGAAACAATAGATAACCCAACTCCCACCTCCAACCTTCCCGAGGAAGATGTTCAGGAGACCGAACATCAACCTGTTGTCAAGCCGACCTATCTAGATGAGGAAAAAATTGAAGAACCTGTCACTGGACCTGTAGAAGAGACACAACCTGTTGAAGAGGAAGAACTTGATCTTCCTGTTCCCACTTCAGAAGGATATAACGGTGGACAGATAAGCTCAGGAGCACCTGCTACTAGCAAAGAGGAATAATTCCACCTTCCTGCTCCTACATCAGAGGGTTATACTGGCGGGCAAATTGCTTCAGGATCTCCTGATACTCACAACTCTTAGGAAGTCTTTGAACTTCCTTAGACAACTTCAGAGGGGTCTACTGGAGGGCAAATTGGCTCAGGAGCTCCTGCTGTGAGTACAGAGGAATAAACCTACGATTTGCCTGTACCCACCTCAGGAGGATACACTGGAGGAAAAGTTACTTCAGGATCTCCCATAGGAATTGGACTTGCTAATCCTCACTCAGAACCAGTTCCTGTTTTGATGGTCGGAAACCCAACAGTAACAACCACTCTTATTACTGAACCTAAAGAAAACATTCAAACTTCGGCGGCTTAATCTGATATCGAAACTGTAGAAAACCCACATGTCAAGATTGCTGTTAATCCCCAGATTTTAGCCACTTCAATTGAGGATAAACCGACCGAAACAGTCGCTGAGCCTGAAGCAACTCAACTTGTTGCTTAGTCTGAAGCTAGTGCTCAAATAGTGACGAAACCTTAAATTCATACAACCCATATTATTCAGCCTCAACTTTATACAAAAATTGCTGCTTAACCTGAAAAAAATGCTGATACAATTGACCCTCAGACCCACAATTCTCAAATTACGACTGAAAATCAACCTTTGGATAAAATTGCTTCCGAGCCCTATCCTCCTCTAGAAGATTCTACGGAACTAGCTGCTTTATCTGAACCAACAAACAAGCCTCAAGTCCTGACAACTCAAATTGTGCCTGAACCTCAAGTCTTAACTACCGAATCAACCGAAGCTGTGCCTGAGCCTCAAGTCCTGACAACTCAAATTGTGCCTGAACCTCAAATAACTTCGAATCTTTCAACTGAGCCTGCAGTTAGCTCTAACCTTTCTGCTTAACCTAAAGTCGCTAATAAAGTCCATGTTGAGACTAAACCTACTGAGATAAACAATGATATTGAGAGTTTCCATGAAGCAATCAACTCTTCTCCCTTGATTGGACTTGCAAGTCCCGGCTCATTCTGATATCTTACCTTTTATTTACATTATTTTATACTTTGTATGATCAGAGCTTTATCTTGAAATTTTATAATAGTATGTTTAAGAAAAGAGCAAAAAAGGATCAAGGAGTGCTTCTAATTGAAGATTAAGCTGAGTAACAACTTTAGCAAAAACAATCAACTCAGAAATAACTTAATCCTGTGAACAGCAGCTCAAATTCATAACAACAGATGCCAGCAGGCCACAACATTCATGAAATTTATGATCATACTTCATCAGTAAATCAGGCAATAGCTCACTCAAAAGAAAACAGAGGTGTAAAGCATTAGGAAAATTACAAAAGAAGCAAGAATCAGGAAGATATGTATGTTCAGGATGCTGAGGAAAACATGGATAATGAACCCAGACGCAAAGAAAAATAAGGCTTTGGACCTCAAAAAACAAAAATAGGCATCAGCAACAGCACAATGGTACGAAATGAATAAACATCGAAACAAGTGCATGATGCATTCAGAGGCATTGGATATCAGGCTGGCAACAGTCTGATCAAGGATATGGACCTTCCTCAGGAAGAACTGTAAGAAGAAGCGGCCAAGAGGAGGTATATGGAGAACATTGAGAAAACCAAATTGATAAAAGATGGAAAGATGAGCAGCAAGGTTTATCGAGGTATGAATGCCTATGCCAATCACAAGTTGACAGAAAACGACATTAAAAATGCAGAAGAGGCCTACAAGAAGAAGATGGGCCCTTCGAGGCTCAACTCGACCATAAAAAATAGCTGTCGGTTTGACTACGTGCAAAACTTGTGCAAAGATTGGCATGACTCAGGGTACTGTCCCTTCGGAAACAGTTGTCTATACCTTCACGACAGATCCAACTATAAGACTGGCTGGGAACTTTAGAAGGATTTTGAAGAGCAGGAAAGAGAAAGATGGAAAAGGATCAATAATCCTGACATCGCCAGAAAATAAGATAAATAGAAACTGCTCAAGACCATCGAGAAACATCGCCCCCCCAGTCGATGCTAAGTTTGCCAGTAAAAATTCAAAAACCCTGTGGAAGTCGAATGCGGACACATTTTCTGCACTTCCTGTGCGATCAAGTTGCTCAAATGCAAAACTTGTAACAAGAAATTGAGTGGCATTATGAACAATGCTGCTGAGAAGCTAGCTACTATGTCGAAAAATTACGATGACATGGTGCTGAAGTTATAGGCCGAGCAGGAGGAGACCCAAACAAAAAGGAGGAAATTTTAGAATGTGAGCTCACTTGATGTTTTCGCAGACTGATCTTTACAATCATTCATCTATTTTTGTTCTTAGAGCTGGCCTGCTTAGTGGATGTTTATCTTGATGCGTCTCTCTTTGGATCGTCTTCATGAATTTCGCTCGCCTTTTGCTGTCGGGCATTGTACTCCTGAATTTGTTTGCGTTTGACCCTTCTTTCTTCCATCTCAAGGTCAGTGAGGTCGTCGACAAATATGAACAGCATTTTGACCAGAAGAAGGATTTGAACAAGCAATTGTCCGATGTTCGTGATGTCCCTGAAGAGGTAAAGATTGTAGACGATACAGACATAAATGACGAAAGAGATAAGGCTCACAAATCTAGGGATAATCCAGGAGCGAGGCATGAAAACTACGGGGATCATTGCTACTGCCAAGAAGAGCCTTCCATGTTCTGCGATAGATTCGAGGACTGGGATAGCGGTGGAGTTGACTGCATGCGATTGTTGATACCTTCAGCAACGGTGGCATAGATGCGATTTCTATACTCGGGAACGATCAGAAGAAGGACTCCTTGGAAAGATACGAGTGCGAGAGTGAGGAAGGAGACTACTTTATCCCACGTCATGCTGATACTATTGATATAATTATCAAGGCATATACGAGGCTATTGATTTGATATAATAATCGAGTTCAAAATGGAGGCCTTTCTCATCATCGTTGCCATCATCGTCAGTATTCTTTTCCTCTTGGTCGACCTCTACATCCTAGCCATCTACTCGCACAAAGATGAGCCGAACACAAGTGCAGTCAACATTTTCTGTAAAATCCTCATAGTTCTCACATTGCTTCAAACCCAATTCCAGCCTTTTTTCCTGATAGTCGACGTGGTCAACAGTCGCAATGCTAGTGATGACCTTACTACCTTTTGGCTGATCCTATATATCAGTCTAATGGGCAACCTGGCAGTATTGAAGCCTATCGCAACTTCTCTCTACTAAAGGGATCACGATTAGCCCTGTTGGAAAAGCACAATATGGATAATTGTGGAAATCATCATATCTCTGTTCGTCATCACGATATTTCTCATCATTGGATGGACCTTCTGGGGAAACATCAGCATCTATGTCGATGTTGTGCAAATCGATGCCACCAATCATGGAGTCACTACCAGTAGTCAAAATTACACCGAAATTCCCATGTACTTCTAGTTCTCAACGACAATCGTATGCTTCTTTATTGCATTCTTCTGCATCATTGGATATCCAATTCTGGCATGCTGTGGAGCTTGTGGTCTGACAGTGATGCCGATCGCTCTCATTTTGGATTTTGTCAACAGGCCGACCTTCAGAAGAACGGCAGATGCTAAAAAAGTATCAGAGTTCCTCAAAGTATAGACTGTCAGATTGTTGAGGGAGCATGAAAAAATGGTGAGGTAGGCCTCAAGAACTGATGAGGCTGAGGGTCTAGGTTTTTTTGAGAAGAGAAGATTACACAACGAGTATGAGCGGGAGTTGAAGGAAATGGAGCAAGAAGTCTAACAACAGAGAGATTACTATGATTTATTCAAGATGGAGCTATAAATGGAGAAAGTGAATCCCGTGGTATACTGGCTTAAGTTACTGGGAGGGATATTCTCCATCCTCCTTTCCATTATGCTCTGGGTTCAAATGTACTTTCCATCTTATCTAGTTTGCTCTCGCAGCTTGTTTTTCCCTCAAGTGAAGGTCATGGAAGCGTCTTTCTTGACCAATTTTTCATTTACCTAGAGGTTCAGAATGCTAACTTCATAGCTGTTGCATGTGTGATGATTGTATGCTTTTACCTGACTTGTTGCATACTCAAGGGGTCTGTGTTCTTCAGCAAATCGATACCTCTCTTGGTCATCCATCCGATAGTTGATGGAAAAACTTGGCTGAACTCCTTTCTCTTTCATCTTGCACTCTGCTCAGTCAGTGCAGCTAGTCTGATCCATATGCTTTCTCAAACATTTCCCTACTATCTTCGCGGCGGTAACATCGTGGTGATCCTTAATGAATTGCTCTCGAATATGCAGGTGGTTGGCTGGATTCTTTCCAAAAAGGTCTTCACTTATACATTTCTTAGCATTGGCTTTTTGGGGGTGCTGTATGTATCTTGGAGGCTGCTGTTTGAGTCTGAGAACAAAGGATAGTTGCTGAAGAGGATAGAGGCCAAGAGGTTGAAACTATTCGGGAAGGAGGGTCAGAATAAGTCGATGAAATATATTGAAATGGTTTAGATGAATAAAGGTGACCACAAGAGTAAGAAGAAAATTAAATGATATTGAGTTATTATATTTTTGAAACTTAACATGGCTGACGAGTAATAAAACCCTGATGAAGTGAAAGTGGAGCCTGACGATCCTGAGTATACCTTGGAGGAGCATATCGCCTACAAGAGAAAGCAGGAGGCTATCAGTGTGCAACTAAGGAAGCTCATTCAGGACGGTCTTGGCGATTTCAAGCTTATCATGGATGGCACAGCTTTTGCCTTCACCAAGCTAACCTTGCCAAATAAGGGAATAGTGTCCGTCTCTGAAATCATTACAGAGTACCCTCATCTAAGACAACTCGACCTCAGCACCAATTGCATCTCAGATATCATCCAAATCCAAAAGCTAAGATTCGTTACTCATCTTAACCTTAGCAGAAACTGCATCGCCGAGGGCAGATTCTTGTCTAATCCTGCACTGTTCCCCTTCCTCAAAAGCCTTAACATCAGCAACAACAAGCTTAAAGTTTTACCATCGATACAGCTGCTAAGAGTTACCCACATCAACCTAAATAGCAATTAGATAACTTCCCTTGAGTAGTTCAACGGCCACCCTGTCCTTGAGACTCTATAATTAAGAGGTAACAAAATTAGTTCTCTCAAGGATATATCGAAATGTCCCAACCTGAAAAATATTTACTTGGCTGACAACTCAATCAGCTGCCTTTAGGGAATGGGAAACCTTCCCTCTTTGAATCGATTGCATCTTCGCAAAAATAAAATATCAGATCTAGGATAGTTTGCGGAACTACCAGCTTTACAGTATCTCAACATAAGATAAAATCAGGTATCGAAGCTTGATGCTATCAAAAAGGTCACTCTTGCAGTCAAAGTCATAAACTTGATTGGCAATCCTGTGAGCGAAGAATTAGGAGACAATACAAAGAAATAAGTCTGGATGAAGTTTAGACAGTACTAGAAGATCAATAAAAGTGATATGACTGCTGAAGAAAAGGATTAGTTTGACAAGGAGTACAAGGAGAGGATAGCAGAGCAGGAAAGATAGGCCAAGGAAAGGGCAGAGAGAGAGGCAGCAGAAGCCGCAGAAGCAGCATAAAAGGCTGAATAGTGATGTTGAAACATATTATCTAACAAAACATCAGATCATTCCAGTTTCTTTCTCTTGGGATAGAAGTAGCATTATTTGGCATCGTCGAAAGTCATCATCAACAGCTAGCGGTCTTTTCCCTTCTTTTGCCCCCACAGAGTTTTGCTTCTCTCCTCAGGCTCGGGATCGGCAGGCTGAATGTTCTTGTCTTTTTTGTATGCCTTGGCCCAGCTGTTGAAGGTCTTATAGTCGAAGCTGTCAGGGTTGTTTCTGGTGGGAACCCAGTTAGGAGCCCTAGGCCTTAAATCCCTTTAAAAGTTCTCAGGGTTGATCTACTTGCATAACCTGTAGAATTAGTATCTAAGAAGTTTGGGACATTATTTGTCCTCAATGGCATTTTTTGTTTCAATGACGTTAAAATATTTTTTGGTGGCTTAATCGTGGTTCTTCATCATCATTGAGAATGTTTCATTGAGGAATTCTCTTCTGTTTAATTTTTCATTACTTTTTCCAGTCCTCACTTAGAAATCTCTTCTTACAAAGAGCTTGACTCTTTCTAGGAGATCTACATACATCAACTTTCTTTTATTATAGAAAAATTTATTATCCTTTTTCTCCATGTTCTATAGACCTTCCGTTCTCTTGGCCAACTGTCGAGCAGTATCAACATATCTCCTCAAAGAGTCAAGTTCGCTATCCCTGTCATCTTCGTGAAGATCATTCAGATACTTGAATAATTTTTTGAAAACTACCTTGTCAGCTTAGTTCTCTACATCTTTTCCTTTCAATTTTAGATACTTCACGATTGGCTCTCTAAACCAAGCATCTTCGTAGGATTTTACCAGCATTGCTTCATGAAGGACCTCGCCCTCTTACTTCCAATTCTCATCCTTGTAAAGATTTTCATCCTCGAGTATTTCGAGAACTCTATCACTCGATGGAGAAAAGTATCCAGAAAAGTTTTCAATAGTCTGGGTCAGAAGTTTGGTGATGGCTTGATCATAGTTGACCTTGGGCTGCGGAACGACTCTTCCCTTGGTTTTGAGTTCCTCAACGATATCGTGAGTTCCATACTCGAAAGGGTATCTAGGAACACTGAGTCGGTCCTAAACCATAAGGGTTTTAATCATTTTATCATCCCTATATTTTTCGTAGAGTTGTCCATGATTATTTTTACTCTTGGACTTTGCCAATATGGTCAGGGGTGTAGCTGAGATAGGCCGACCAAATTTTTTCATTTCTGAGTGGTGCCTTTTTGTTGCTTCCTTCTCTTCTAGTTGCTTTCTGTTTTTTTACTATTATTCCTATTTTTATGCCATATATAGATTATAGACATCGACATACTCAGCGAAAGAATGGATCGGAATATATATTCCAGGAAGGTTAGGGTTATCTGCAAGAAATTTCAACAACTTGTTGCCACTTCTATCCTCATAACCGATTTTTCTGCTGTACAGGTCCTTTAGATTGGTGACCTGATCAATCATGTATGTCCTGATGTCCTTTTCAACAGTCTCCTCCTTCCAGTCAAGGCCATACTACTATCTGTCATACAGACCTTCCCAGTAGTTGTATAATTTGCTTACTGTTTCTATCTTCCTGTCTCCAAAATCTCTCATAGCGTTTTGGTAGGCTTCGCTGAGTTTTTTACCGAACTAGGTCAGTCTGATTCTTTGGAGGACTTCAGCTGTCATTTTTTCGAAGCCAGTACTTTGAGTTTGGACGTAAAGGCGATTGACCACTTAGTTGATAGGTTTCTTTTTCTTCTTTTATGTTTTCTTAAGCTCAGTATTGAGCACATTTTAGGTTTTTCTGAGCAGTTTATCCTTATTTTTCATGTGAGAGGCGACCTGAAGAGTGTAGAGGACATCTTGGGGTTTGAAGAGCAGCATTCTTTCGAAGTCTAGCTTCACTTGCATTTTTCTCTTCATGGAAGGCATCAGTTTCTATAGCTTGCTGTACTATTCTCCCAGCTTTTTGGGAGGTCTGGGCTTGACTGTTCTCTTTTGGAGGAGGTAAAAGTCATAGAGGACATCAGGGTCTTCCGTTGAAATTTTATTGGTTTAGAAATACCGGTCCTGTATTTCAAGATAATTACCTGGATGGTCTCCCAGACTGAATAGCCCAGATCTACAGGTCTTTCACTTTCTACTACTGCCTCTTAGACCTGCACTGGCTCTTAGGCGATGATGTTGTGAACGGACTGTTGGTAGTTCGATGTTTGTGCTGGGGCTGTAGCTTTGATATTTTTTCTGGAGTTGTTCTTCTGGGCAAGGCTTTGGCTTTGTAATTTGTGGGTGTTGGAGTGGGACAGATCCTCTGCGATGGACTCGTAGTAGTTACTTTTAGACTACTCGTAATGGCTTTTGGCATTGGACTGTTCGAAGTTTTGGGAGTACTACTGGATGGATTATTTGATGCTGAGTGTGGAAGGACTTACTCTGACATATTCTCGTTGGAGATGTAGTAGTATTTGCTACTGTTCCTCATTCTGATTTTCGATATCAATAAAAGTTATTTCTAAAGTCAACCTCCAATAACAACATATCACCTCACCAGCTAACTACAGAGACAGAAGATGAAATATGTTATATGGCTACAATGACAATGCAAAAATAAGAACAAATACAGTGACAGAATCTAAAGTTATGACAAATAATCACTCGGCATCTGAAAACTGTATCTCCTCATTAAAAAAACAGTATATGTCAAAAGAGTCTAATATTCCAGTTATAATACAATAGAGCAGGCAATATAACAAGAATGTACATCGATAGTCCTGTCTTTGTCAGAAGAAAGGTCCTCATCAACGCAGCAGACCATGCCCAAGGCTAGCAATACAAGTTCGGATCATAAAGATAAAAAATAGCTCAGCATGTCAGATAACAAATCAACGAACATGGCAATGACGCCCTCATCCTCTAAAAATTCAGAAGAGAAGCTGAATAACTCAAGAGACAGAAGTTCTAATCCAAAAAAAAACAAAATATTCCTGCAGAGGTATATCAACAACCTCAAGTTTACAACGAGGAACCTAAAAGCAGAAGCCGTCATCATCAAGATTTTGAATAAAACCCCTAAATAGCCCCCACTTTTTCGAGAGTCATAGACGAGCCTCGTTCTTCTGTCATTCATCTTAAATAGGTTCAACATCACCATGAATTACCCCAGATTTCTCATCAAATAGAGGATCGGATTATGCATCATTATGAGGTGCTCCTGAAGGGAAAGGACAAGTAACTCAGAAGGAAGCAAAAGAAGTTGGATAAGAGTCGATTAGTAATTGAAAAGATGAACGGAAAGATGAAATAAATGAAGCACTAAAAAAGACTATCGGAGAAGGAGCAGGAGCTCGAAATAATCAAAATAAATGCTTTGGTCGAGGAAATGCATTATAGGATAGCCGAAAATAAGGCTGCCTTTCGGGAAGAGCTTGCTAAGCTGAAGTAAAATATGTCTGAGTCTAAAGTCTATAATCCACCCCAACTTGTAGGTAGAAACACCCAAAGAAACTTTTCAGTTGCAGAGCTCCCCAAGAAAGAGAAATTATTACCCAAGCATCATGACTCTGAACGAATGTTGCAAGCTCCCTCGATCTACTATGAACTACCTGCAAAAAGTGCCATCCTGCCCGAGCCTAAGTTGTAGTCCTTCGAGGACAGTTTAAGTACCTTGAAAAGCAATAGTTTCTCGATTCAGAGCCAGCTGCAGAAGTATAAACAGCTGTTTTGATTTGCTATTTTTCAGCAAACTTAATATATGGGTATGATTTTGAGTATTATATAGTTGTGAATGAACCGGGAGCAATTTTTCAAAGAAGGTCGGTGGATGACCTCCTTCTGCCTTTTTAGCAATCGATAAGTCATTCTCCATCACCCTGCCACAACTCCTCAGCAGAGCTCATCGATCAAGAGCATGACAATACATCCATCATATCCCTCTGAGCAGCAACTCTCTTAAAAATTAAGCAAATAACTGTACTCTCTGACTTCTGGACTCAAGCTGCAAGAATCAGCAGTAGGATAGTCGAGGATCGGGCACTTCCTGGACATGATGAAACACGTCGTCAAAGAAGCAGAGGTATCGACCTAATCTTACCACAACGTAAGTCTTTTTGGATGTAGGTTGTCTTTCTAACAATCAAATACTTAGCTTTTCTCGTAACAAAGAAGGCTATTCTTTCTGGGGAGTAGCTTTCTGAAGAGGTCAGAATGGAAAGTTGGCTTGCTGATGTTCATTCTATTTATTTCCAAGAAGATGAAGATGACTAACTGTAGGAGCTGGGCGAAGATAAGCAACTTTTCGAGTTGATGAGGAAGGGAAAATACGAGGATCTCGTTTCTCAACTGAGATACTACTACAGCACAGTAGAACCAAAAGACGATGATACAGCAACCAAGATCGATCTTATTGTTCATCTTCTCATCCTCAAAATCAATGACAGGCTGAACTGTTTGCCTGAACTTCTCAACAAAAAGTAAAACAAGTTTGTCCCACATCGGGCGCTCACCCACCTCAAGGAAAAATTCACAAAATTGGTCCAAGTTCTCAATAAAAGCAACAAGACTCATGACTTCTGTAGTGTGCTAGGAAGGGTGATAACCGGAAACGAAAATGAGCTTTAGAAGATAGCTGAAAAAAGTTGGCCACTCTATTCAATGTTTTTCCTCAGTTTTAGCTCGAAAACTCGCAATCAGGTTTTAGAAGCAGTCAGAAGTAGGTACGTGAACAAGGGTCAATTAGGTCGAGCCAGCAAAGAGGAAACATAGTACTTTCTGATGTTGCTGGAAGAGTCCAACAACCATAAAATATACCAAAAGTTACTATCTATTGTTCCTCCTTTCTACGCGCATTTCCTGGGTTATCTTTTCACACAGATCAAACCTTCTCCTATTCCTTCTCTGGTGGCCGATAATTACAGTCATTAGATTGTTGCTAACATGTTAGATCATGCCTCACAAATCAGTTTCACTTGCCTAGCTTTTACCTACTCAGCCCTGTAAAGCGACTAGTCCGGCTCTGAATTCAGTTTAGGATAAACATTCGAAACCTTGCTCTTTCAGCACATAAAAGTGATAGAAACTGCCGAAAAGGAGGAACTCAACGAATTTCTAAAGAAAGTTTAGGTACTCTGGATGCTCAAGCTGGAAAAATACGTCTACCTTGAACTCAATGCTTTGTTGAAATAAAAATTAGAATAGGGAGTGATCAACAGATAGACTTTTTTGCTATATGCCTACAGCAGCACCCTCTTCCAAAACTATTACAATTACGAACAACTGCTAGCCTACTCACTTTAACAAATATTCATGAGTTCCAAACTGGATGTCAGCTTTCTGAAGGACTATTAGGCATTAAAAAAGGAAACCAATTCTCTGGATAGGAAGGTGGTAAGGTAACTTAGGAAAGTAGAACCCCTACTGTAAAAATTTTATCTTATCGATAAAATAGTGAACCTACGATAATAAAAATATCAAATAAGTTTACTTGGTGAGCTTATGCAAAAGACATACCGTTCTCTTGCCGTCCTCTAGCTCCTTCAACAACTTTTCCTCTGTTTTAAACCTTCACCATCATAAACAGACGAAAATTACTATGATTCAAGAGGAGCCTTTTAAAAGGAAGTCGGACTGTTTTTGCTTCATTACCCAATAGAAAGAACTGAGGAGGAGGACGTGATGCTGAAGAAGGTGGGGAGACTGGTGAGTTGTGGAGCTAGCTGATTGATATTAAGTGCATCCTGATAGCTTAAATTATATAATACATATCTTGATCCCTGATGAACAAACTCAGAAAGTATTATTCGGACTTGCAGAACGATGCCAACAATAACTTCGATAAGGTAACTTCAGATCGTCTCAAAAAGCTTGTTGCCTTCACCAACCAGGAATATGAGTCACATGTTCAGCAAGGCGCATATTAGCACCTCGACGAGCTATCCTTCTATCAGGAGAAGTTCAACACAATTCAGACCCTCTTCAAGGACTCTATGAACGGAAAGGTCAAAAAATCAAAGTTACAGGGTGATGTAAAGGTCATTCTTGCTGATAATTTCGGAAATGCTCCTGTTGGACCAACTCCTGGCGGACCAAGCGAACAGCCTCCTCAGTATATCAAGGAAGAATAAAAGCCCAAAAAATAATTCAAGTAGGAAGCACCTCCTAGAGAGCAAAAAGTATCTTCTGGAGGCGGAGAGCCGAAAGATCAGCTCAATAACTTTTTCTCCCAGCATCGTGCAGATATCGAAAAGAAAAAAGTTGGCTTCAAAAGTTTGATCGATTCGATACCTCAGGCTCCTCAAAAGTACACAGTTAAATCGAAGTTCGAGATGAAAGGAAGTGGGGCTAACGAGTAAGAGCTGATGAAACTTTCTAGCAAATTGCAGGACCTCAACCGTAAACTGGAGGAATAAAGGGAGACGAAGAACTTTAACAAAGGCCTGTACGAGTCAGAGAAGAGATAATACGAGAATAGGATCAGATAATTGCAGTCTCAGCTCGAGAATGTGAACAACAAAGAAAGCAACAGCGAAGTCCAGAGTAACAATCATTACCCAGTGGCTTCCTACATCCAACCCAAAGATAACAAATACAATCCTCATAGGATTGACTACCGCGAGAACAATTTGGGAAAAATCAACTTGAAAAACTATCAATAAAACGGTCATTAGATTCAATAGATAGAAAGCTAAGAAAATGGGGGCCCCTTGTCTGTATCGAACTAATCGGAACACAAGAGAAAAAATAACTTCGATCCAGAACGGATCTACGAGCCCATCAGAAGAGGCTCGGACGAGGACATTCTTCTCAAACAAGATAAAAAAGACAAAATACACTTCTAGCTACCAACCAACTATCGACCAATGAACACTATGGAGAGGTCTAACATTAGATTCAATCGATCTGAAGCTGAAAATGAGGATAAAAATATAGAGATCAGATCTAAGCTTAGCTTCTTCAAGGATCAGGTAGTTCTCTACAGGGGAATCTAATTTGACGTCGCGATAAAGTCATTCGACGTGTTTGACCTTTCCAGGAGAAAATGCTACATCTTTGTCAATAACAAAGATAAGTACGATAGAGAAGTAGAAATCGAGTACGTCTACGACTCAGGATACTACGGAGTCAATGTCATTAAAAAACTGAGGGAGGTCAAGGGAATGAGACAGGATAGAGAAGAGGTTTAGGTGAAGTTGAGGGACAAAAGCGATTTCGATAGCATGATTGAGGTCAAGCTGAGAATTTTACACACCACCCACAAAGTCATTAAATTCCTTCTACCAGCCATGTTCATCGAGTTTACATCTCAAAGACCTCAGAGGAGTGGAGGAAGCTACGAAAAGCATTTCGTGACTCCCTACCATCAGTTCTCCAACGTATACCTAGCGATGGAGGTTCTGCCTTTCCACAAGCAGATCGAGGAAGGAATGGAAATCGCATACATTTTCGCCCGGTCAAAAAATCACGAGGGGTACATAACTCTACGCTATAAGAACAGAGGACAGGTAGAGATCGAGACCATCAAGCCTTGGAAGTTATTTATTAGTTTCCTGCTAAGCTCAGAGTCATATGCCAATTGATTGTGATGATATCATTTAAATCAATCATTACTAGCACACCCTCGGCACCCACAATTTTTGCACATGACCAGCTTTCCTTCCTAGAGGTCAGCTTTGGGGACTCGGCATATGCAGGTCGTCTTGTAGTTGGTATCCTTCTTCACGATGCATCCCAGACAGCATAGCTTCTCAAAACCTTGTTTCTTCCACTTTGCTATCAGCGCAGCGTCAGCATATTTTTCGGTCAGGAGATACTCGTACAGTTAGCGAGAAATCTACTTCTTTTCGTAGAAGAGGTTGTATATGTATCTAGACTGCTGGTGATGAATTTGCATGATTTTCCAGTACCTTTCAGCTTTTCTCTGGGCATCCATCGGGGCGTGTTCTGCATCTTTCATCTGGAGAGCAAACTAGTCGAGGACTGGTAGGATGGCTTCGAATCCTTCGGGGGTCTTCTTTGTCTTGAGGGTCCTTATCTTGGGCATTGTATTATCTATTATAAGTTCAAACAATCATTTTTAGACTCTGGAGACTCTATGTACTCTTTGAGTAGACATATTGAAGACGAGGCTGAGGTGATACGCTTCTCTCTTCCTTTTTTCCTTTATTCCTCCTCAAGCTTATAGTTCTTTCCTCTCAAACACAATTATTGACCCCCTCCCCCCAAAAAAAAAAGATTTCTCTCTTTCATTAAGATAAGTTTGTCAGTCTTAGCTTCTTTGTCAAGCTTGGTGAAATGGTACGGATTATTGAGTTGCCGGACATAAGACAGAGTGATTCGAATTAGTATGGAATTGATATCAATCTTATTCACTTTGGAATAAGTTAAAAGCTGTCAAGAAGCTTCAGTTGATGCTCTTGAACTGCTTGTTCTTGAATGCTTCCTCGAAAACCTCAATCTTACCCACATGATTTTTCTTGGCTGTCGACTCGCTCCTAGATAGCATCATAGATCGGTAAAGGTATTTCTCTTCGAACATCTTTTCAAAGACCTCCTGGAACTCATGCATTCCATAAAGTTTCTCATAAGCTTTCATGTTCATGGTGTTTCTAGCGTAAAGCGGCTTTAAGATTTACATCTTACGGAGCTGCTTGGCCGGGAAGTGCATTTATAAGTAGTTTAAGTGAGCGCCCTTAAAGTTTTGGAGAAGGTTCTTGGTCGGGTACTGTTCTTTGGAATATTTTGGTTCTACTTTTATGGGCTGGGGTCTTCGCTGTTATTTTCGGTTTTTGGTGATCGCCTCCTATTCAACAATAAAATCTGCGAAAAGCCTCAAGTTGACTGCCCTTTTTGTTCTTCGGTGCTCCTGATGAAGTTCACTAACTGTACTTGGGGAAACGCTTTCCTGTACTTCAACTGGGAGCTCTTTGATAGAACCTGTTTCAGGCAGCAGGGTGTATTTTTCAGTTTTGGAGTCTTCCAACATGAGGATTTCAAAGTTATATTGTGATTGGTTCCAGGAGAATGTAGGACTGTAATCGGCATCGAGAAAGTCGATAAGCCCATTGTCTTGGTGAGGCAAGAGTTTTTCAAAGCAACAATTCATTAAATTATATTGGGAAGTTATGCTCTTCGATATAAATAATTGACAATCTAGCTCGATTCGGATATGCTATGTCTTAAGTCTGTTTATTTGTATAAAAAATGAAAAGTCCAGGTGTGTCCACTCTTTTTTTGTTTGTTAGGCAATCTATTTTTCTGACCTGTGATTCGTCTCTTTACAAAGAATAGATCATGAAGGGTACGCTCACGAAAAGATGAGTATAAATCACTAAAAGTTGGAAATTCTGCATTGTACTGCTGGAACTTTCATAAATGAGGAGAATACCAAGATATCTTAGAGGTGGTGTTACAGAATCAAGATTTAAATTTTTGTTCAACATTGGTTTTTATCGTAGGAAAGAATAAGAAAAGTCACAAAATGAGTGGAGGTGATCGATAAATGGCATAGATGACTTGGAAATGGTAATTCCCGATTATCTTTTTTAAGACTTTCAATTATAATATACACTGGTTTGACACATTAAAACTATGGCATCATTTCTGGATTGCAGAAAGGAAAACTGCCTCCAATTTGGGAATTACTCTCACAAAGATGCGTTTTTGATTGGTATATGCTCTGGATGTCATGATATATTGGTAGAGGTACTGTGAGGCAAACATGTTGAAAAAGATACTTTTAATACTTTTTTGAGAGTACATCTCAACAAAATCTTGCTTGGATGATCCAGATTTCTCAAAAAAGTTATTTAGCATTGGCATTTATTTCAGGGATACCCCGTTTCTCTTCAAAAATTTCAAGTGTGCTGTCTTGAAAAGCGCAAGGCTGTTCTTTGTTTTGCACCTG
>Ga0100378_1002934_pt1 | contig 16662 bp, 11 predicted proteins | sample CryGeymeta201502_FD_81535 | JGI IMG/M metagenome (GOLD analysis project Ga0100378, IMG submission 81535) | Groundwater microbial communities from Crystal Geyser aquifers in Utah, USA - Crystal Geyser metaG 2015-02 | ecosystem: Environmental > Aquatic > Deep subsurface > Groundwater | place: USA...
ACTAATTCGTTAAAGCCATTTTCAAATCTGTTAAACCTTTCTCTGAAACTTTGGAATTCTTCTTTATTCATTTAATTATATTTTTAAATACTGAAATAAAAATTAATTAATTTTATAAGTAGTGAATCTTTAATACTAAATAATAAGTAAATTTTGCCCAATGATAAGTTATTTAAAAGTATTATAAAAATATTATAAAGAATTATAAAAGTTATTTTAATTGTTAATAAGTAATATAATAAGTTATTATGGGAGCTATTTGTTCTTGTGTAGAAAATTTATTTGAAAGTGAAGCCCATTTTGATGGAAAGAGTAATAAAAATTCAACAGCTCCAATGAATGTGAATAATTTTGAAGATGAAAAAATTGACGATGTAAAAGGAGCAGAGCCTGAAGAAGACAAACATAAAAAAAGATCAAGATCAAGAGGAAAAATTGCATTTCATCAAGATAATTCTGTTTCTCCTAAGAAGAGAATAACACCAACTCCTTCTAAAAATAATTCTGAGATTTTATAGAAAATTATAAAGATATTGTTGTGAATATGAGTTAATGAAGATAGAATTATAGAATGAATGATTTAATCATAAACAATGTAGGAAATATTAGAAAGTAACAAAAACAAGAAAAACAAGAAAATAATCAAATGGAATATTATAATAACAATAAACTATAAGTGAAAGAATTTAATATATTTCATATGAATGGAAATATGGAAATATGGAAACAGTTTTGTTAAACTCAACAAATCTTTATGATTAAGTTTAAATAATTAAATTATTACTCATTGTATTTCAATATTCTGCAGTAGATTTTCAATACAAAAATTCCAAACAATCAAATTCAAATTAATTAATCCTTATATAAATTCTAAATTTAAATAACCTATTAATTTAATAATTAATCGTAATTAATCACAATTAATATTAATAAACTTATTATTAATAAACGAATACATATTTAATACTAAATAAAATAATTATTTATACATAAATGCCATATTCAAATAAGCTAATATACCCCATAAATTAACTGTAATTTAATTAATAATTTTAGAGTAAATAACGAATAAAACGAATAGTAAAGTATTTAAGCTCATAATTTGAAAACATATAAGAAAAACAAAAATGGCTTATTTAAATGTAGATGTTCAAAATGCAGTTAATCCTTACCTTAGCGACATGGGAGTAGGACTAGTATTCGGTCTCGGCTACTATGTGATAAAGTATATTTACGGAGATCAGAAAGATGACTCAAAAAACCAAAAGCAACAAATTGGAACCTGGGACTCAGCAGTTACTATTGAAGAATTTAATACATTGATTAAAGATCATGAACATGATCCAACTTTTAATCCATTTGAAGTTATTGACAAGATGAGTAAGAAATCACTATCTCCAGACATTACTATTTTTAACAATCTTTTAAATACAAGTTATGTTAGTCAAAATTTTGAAGCTGCAGATAAACTTGTTGAAGAAATGTTTGACTTTGCTTCACCAGTTCAACCTGATCTAAGCAGCTTTAATATTCTCCTTAAAGGTATTTCATTGAAATTAGACGGAAACTTATCTCAAGATGAAAAACAAGTATTTCTTGACTCAATGAACAAAGTCTTTGATGATATAAACAAACATCAAAATATTAAACCAAACGATGTAACCCTAAACACAATTCTAGACATTTTAATCAAAGGAGGACAATACCAAAAAGCTTGGGACTTATTTGATGAAATGAGGACAAAATACGAAGTAGAACCAGATAAATATTCTTATTCTACAATTATTAAAGCACTTAAGTATGATCTTGACTCCTCAAAACTCGAAAGAGCCTTTGGACTTTTAGAATACTTAAAAAACAAAAATACTGAACTCAATGATGAAATAATATTCAATTGCCTCATTGATGTATGTATAAAACTAAACTGTATTGACAAGGCTGAGAAAGTCTTCTACCAAATGAAAGACGTTGGTGTTTTCCCAAGCAAAATCACTTATGCAATAATGATAAAGGGATATGGACAAATTTATGACCTCGATAGAGCCTTAAAAATGTTTGAAGAAATGAAAAAAAATAACATTGCCCCAAATGAAATAATTTACGGATGTTTATTACATGCATGTGTCAGATGTAATGACATTAATAAACTAACAATAATCTACAATGAAATGAAAGAAAACAACATTGAATTCAACGTTATTATCTATACAACACTTATTAAAGCATATACAAAAGCGAGAAAAATTGAAATGGCTTTAGATGTTTATTTCACATTACTCAAAGATAAAAAAGTTGAAGTCAATATCATTGCTCATAATGCAATGTTAGACTGTTGCGTTGAAAACAGAGATATCAAAAAGATGATCGAGATATATGATTTGGTTAAAGAAAGGTGCTTAAATGATGAAAATTCACCAGAACCAGACCTTATTACTTATTCAACTGTTATTAAAGGACATGCCAGAGCTGGTGATATGGACGAAGTATTCAAAATCTATAACTTTTTAAAACAAAGCAATAAATATAAACCCGATGAAGTAATGTATAACTCAATTCTTGATGGGTGTGTAAAAGCCAGAGAGTTAAATAGAGCTGTTGAAGTGTATGAAGATATGAAGAATTTAAATGTAAATAGATCAAATGTAACTTACAGCATTCTTATTAAACTATACTCAAACTTTAAACAAGAAGATAGAGCACTTAAAATCCTAGATGAAATGAAACAAAACAATATCAAACCAGGTATGATTGTCTACACATGCTTAATCCAAACCTGCTTAAGAACTAAAAGATTCCAAACTGCAATTAATTTATTCGATGAAATGAAACACTCAGGTGTTAAACCTGACCATGTTCTCTATAACACTATAGTTAATGGATGTCTTTACCACTATAGCTGGGAGTTAGCTTGTAACTACACATTAGAATCATTTGATATGAATGTTAAAATGGCTGATGATATGTATACAAATGTTCTTGAGAAGATTAGCAGTTATAATTGCAATTTAAAGAACCACTTAAAATGTGATTATGCTACTAAAATTATTAAGAGTCTTAAAGACAGAAATGTAAATATTCCTTATGAACTTTACAATAACATTGCTAAAATGGTTTACAAAATGAATGGAAAAAAGTTGAATGTTAGTAAATCACCAGAAAAGAGAAATGATAAAAAATGGGAAAGTAATCAAGATATTAAGAATATGAATAGAGATAACATGAAAACTCAAAGAACCACCAATTATAAGAATTATAATAGCTTTAAATAAATTTAATAAATATTGTTAATATTATTAATAAATATTATTAATAAATATTAAAAATAATTTGAATTTGCTTAGTAAATTATAAATTATATATAATATTATCAATTAATTCCTAATAAATCTATATCTAAATTTATTTACAATTTAATACTAATATTAATATTTATACTTATACTAATACTATTATTTTATATTTATAATAAAACATTATTTAATTACAAATCAATTATTTGTAAACGTTGTTGCTCTACTTGTAGTAGCCTTCATTTTATCTTTATCAAAGTAATAACCTTTAAATTGGTCCTGAACACTTTTATTTCTTAGAGTTTTTGTATTAACTTCAACATCGTTTTTGTATTTTTCATTTATTCCACAACTTTCTAAATACTTTTCGTCGAAGTTTTCATTAATCTTAAATTTGAATTAGGTAAATTTATATAAGTATTATTAATTACATTAGCAGGTATGAATGGCGCCACAGCCCTTTGTTCGTAAATTTCGTTCCAATCTATATCTTTAAACCACGAATGCTCCTTAATAGATTGCGGACCATTTTTACCATTACCCAGTCTACTTTCTTCTTTTCGTTGTATTAACTATATATTGATTATAGTTAAATAATATAATAAGATATAATTTAGTTTTTATATTATACTTACTTTATTTATAAAATCTCTAGAATCTTCAGACCATGCTTTTGGCTTTTCTTCCGGTTTTATTTGTACTTGACATGCAAGTACATTATCTCGATATTCTTTTCGTTGTACTCCTCCATATGGGCGCTATAATTATAAATTATAGGTTATTATATTATTATGTTATATTACTCTGCCTATCATTAATTCATACAAAACCACTCCTAATGCGAAAAAGTCAACAGCTGTTCCATGTTGCTTTCCTATTGCAACTTCAGGTGCTAAAATATTAATTATATTTAATTGTAATTAATATAAGGTAATTTTACCCATATAACCTGGTGTTCCTGATGTATCATTTGAATTATTAGGTGAGAATGTTCTTGCAATTCCAAAATCTGTTATTTTAATATAGCCTTTTGAGTCAAATAATACATTCTCTGGTTTTATATCCCTATGTAATATTGCTAATGAATGTAAATATTCTAGACCAATAATTAAACAGCATGCAATAAATTCTATAAATGGAATAAGAAAAAATAAGAAAAGTTATATTTTCTATTATATTACTTGTTTCTTTTTCGTTGAATACTTTATTTTTAAACAAATGATAACGTAAATCTCCACCATTAGCAATTTCCATTGCCAAGTATAAATTTTCAAAATCTTGAAATGCATAACACATATTACATACAAATCTAAAATTAATGTTAATAACTAACTATTTTATATATTATAGTTTAATTAGTAAGTAATATTACGGATTAGAAATTCGTCTTAGTAATTCAATTTCAAATACTATTGAAACTACACTCTTTTTGCTAATTATTAAGGCTTTTGTCATTTCTTTTAATGCATATTCTTTAGAATCTTTTTTGTTTTGAACTTTCCATACCTTTATTATTATTTAGTTATGTTAATATTAGTTATTTTTGATTAGTTTTTATTTTAACGGTAATAAAATTACCTTTCCATATCCACCTTTACCAATAACATAATGAAATTGGAAATTAGCTCTAGATATTCCTATTACTATAAATAAGAAATTTTACCACTTGGTAACACTTTTGCTGGTTCTTGTTGTGGACATATTACATCTCCCATATTGTTACTAAACTTTTATTTTTAGGAAATTATAATAGTAATAAAAAATAAATTATAATAATCAATCAAACATTAAACCAAAAAATATTAAAAAATATATGAAAATACTAATTAATTTTATTAAAAAAATCAATGCAAGACAACAAAGACTCCCAAGAATGTGTAGACTCGAAAGAAATTTTAGTATTAAAGGAAAAGGTAGTTTTCCATAAAGACTTTCCTAAACCAGGAGTCAACTTCTGTGATATCTTCTCATTACTTAGAGACCCAGCATTAACTGAAAATTTATTTAATAATTCTGTAAGAGCTGTTAAAAACTTCTGCAAATTGAATAACACCGAAGTTAATACTATAATCGGTTTTGAATCAAGAGGATTCTTAGTGGGAATGGCTTTAGCTGACAGAATGAAACTTTCATTTGTTCCTTTGAGAAAGAAGAACAAACTTCCAGGAGAATGTATTAAAGTAGCTTATTCTACAGAGTATAGTTCAGATACCCTAGAATTACAAACGGGAATATTGAATTCTAAATCAAAGTGTTTATTAGTTGACGATTTAATTGCAACTGGTGGTACTTTAATTGCAGCTGAAAAAGCAATAGAGCAGATCGATGGAGCTCAAATTACTGGATACTTTTGCGTTTTTGAAGTTAAATGTATTGAAGGAAGAAAAAATTTAAAGCATCCAAACAATTTAATAACTTTAATTGATATTTAATTAGCTAATAAAGTATGTTGTTAATGTTATTAATGTTTAATAACAATAAATGAACTTTTATTTTATGTTTTTTAATTAGTACTTGATATTAAACATATTTTATTAATTAAACTTATTAAATTAGTATATAAGTAGAATAAATTTTTAATATTTATTTTTCCTTTTCAAGATAAAAGGTTAAAGATTTGCTTTCAATTATAAAATCAAATTTCGATGATATAATATCACATAAACAAATTTGTTTAACAATTATCTTTACTAAAGAAAAAATTATACTTAAAAGTTAGTAAAAATTTAACTAATCCTAAATTTAACTTTCTAACTTCTTATTAACAAAATTTCCAATGTCTCTTATCCAATGTACAATATCATTTGGTACTCCAAATGATATATATTCAAGCTGATTTTTGTATACTATAAATCCTCTTTCTGGCCAGCCACAATATGTTTTTTCAAAACTCTTTTCATGTTCAATACTATCAACATATAAAGTAAAGTTAACACTTTTAAAGCAATCATTTTCTTTAACATATTTTTTAGCTACATTAATTCTATCTTCTACTGTTTTATGTTGATTAATAGAAAACTTCTTTGATAAATTCCATTCATCTGCAGCATGTGCTTCACTAATATATATAACTATTATATTAAACATTTCTTTTAGTTTATCGTTCGAATACCATCCCTCAAGGGTATCAACCCCTGAAGATCTAAATGGAGGTCAAGAATATGATCCAGAAACAATAATATTATATTTTGTATCGCTAAGTAAATCTACTAGTGGAATACATTTATTATCTAATGAGTATACTTCTACTTTTTTTCCATGTTTTTCAGTTATAAATTGATCTCCGGCATAAAGATTACCTGCTTTCATTTTATCATATTTTAGCCATACAACTAATTCCTTTAGTTCTTTATCATTTGCGTGTCTACCTGTGGCTAATAAATAAGCCTTATAAGAATCATCTTGATCAGGATTAAATCCAAATTTCTTTAATGCTTTTCTGATTAATTCTTCATCATAGTAAAAGAACTTTTCATAGTCTAAACCAAAGCTATCAAGTGTTTCTAAAGTTTCTATAGAAAGTCTTATCTCATTTTCTAAAATTAATATTTTCTTTAAGTCATTACGAGAGATTTGAATTTTGGAATCAGAATTAAAAATAATGGTAGGTAGTACAGCCCCTGTGAGTTCTTTTTTACCCATTATAATATTCTTTTTATCCCATGTTGAAGCCTTTCCTACAAAGTTATCAAGGTCGTCATCGTTTTCTTTATTAGATTTCATTATTTTTTCATTTAGTTCTCCATTGTTAATCATTGCTATTTATTATGATTATTTATAACTATTTAATTTTGTTATATAGTTTGAGTAGATTATAATCTTATTAATTATGTTTTATTAAGTATTAAAGTTTAAAAGCAAAAAAACATAATTCATTTTTTGATTAAAAATAGAATTAAGGAATGAAATTAATGTGTATTATTGGGGATTGGGGATTGGGGATTGGGGATTGCCCAATCCCCAATCCCCAATCCCCAATCCCCACTTTTTAATGTAAAATAATAATTATAATTATCTACAATAATAAATTTAATTAATAATATACAATATAAACAATAATACAAACCAAAACAATATGAATAAAAATTAAATAAAAAATTGATTAAATATATAAGATAATCTTTAAAAAAGCAAAGTCAAGCATTATTTAACAATAATCTAATTAAATCATTAAACTTCACTTAACTAGCAGTTCTCCTTCTAAAATAATTGCTTTTCTTTTTAGTTCAATTGCTTAAGTTGCTTCTTAAAGCTTGCAGTGTCGTCATATTCTTTTTTGAATATACCATTATAAACTTTTTTTCCTATTTGAAGAAGCCAATAGCAGTGAATAGAATAAAGGAAACACATAAAGTACCATAGGGTTGTATACATCATATTCCAGTCAGATTGATTGATCATACAGCAATAAATCAATTTTCCAAATACAAATAGTCGAGTATAGATATAGACAATCATAAGTACAATACCTCCGATGATCTTATGAGGCCCTGAGCAATCTGAGTTTATAATACTTCTCATATAATAAACAATTATATCAGCAATATCGTGGAAAAACATAACTAAAGCACCAATGTGAGAGTGATTGGTAAAATGGCTAAAGAAAATAAGAGAAATGGTACATGTGTGATGTAAAAACATTAGATGGAAGTCAGTTTGTTGTTCGTAAATAAATAGTAAGTAGATAATATCTGTAAGATTGTGCGAGAGAAACATCATGTAGTAAACTTTGAATAGAGGTGGTTTGTAATAAGTGCTGTCCATATTTCCGTCGATGAACATATTTTGGAAATCACCACTGCCTCCGAAGTAACTTGGGAAGTAATTAAGGTCTTTCAATACTATATATCCAAATATAACATATAATATATAGAAACAAATCTTGTAAAAGTTGGTTGATTGCTTCTTAATGTAGATTCTCCCTAAATTGTAATTTTCAATGTCGGTAGGATCCTTGTATTTTGTACTAACCATCTTAGTTGCAAGACTAACTGTATATTTATTTGATAATTCTCTTAAGACCTAATAATTAACAAAAATAATACCACAAATATAGGAATAACAGCAAATGCAATAAAAAGATCACTATACTCCGGGAAGCTAAAATTTGGGTATTTCCCTCGGAGGTTAGCGGTATACTCAGGTAAGTAGTAGCCTAGATATGTAGAACCTAAAATAACTAAGCTTGTCATGAAGCTAAAGATTACATTAGCTACAATATCATTGTTGTTGGCTGCTTGCTTTACTGTTAATGGGACATTTGCATTGGTTGTGTTTTTACTCGATATGCTCATTTTGCAATTATATATTTTTAAATATTATTTATTAAAATATAAATAACTTATACTATATTGTATAATTAATAAAATAAAAATTATTTATGTTATTATTACTAATTTATGTATTTAAGATTAATATTAATTAGTTTACTATTATAATTCTTATTTATATTATTGAATTTTATCAATTTTATATTTCTATAAATGCTATATTATACTAACTATGAATATATTGCTATGTATTTATAAATAATCTTTCTAACTACTAAGTTTTGCATCATGTCGTTAAACTTTTTCATTTTCTTCCATTACATTTAAATAGAAATTTATTTTGTAAAACACCTCTTCATCATTTTGTGACTTTAAATAAATAATCTCCTTAGATTTTCCTTTTAAATTTATATCAAACTCCTTCTTCATTGTTATTGGTAAGATTATAACTAAATTCTTTAACTTCTCAAATTTAATTGTCAAAGTATATTCTTTACTTGATTTATTAATAATTAAGATATATATTCCACGCTTATAAGAAATTTCATAGTAAATAACTTTCTTTGTTATATAATTAATTGGATAGTTTACAAGTTCTTTATTGATCTTTTCTTCGAAGGGGAAATAATTTACCATTGAAAATTGTGGATGTATCTTAATATCAACCTCTTCTTCGCGTTTTTCCCACTCGAAGACTACTATTTCTGAGCTAAGTGGTGGTATTGATAGGTAAAGCTCTTGAGAGTTATATATCTCTAAATCTAGTTCATCTATTGGTTTCTTTATTGATTTAAATTTTTTATTTTTGGTTTCGTCATGAGTAATGATTTTCATTCCTTTAACATCGTAACTTAGAATTATGTTTAATAAAACATTTGTGGTGTTATTTTCGATTTTAACTATAGAGTAGCCTATATTCCTTTCATTTTTTAATAAGTAGCTAAACTTTAAATCTTCACAGTCTTCTATATTCTGAATAATACCTTTAGTTTCGATTAAACTATTAAATAGAGACTGTGCTGTATTATATAAATTCAACCCTTCTTTAAAATTGTTCAATTCTATAATATTATGTACTTTCGTCATTTCAATTTTCAATGGAGCATATATACTTAAGATTACTTTTATCTCATATTCTGAATAATTTTTAAAAAACACATAATAAGTTCCAGTATTCAAATTTAAGTCTAAATGCAATGTCTCTTCTTTTGAAAAAGCAGAATCAATATACTCTAACTTAAACTTACCTCCTTTTAATAATTCATTACTTTTAGCTATAACTAATCTTGATAAGGGAGTTTCATAATTTTTAATCTTGTGGAAATACCTTGTAGTCTTCAAATGCATTGATAATATTATATGATTCTTATTTTTTAAACTAAATTTAACGACTTGATATTTATTAACAGTTGTTGGATACTTCTTGAAAGAATATTCATACTTTGGGAAGTACTTAAGTAAACAAGTTTTCTGAAAGTATTTGATATAACTATTAAACGTAATATAAAAGATAAAACTAAGATTCTTTGAATTATCACTAAAGTAACTTGAATTATTAATAAAATAGTTTTCTGGTATATCATTCTGTAACTTCTTCTTTAAATATTCAAATACAATACGATCTTTAAAGTGTGGTATGATCAACTCGAGATACTTATCTCCATGGACTTCAAATGCACGTACTATAAAGAAAGAAAGGTAACTCTCTACAGCGAACATACCTTTTTCTAGTAATTCCATCTTTTCTTCGTTTTGGTTAAACTCCGCGAAAATAACCCATTCGTTGTGCGGGGCTTCAAAGAATAGATTCCAAAGAAAACCTTTTTTGGTTATATTATGATAATAAGTAAAGAGAGGAATGTGAGTAAGTAATATGAATATTTCTGAGGCTAACATACGTATTGTGTTCGCATATGATTGATTTATTTTAGCAATAGCCTTTTCTATAACTAATATCCAGTAGTTTTGAGGTTCTGGATTTAGAAAAGCAGGAACAAATTTCTTTCCACCTTCATTTAGTAAAGGAATCTGAGTGTCAAGATAAACTATTTTTGGACGTCCTTCTATGTAAAGTCTTACAGAAAAGTATTTACTTTCGTCTACTTTGAATTTGATTAATATTTTATCGAATATGCGATTGAAAAAAGAAAGGAATAGTATACTATTATAAAGATTAATATTTGCAAAATTGGATAATACGATTTTGTTAGAAATATCGTTAAAGGACACACTTTTCAGATTATTAAAATCATATAAGTAATTAATTCTTTGATAAGTAAACTTTGTTAAGGTTTTAATATCTAGCTCTGATATTTTCTTTTGTACTTGTATTTCATAAGATACAAATTTTAAATACTTAGTTTTTGAAACAAATACTTGATCAATAAAACTTCTTTCTAATTGCTCAGGAGCTACACTATCGTCAGTATTTTCAGTTACTAGAAGTTCGTTTTCATCAACTTTTTGATTTTTGAAACTTTCGCTTACTATTTTCTCAGTTGGAAATATTATACTGAAATTTTTATTGAAGAAATCAGGGTTAATTTCCCTGATTGGAATTGTTGCGGGCTCTGTTTTTGTTATTTCTAAAATATTGTTAATGTTAATGTTCTTGATAATAGTTAATAATTTACCTTGAATTAATTCTTCGATGTCTATTTCATCAAGCATTTTATTATTTTCATTTGCTTCAGATGTAAAGTTTACTATTTCACTAATATTACTTTTATATTGTTAATTTATAATTTACTTATTACTAAACGGCTTAGCACAGTCTAGTTTACAACCCATATTTGCAATACTAATTACTAATTAATTTAAATTATTTAAATAATAAAGTTAATAAGTATATTGAATAAGTATAAATAATATTATATAACTTATAATACAATTAACTTTATTTCAAAAATATTTTAAATGAATAAATACTAGTATATAAACTAATGTATTTATAATTCTCAGTATTATATAATATTTTAAAATGGCGTTAAATCAAAGAAAATATACTTAATAACGTTTACAATGTTTACAATCTAGTTCACTGGTTCATTATTAAAAAGCAATATAAAAAGCCTGCACCAGCTAAAACTAACAATATTATCTACAAAATAGATTACTTAACACAAAATAAGTGATTTATAACAAATTAAAAGAATATAAAACAATATAATAATAAATTAAAACGACGATAAATAATAAGTAACTTAATTAAATTAATATAAATAAAAATATATAATGTATTAGTATACAAGTTTCCTCTCTCATTCAAATTTCATTCAATATTCTTTCAACTTTCTTTCAAATTTCATTGAAAATCTTGAAATTCGGTTTTTCTAAGAAACTTTGACGAAACTTCTTGAAAATGACTTAATTTCATCTTCCAACTTAAATTAAACCAATCTTCAATAACTTTTTGGCATTCCAAACTGCTCCCATAACAAAAGCAAATATGTGAAAGCTATAAGGAAAGTCTCTAAAGTTTTCTACAAATTCGTCTGTTACGCTTTTTTGCACGTCATTTAAAGTATTTTCGTTGTTTTCGTTTTGTTTTTCCATATCCATAACATTGATAAAGCGAGTGATCATAAAAACCACAAATAGGATGTAAATAAACTTCATTAAGTTAATCATAGAGCATTTATTAAAAGTCTTCATTGATAAATAGTCTTCTTGTTATTAATATTTTTGAATTTAAGTTTATATATTAATTATGAAAGAAGTAATTATAATATTTTTCTAAAAGGAAGTTTAAAACTAAATGTATAAATAATTATTTAATAAGAATTAATTATTTAATAAGAATTAATTATTTAATTTAAATTTTAAAAGTAATTTGATTAGTTAGTATTAGAGTATATTTGTATATTAGATATTGTTAGTTTATATAGATAAAGATTATCAATATGAGATTAAAATAATAATGTAAGACAACTTAATAAGATTAAAAATTAATAAGTAATAATTAAATTAAAGTTTAAGATAATGCTACTATAAGAAATTACTTATTTGTAACTTGAAAGTAACACTGCTAGTGTTATGTAAATGATGTTTTACTATAGAGATATGAAAGAAATACAAAAGGATTATTATAAAAGTAAACAACTTAATACGATTATTCATCAGTTTAAGTCATATAAGTAAAATTTATAGATTTATAGATTTATTATTTTAATAATTGCTATAAAATACAAAATTATTATATAAATTAATAAATTATTTATACTATAACAGATTAATTATTATTTATATTACTTTCTTCTTTAATTACAGATTTTTCCTCTAAGGGCTCTTTTAAAATACTTTGTTCTTCTTTTATTTCATATCTAGTATTTGTTAAATTTTCTGCTATTTGTTTATTAGTGTCCTAAAATGATGTTTAAGAGTATAAATTAATTATATAGACATATTAAATAATAATTACCTTATTTGTTGGTGTATTACTTTTCTCTTGATTATTATTAGTTTGCAGTTTACTTCCTTCTTTGATGTCTTCCTGTATTTTTGATTCCTTTTCTAATTCATCTATTTTCTTATCTTTACATTCTTTATTTTCATTACCAGTTATTGTATGTTTACTTTCATTATTTGTATGATTTGTATTAATTTCCTTACTAGTCGGACTTTTATCACTAAATTATATAGTAAACGTAAAAGATAAAGACAATGGTGATGATGTGAAATATAAATAATCTTATTATATTATAGTTATACCCTTTATTTGTCGTTCTTGTATTCTTTTTACTTGTTTCTAAGTTTATTTCTGATTTTGATGTTTTTATAGTAGTACTATTATCCTTTCTTCTAAAGCTATATGGCTCTTTATTGTATATATTAAAGTCTTTGATCATTTTTTCTCCGACCTTTTCGAAGTAGTTAATGCTTTCTCGATTTTTTTTAGATCTTATTTCTTTTGATATTTTTATTGAGTTTTCGTGTTTATGGAAATCCATTGTCGATTGTCGAGTTACAATTCTATTTAAGTTTTTTATATTATTCTGTTGAAGAGTATCCATTTGTACTTTTCGAACAACTTCTCTTGTGTTTTTAAATTCTTTTTGTAGTTTTTTGTTTTCTTCGTAGAATGATTTTATGTCCTATATATTATTTTATTGATTGTTAATTATATAACTATTTATACACTTTTCCTATTCGAAATATTCACTAAATTATCATGCATTACTTTATCTTGTTCATTACTTACAAATAGTCTTTCTTTAGAAGTAAATTAGTTAAAAATTAGCATAAACACATCATTAAATACATTAATTAAATATAAAATATTCATACCATTATAATTAAATAGAGAAACATTATGAATTATTCTCGTTCTGTCATTTACTGACTTTATTATTTCTTTTTCTTTTGCTGCATGAGGATTTGATCTACAATAAATACTATCTAGTCTCTTTACATAATTTTTATAATTTCTATAATTACTACTATAAATCTTACTCTTGATTATTAATATACAAGTTTAATATTTTCAAATCATTATACTTCGTGCCAGACATTTAATGATTTTGTTTTATTTTTATTAATAACTAAATATAAAATTATTCTAAAACGTTAGTAATATAGTAATAATATATAATTTAAATATATATAATATTTAATAACTTATAAATCAAATAAATAATAATGTCTTCAGATTTTGCAAAACTAGTGGCAGTGGGGCCGGTCGACTTCGAGCTAATACTAAATCTTAATGGAAGTGACTTAATCGAGTATAATATAGAGCTTAATAGAATAAATAAGCTTAAAGACTGTGAGAGTTTCCTTAAAAATAAAGAAATTCAGGAAAAAATCTCGCTGATGTCGAAAAATTTAACAATTAATATATTACTGCATATAAATAGAGCGTTTAAAGTTAAGACTTTTATAGAGTATATAGTTTTAAATGGCCATGATTTTAACAATGAGGATTCGTTTATGGATGAAATATTTAAAAATATTACAGAACAAAATTTCTTGTTTTTAATTCCGTTTAAAGTTTTGGAAGATTTAAGTAATAATTTGACATTTACTATTAATGGACCTGATCAATTTTCGAAAAGCTTTCAGTTTGCAAAAAATAAAGAAGCTGTAAAAAAAAATAATAATAATGAAAATAACAATGAAAATAATGACGAAAACGACAAAAACAACGAAAATAATGAAAATAACGAAAATAACAATGATACTACAATAAAAAAAGAAAAACTTAAGAACAATATATTCTTTGAAATCAACTACGACTTTAGCTCTTGCAATTTTTTCCTCGTCGATCTAAATGATATGCTTCTCTTAAAGCCTCTTGGTGTTGAACTCAATTTCATTTATGACTTTATCCATTCAATTATTGAACACAAAGTTGAAATAGTCATTAACTACCCTAATGTTATACATAATATCTCTTTAGTAAATATTGATGATATTCAAATAATAACAGAAATACTTTCTTTAACTGATATATACCTTTTTGAGAAAAAAGAAGCACTTGCCTTTTTTACTTTACAAAGTCATTTACTAGAGGGTTCGAATGGACAATCGACTACATCAAATAAGACAGAGGAGAAAAGTTTAGAAATTTTATTTTTGAAAGAGATAAAGAAGAAAAGAAAATTGTTTCCTAAAATAGGAGTATTTATTGAAGAGTTTCATCATGTAACTGTAATAGAACAGGAAATTGATACGAATTTAGTTTTGTATCATTCAGACTATGACTTTGAATTGTATAAGAATCATAATATAGAACTTGACGAAAAACTTGCAACCAAAGAAGAAATCCACGAATCAGATGAATACAAAAAAATCATTCTCAATAATTATTCTTTACTCAAAGCATGTTTCTTCGGCGGGTTTTTTAGTAGATTCATCCACAAAAAATCTTTTAACACAGCCTGTCACGCTGGAAATCAACTAATCAAAAAGGTAATGGATCTAATCCGCTACAAACTTCCCTTTAATGATCCTAAACAATTCTTAGTAAGAATAAAAAAACCAAAAAAAGTAGAAAACGTTAATGTATTCGAGGAAGAAAATAAAGGAAGAGAAGGAAGATTTGTTCTCGACTGTTGTAATTTAATAAGTAGTAAAATGAATAGATACAATCCTTTATACGATGATAACTTAACAACTCATTTCTCTTCATTTTCTACACGTAAACACCTAAAAAAAGTAGGATTTATCAACAAAAAAGGAAATATCTTGAATGATCCTGATAAGAATAATATTGGAGTACCAAAGAATAGACACCTATTAAAAGTATTTGAAAATGAAAAGAAGAAATTAAATAATATTAAAGATAATAATGATAAGATGAAGTTACAGATTAATAATTTATTTCAGAGAAAAGAAAAATCATTGAAAAATGTTAGTACTGCTGACTTGCATAAGTTTACTAGAGTGAATTTTAACCCGATTACAAATAAGAAATTACCGACATTAGAAAATATTTGGGATAAGCACCCATTACAGAAAAAAGCTGGATCAACTTTATATGCAGCTAACATTACTACTGCTAAAAAAAATCTAAAACCAATATCAAAAGATATATACGTTAAACTTCTGAATAATTTTGAAAATAAGGCAACTAATGAAATGTTAGGAAAAGAAGATTTATTTAAAGATGACACTGAAAACAATAATAAAATTAGTAAGACTCAAAATCAAGATTTTTATAAGAAAAAGGATTCAAAACCAATTACTCAGAATAATAACAACAATAATAACTATAACAATAATGTTAATAAAATTAATAGCAATGCAAGTAGTAAAGTTATTAATAATAATGTCAATAGCCATGGCAATAAATCTAATAGTAAACATAATACTCAAAATAATAATGATAATAACAAAAGTAATCACGAAGAAATAAATGAAGATGTCCCACTAAGCAGTAACAGAAAGGGAACAAACGAATTAATTCCAAACAAGGTATCAAGCAAGAAGGAATCATCCCCCAAAAAAAGTAAAGAAATTTCAGAAGAAAATGCAATTGGAACAGAAAAAGTCGAAGAGAATTAAGAAGAGTATAAGCCTTGTTTTATGATGATAAAAATAATGATTTTGATCATAGATTAAATATAGAAAACTAATATATAATTTATATAATTTAAATAGTA